>Ga0307508_10000793_pt1 | contig 37272 bp, 41 predicted proteins | sample 9_EM_MG_FD_203089 | JGI IMG/M metagenome (GOLD analysis project Ga0307508, IMG submission 203089) | Populus trichocarpa ectomycorrhiza microbial communities from riparian zone in the Pacific Northwest, United States - 9_EM | ecosystem: Host-associated > Plants > Roots > Unclassified | place...
CACAAACAGCCACTTGTCGCATTCTCCACAGTGGAAGCAGAATATATTGGCGCATCGGATGCCGCCAAGGAGGCCATTTGGATCAGTTCTCTCTTTACTCGCCTTCTCAGCCTTGATGCCTACCCACTGGAAATCTTTGTCGATAACCAAGGCGCTATTCAACTAGCAAAGAACCCGAAGTTCCACAAGCACGCGAAGCACATAGGGGTACGATATCACTTTGTCTGAGATGCCTGTGAGCGTAATGCTATCCGCACCACCTATCTTCCAACATCCGAGATGACGGCAGATATCATGACGAAGAGACTCCCATGGGAGACTCACTGGAAACATGTGAATGGGATGGGAATGGTTCGATGGCCTGCAGGGAAACATATGGCAATCAGATGGCGCTTGGTCCGATGAATTGAGTTTCTCTCTTTGGTGGATGCGCTCTTTCTCCTATGGCCATGCTTTTCCTACAGGTTTTTACATGGCTACAAGTTTTAATGAGGCATCTGAGGATGTCATGGGACTTCTGTTTTTCTGTCCTTCTTTCTTTCTTCCTTTCTTTATTGCCTCATTGTTCGAAGGGAAGTGTCAGATATATCGATCGCCCAATGAGGCCTGCGGAGGCCTGCCTAGACCTCTGCGAGCAGATGCGCGCGCGGCAGGCATCAGGTGGCGCAGCTGGCCAATGGCCACCAGCGACATCTAGGCCCGGCGACATCTAGGCCGCTGTGAGCAGATGCGCTGACGGCATTGAGTGGTGCGGGTGGTCAATTGCCACCGGTGACATCTAGGCCCGGCGGTGGCAAGTTGCCACCAAAGGATCTAGAGGCCGGTGATTGGTAATGGGTTGGATGTGCCTGTATATATAGAGAGTGGGCCTCTGGTCTCGGTGAAAAGATTAAGCAATGGAATTCCTACCTATTGATAGACGAATATATTTGACACCCAGTATCCTCGGATGCCTCGTTAAAACTCATAACCGTGTAAAAAACCTCATGGGAAAACCACGGACATAGGAGAAAGAGTGCATCCACCAAAGAAATAAGAGAGAGGGAAAGAAAACCTGTTGAACTATCTGCCTGTGCTTCACCGGAAGCTTCCCCTGGATACCAGGCCAATTCCCAGGCTGATCCAATGGATGATCTGTCTATTTGTTAGCATTGAGAGTGGAGAGTAGCTCCATCAACATCGAACGTGGACAGCAGCTCCGGTATGGGGCGCCACTGCAGGTCCAACAGCACCAAGCGCACACAGCAGTTCCGTCATCACTGGGCGCATACAGCAGCTCCATCAACATCGAACGTGGACAGCAGCTCCGGTATGGGGCGCCGCTGTAGCTCCAGCATCACCAAGTGCGCACAGCAGTTCCGTCATCACTGGGCACGTACAGCAGCTCCATCAACATCGAACGCAGACAGCAGGTCCGGTATGGGGCGCCACAGCAGCTCCAGAATCACCAAGCGCGCACAGCAGTTCTGTCATTACTGGGCGCGTACAGCAGCTCCATCAACATCGAACACGGACAGCAGCTCCGGTATGGGGCGCCACTGCAGCTCCAGCATCACCAAGCGCGCACAGCAGTTCCGTCATCACTGGGCGCATACAGCAGCTCCATCAACATCGAACGCAGACAGCAGCTCCGGTATGGGGCGCCACAGCAGCTCCAGCATCACCAAGCGCGCACACAGCTCCGCCCGAACATTTGGGGCTCAGAAAACATACCTGCAATCGGCTATAAGCCGTGAACCACAACCTCACTCGGGCAGTCCCCGAAGTTCACCCGGGCAGTCTGTGCAGAGGCTTTCTGAGACCACCTTTCTTTTCTGAGTCGTTCTGCGTCTTGCTTCAACTGACAGCTGGCTTCCTTGTGCCCTTCTCGTGTGCAGTAGAAACATCGTAGCTGCGAATCGCTAGGTCTTTCGTAAGATACGTAGATTATCGAGGCTGCGCTGTCGGCGCACCGATTGTAGTCATGGTCGTCGGCGACAATGTCGAACGATCGTGGTACGGCTCGAAAAGAAAGTGGCAATCGACGGTGGTATTCGGGATCGCTTCTTTGGTTCCACCCAATTCCTGGCGAACGGCGAGTCGGTTCGTGATGTATTCGACGACCGAATATCGTGAAGGCAGAGTCGTATTCCTGGCAAAGGAATCCCCAGACGCGGGATGCAGAATCGATTTCGTTTGCGGTAGGACTGCGGATGACGGTTCGAATCGGGGTTCAACCGATAGGAAGATCATCGGGGCAGCACGGTCATCGTGCCGATTCTAGTCACGGCCTCTCAGCGGATAGGGAATGATCGCATGTCGTTCTCCACGAGCGGTAGTTACGGCGTTGTGTTGGTCGGTGACTGCGGGACGTGTTGTTGGCATTGTCGTCGCGACGCGACGCGGCTCAAACGGTTGAGGCTTAAAAACTAGAGTGCAGGGATGTGGTGCAGAAGCGAGGCGGGTGCAACTATCGGCGGGTTCGATTATCGATAGGTTGCGGATTGGTAGAGCGTTCAATCCGGGCTCATAACCTGTTGGAATATAGGGATCGATAGAGACGAAGATAGTGAACTGATTGATTGATACAAAGTCGAAGGAAAAACATTCTCACTATATACAACGCGCCTGAGGGACTCGCCAAGGGGAAAGGACGGAAGACTGTCTTGCAGGCCAGTGCTCGGAGAATAAGGCTGCTGTCATCTCCGGACATGTTGCCTCTGGTCCGTCATCTCCGGAGGCCATCTCTGGTCCGTCATCTCCGGACCCCCATTATTCTGACGGCTCCGTCCGGATGTATGGCGCCCTGGTAAATTGCGTCCAAATTCACATTGCCTGTGCCTTTTGCATCGGGAGGGGTATGTACACTGCCAGGGTGCATCCAGAGCGTCCATAGCACCTGGTGCGTCGGAACGCAGCCTGTGCATCCAGACGCAGATTTTTTTTCCTGATGTGCTACATTGTATTGTCCAGACCAGATGTCGTTACTGCATCTCTTAATCCTGTGATTGAGTTATACGGAATCAATACAAGTTCCGAAGATGCCAAAGATGCCAAAGCAGATCAAACGATATGCTATTGGCTAGACGGACTCAGACTGGGCAGGCGACAAGCACCAGAGGAAGTCTCGAGGTGGCTGTATTTTCAAAATAGCCGGAGCACCTATTTCGTGGAAATCGAAGAAACAGACTGTTGTTGCAAGATTGGCAGCCAAAGCCGAATACCTAGCTTGCTCGGAAGCAACTCGAGAAGCGCTAGAATGCATATACCTGCATCGAGAAATTACGGGCGAAACCGTAGTCCCGCTTATCCACTACGACTTGAACGGCGCACTAAACACCATTTGCTCTAGGATAACGAGTGACAACGCCAAGCATATCAATACGTTTTGACAAAGGCACTACCGCCGGAGAAGCATCAATACCTTACTCATGGCATTAGTTTGCGCTCTGTTGGAATTGCTTCTCCCCCCTCCGGCATGGCACTCTTCCATAGCAGTGTCTTTCGCATTCTTCCTTCTACACTCAATACATACTTGGACATAGCAATAGAAAAAGACCAAAAACGCATCTATCTGAGCCGTTCCATCAAACTTCAACGATCGAATCATCTAATTCCTTTTCTCTCTCTCTTCTTTCTCTCTCTCTGTGTACTCGTGAAGTCTCTCAAAGGAGAACGGTGATCAGGCAATCTTCAACAGGTTATGAGCCCAGAGCCGTAACCGCTCCACACGATTAAACCTCACCTCCACTGTACTCTCGTGGGAAACATAGCTCCTCAGGAGACAGTGGTAAACGCGGGGGCCGGCGATTCCGAGGCCCTTTTCTCTACGCCTCACTTAGACATTTTTTCTCCTCGAAATCGAGCGCTAACCATCTCAGCGATAGAAGATCTACATCGATACGATCCTCATCAAGAGTGAAGAATCATTCAAACACCTGCTGGGCAATATCTGCCTCCTCGATCGTACCAACTACGCAGTCTGGAAGGAAGACTGTATGAAGGTCCTACAAGGAATAATGGCTTGGGACATAGTGATGGAGAAGGAAGAAGAACCGGAAGATCCGGGAAGACCCAACGACTTCACCAGAAACACTGTCCTGGCACGGAAGGCGTATATGGACTACAAGCAATGGAAACTGCAGGCCTTGGCCATCATCTACGGTTCCTGTACCAATGCTGTCAAGGTGTACATCAAAGGTATGGACGATCCCGTTCAGGCGTGGAAAGAACTCGAAGCACACACAAACACGGCCAACTCCTCTGTTGGAAGAATGTCGCTCTTTCGGAAATTCAGCACTCTTCGTCCTACTCCTGGACAGCCGCTCAATGCCTACTTCGCCGAACTGCTTGATATCATGACTGAGCTCGCTGGCTCCAAAGAAGCAGTCTCCGACGTGGTCCTCAAGAATCACATCTATACGACTCTTCCTCCTGCCTATGCAGTCACGATCGAGATCCTTCAATCTCGTGCAAGAGTTACAGTTCAAGAGGTTATGGATGCGCTCAACGAATGCTGAACGAATCAATCGATGACAACCAAACCTGATGCAACTTCCAAAGCTCTCTACACCCAACAAGAAGGAAGAGGAGGACGAGGTGGCTACCAGGGACGATACCAGGGGAATGAGCACTCTCCGAAGGGGTGGTGTGATTGGTGTAAAACTGGCACCCACTCTACCGCCAACTGCTGGAGCAAGAAGAACAACAAACGAGCTCGAGATCAAAATGACTGCTACTACTGCGAAGAAGAAGGACATATGAAGAATGACTGCACTGCTAGAAGAAAAGGACAGGCCGTACGAAACAGCAGAGGAAATGGACGCGACGGACGCAAAGGAAACGGACGCGACAGACGCGAAGGAAACAGACACGATGGACACGAAGGAAATGGACGCGACGGACACAACGGACACGAAGGAAACGAACACACTCACAATACCTCTGGTAACCAGCAATGACTTGCGGGATCTAACTCCCTCAGCTCAGAGGTAATGGTGGCATCATATCGATCGGCAATAACAACAAGGACCTGATTAATTGATTCCAGAGCATCTCACAATTACAGCAACAATCTTTGAGATTTCCGGAAGAACTCAGTTAAGGAATCGAATATGATCATCAAGTTGGGAGATGACCATCAAGTACAAGCAAAAAAGAAAGGAACTGTACGTCTGGGAGGAGTGGATATTGAAGCGTTCTTCGTTCCGGAATTCCGAATACCTCTCCTGTCAATAGGACAACTCGACTGACATGGATACACAACAACATTCCGATCAGGGATATGCTCGATTGCCGATGTAAAAGGACAAAAAGTTCTCGGCGCCAACCTTGAAGACGGCCTATACATACTATCAACGGATGGATCAGCACCCATCTCCGAAATTAGAATGCTTCGAACAGCTCCACATTCACACACGATAAACATGTAGCATCGACGTTTCGCGCACCTTAATCATCAAGACTTGAGACGACTACTAAAATCCTCAGGAGAACGCATTACAGAGTCATTGAAGTCTTCAGTCAAGCTCATTACCGATTCTCTGGATGGCGAGCCGGTCACGGATCCTATGGACGATGAGCCACCGATCACGGTTGGTCCTGCGAATGAGATGAACAAGCCTCGCTGGGAAACACCGCAATTGTGTACGACTTGTGTTCATACAAAACAACAACAACATGTCATACGTACAAAGGCTTCCTGGTCCTCAATACCGTTTGCACTTGTGCACTCAGATCTCTGCGGGCCTAGGAAGCACAGTATCGGAGGCGCCCAATATTACATCATCTATATTGATGACTGTACGAGATACACTGAGGTGTACTTTCTGATCACAAAAACCACGGAAGAAATATCGGCCAAGTTTCAACATTATGAAGCCAGGGTGGAAACACAGGGATTCCACATCAAACGTTTCCGAAGCGACAATGGATCCGGAGAATACAACAACTCGATATTCCTAGGTTTACTGGGAGAAAAAGGAATTACGTTTGAACCCTCCCCCCCGTACACCCAACACAAGAACGGTAAGGCCGAGCGCATGATCCGGACACCTCATGCGAAGGTACGAAGTATGATGTTAGATGCAAATGTGGTGATAATATTTTGGCCAGAAGCCATCAGGACGGCATGCTACCAGCATCGAAGGTCACCTACATCGAGTCTGATGGACAACCGGTTACCATACGAAGCATTGTATGGCACCATTCCAAAAATCAGACACTTAAGGCGATTCGGATGCCGAGTATACAAACATATTCCACCCGCTCAGAGAACGGAGAAGAAATTCGGAAATCGCTCCAGTATGTGCATGATGCTGGGATATGTTTATAACACCACGAAAATCTGGAGAATTTGGGATTTCAACTGAGGAAAAACCGGACGAGCAGTGGAATGATCAAGTGTAGTATTTGACGAAGAAGAAAATGCATACACAGAAAAGCAGATGGAAGCCGTTGAGTTTCCAGACACCACCGATGAAGTGCAGGACGAGACTCATGAAATGAATGACGCGCATGGTCTAGAGAATACCAGTAAGTAACAAATATCCGATTTCTTTTGTCATGCTGTGAAATTGCTCTATGAGCGGCTGGACGATATGTGTTATACCTGCCGAATTCAGCGAATGCTGGGCAGATGACTGCTGAATTCAGCGAATATGCTGGGCATTACCTGCTGAATTCAGCGAATGCTGGGCAGATGCCTGCTGAATTCAGCGAATGCTGGGCAGAAGAAGTTGAGAATATCTTGCAAAAGCGATAACTGGTGGCTTGTATGCTGAATTCAGCGAATATGCTCAATGAGCTGCTGGGCATTACCTACTGAATTCAGCGAATGCTGGGAAGAAGTCGAGAATATCATGCAGAAAAGCAAGAGCTGGTGACGTGGATTCCATATGATTGAGAACAAGACTGATTGAAATGGCAGACAAGAATGAATATGTTTCTACAAGGACATGCAGCAAGGCGCGCCTTGAAACCAATAAAGCGATTATGAGCAAGGCTCACGAAGAAGGGGGTGATGTGATGTCTTCAGAACACCTTGCCTCAGTCTTTCTGCTGCTCGGGATTACTGAGACATCGGAAGACGAAATCGAACCAATCATCGAGTCTGCCACCATTGAGTGTGAGAATGAGAGGGAGCCACTCACCTACAAGGCTGCATTGCAAAGCCCTCAAGCAAGAAAATGGCAGGACGCCATGCGCCAGGAATGGCAGGACGCCATGCGCCAGGAATGGCAGGATGCCATGCGCCAGGAATGGCAGGCATTGATTGAGACTCATACATTCGATATCGTGGCAAAAGGTAATACCATCCACACACCAATGACTGACAGGACAGTAGAAGAGCCTATCGGATGCAAGTGGATCTACAAGAAGAAGATTAATCTGAACGGATCCACTCAGTACAAAGCACGACTGGTCATCAAGGGCTGCGAACAAAAAGAAGGCATCGACTACGACGAAACATACGCACCAGTGTCCAAGATGGCAACATTCCAATTGATACGGGCACTTGCCACTCAGTATGGCTGGGACGTCGATCACATAGACGTGGTGACGGCCTTCCTAAATCCAAGGATTGACCAAGACAACATCTACATGGAAATGCCACTTGGAATTGACTGGCTGGCGTCGAATGGAAGCGCATCAAATCGAAGCACATCAAACGGAAGCGCATCGAGCGAAAGCATCTTAATCCTCCGAAAGGCACTCTAAGGACTTAAACAGGCGCCCATACTTTGGTATGAGGATATCGATGGATATCTGCAATCCATAGGATTCCGACAATCAGCGGAAGATCCAAATCTGTACCTCCAACAAGGAGTCCTTCTAGTACTATACGCGGACGATCTGCTCATTGCGCACAACGGTGCAGAAGGACGGGGACCCCAAATAAAGCAGTTGCTGCAAAAGAAGTACAAGATGTGCGACATGGGTGCGGCAAAGCGGTTGCTAGGAATCGAGATCGAGAGGACCGAAGATGGAGGATTCAGTATCTGTCAACGAGGTTACATCAACACAATCATACGACGATTCGGACTGATTGATGCAAAACCGGCTAAGTCTCCACTTGATCCTCAGACAGATCTGGCTAACACCCACTGTGAGGACAAACTGGCAAACCGCAAAGAATATCTCTCAATGGTTGGATCACTCATGTATGCGGCACTCGGAAGTCAACAGGATATCGCCTTCAGCGTAACCGCCCTGAGCCGGTACAATGTCCAACCTTTCGAAATGCATGCAACGGCAGCAAAGAGAGTACTCCGATACCTGAAGACTACTGCCGGATTTCGAATTCATTACCGACGGCTCCCGAATCCTATTACTATTGTTGGATACACCGATTCAGACTGGGCAGGGAATCTCACAACTCAGAAATCTGTCGGCGGATGCCTATTCGGACTCGGGAATGTCAATGTCAACAACGAGCTTGTCATATCTGGCTTGATTCATTGGCAAGCCAAGTCTCAGAGCATGGTGGCACTCTCAATGCTTGAGGCGGAATATATCGCCTGTTCGTTTACCACCCGGGAAAGCCTCTGGCTCAGGCGTATGATGAAGGAGGCAGCAGGACGAATGGCAGTAAAGATTGTTGATGGACCGGTACCGATCTGATGCGACAACCAAGGCGACATCAAATTGATTACCTTGGGAGTCGTACAGCAAAAGTCAAAACACATTGACGTAAAATATCATCATGTTCACGACGAACTGATGAAAGGCGCAGTTAAGTTCCAATATGTTACCTCAGAGTCTAATCCTGCTGATCTGTTGATGAAACCTCTCGCGGTTCCCCAACACGAATGACTATTGCAACTCACCAGTCTCACTCCATTCGGCTCCGACGACGGAGAACCCGAATACGATGAATGACGCCGATCTCAAAAAGGAAAAGGAGGTGCGGTTCTTTGGCGAAGAAAAGGGGGTGTGGGTGATAAGGAATTGGAAGAGGAAAGAAGGTTTCTTGTGTTGAGCATGTTCTTGCATCCTGTCAGCAAGCGTGAGTCGGCACTCTTTTTCCTACTAGCAAGTGTTTTTCCCATGAGGTTTTCACTGCAGCGGTTTTAATGAGGTCGACGAGGATTTTATGGGATTGTTTTTGATTTGGGATTGTTCTTGATTTGGTGGATTTCTGTTTGGTACGGAGCACGAGAAGAGGGGGTGTGTTGGAATTGCTTCTCGCCGCTCTGGAGTGGCGCGCCAACAGAAGCGACACCACAGCAACGCTCTGGGAAGCAACGCCATAGCAACGGCAACGCCATAGCAACGGCAATGGCAAGGGGATCCTGGTAACGACGGCTTGGCACTCTTCCATAGCAGCGTCTTTCGCATTCTTCCTTCTACACTCAATACATACTTGGACATAGCAATAGAAAAAGACCAAAAACGCATCTATCTGAGCCGTTCCACCAAACTTCAACGATCGAATCATCTAATTCCTTTTCTCTCTCTCTTCTTTCTCTCTCTCTGTGTACTCGTGAAGACTCTCAAAGGAGAACGGTGATCGGGCAATCTTCAACACGCTCATTTCGATAAACAGGCCTATTGCGCTCACGGCATCGGCCTACGCTTATGGTATTCACGCGCTCACGGTATCAGCCTACGCTCACTTGCTCACGACATCGGCCTATGCTCACCACATTCACGCGTCGTCTACTGCACTCACGTTGATAATCACCACATTTATCCGATAAGCGGTTTTCTTTATTGGATTTATGTCTTTATCTTTATCGTGTTCCCGTTGTACGGCACTCTTTTTCCTACTGCGGGTTTCTCCTACAGGGTATACCGTAGAGGTTTTAATGAGGCCATTGGAACTTTGTGTTTTCCATTTTTTCGTCCTTTATGGCGTTCTTTCACTTTCATCCTTTATGGCGTTTCTTTATGTCGTTCGGTCTTGCTTGCATGCTTGCTGCCACGGAGCGCAGCAAGAGGGGAAGTGTTGCAATATCTCACTCGTTCAGCTTTGTCGCGTGTAGAATCACGTCATATACGTCTATAAAGACTTTTCACTTTTCCTAACTTTCTCTCTAAGACAAGACAATACACACAAGACTTCATCTTTCCATCAAACTTCTATCATAATAAGGATGAAAAATGGAAAACATAAAGTCCCAATGCCTCATTAAAACCTCTGCGGTAAACCCTGTGGGAGAAACCCGCAGTAGCAAAAAGAGTGCCGTACAACAGGAGAACGATAAATATAAAGACATAAATCCAATAAAGAAACTCAAACTTTTGTCTCGGCGTGTATATCGGAACCGCACAAATATAGGAACCTCTTAACAGGGTGAGCGTGAGGAACCGATCCCATGAGCGTGTGAGCGTAGGTCAATACCGTGAGCGCAATAGGGCCGTTTATTGAAATGAGCGCAAACCAATGACGTGAGTAAGATATTGATGCTTCTCCGGTGGTAGTGCCTTTGTCATAAGGTTCTCGAGAGTATCGATCTCAGTGAATTTAAAAACACCAGCAGCATAAAGATGTCGAGAGTTGTGAAAAGGCACATCGATATGTTTGGCCTTGTCGCTTGTTATCGTAGAGTGTATGGTGCTCAGTGCGCCGTTCGAGTCGCAGAGGATAAGTGGGACCATGGTTTCACCGGTAACGTCTCCATGTAGGTATATGAGTCCTTGGGCTTCTGGAGTTGCTTTCGAGCAAGCTAGGTATTCGGCTTCGGTTGTCGATCTAGCAACAACAGTCTGTTTCTTCGATTTCCACGAAATAGGAGCTCCAGCCATTTTGAAAAGATAGCCGCCTTGAGACTTCCAGTCATACCTGTCGCCTGCCCAGTCTGAGTCTGTATAGCCAACCAGCCCTTTCGAACTCCCGCCGGGATCAGGAAAGATCAACTTAGCGTCTGTGGTAGACTTGAGATATCGAAGGACTCGTTTGGCAGCTGTCATATGCGTCTTGTACGGCTTGAGGAGATATCTGCTGAGCGCGGCAACAGCGAATGCAATATCGGGGTGAGTTGCTTGTACGGCGTACATGAGACTTCCGACAATCGACTGGTATTGAGCTTGATCGGATTCGGCGTCGTTCGACACGTTGTCCAGTCTGGTCTTGTGATCCATTGGCGTATTAACCGGATTCGCGTTCTCCATCCCATATCGATGAAGGATCGTATTGATATATGACTGTTGGCCAAGTGTGACGGAACCCTCCGGCAGACGATTGATCTCGGGCCCTAGGAACTGCTTGACCAGTCTGAGATTCTTCATTTTGTATTGACGCATCAGAGACTCTTTGACATCAATGGCTCTGCTCTTAGCAGATTCGGCATAGAGGAGTTGAATATCGTCAACATAAAGTAGTAGCATTACACCTTGGTTGCATATATAGAGATTGTGGTCTGCGAACAACTTGTAAAAACCGATAGAGAGTAGAAAACTATCAATTGATTGATGCCAGAGCTTCAGTGCTTGCTTCAGTCCATACAACGCCTTATTCAAACATAGGAAACCTGTCCTCGGCGATTCGGATAACCTGTCAATGCCTTCTGGTAGCTCTGCAAAGACAACCTTATCGATTTCGGGGTTGAGAAATGCCGTAACCACATCGAGATGATCGCTATTCCAGCTATTGTATGCCATAAAGCACAGAAGGTAGCGAAACGTAGTCAGCTTTCCCACCGGTGTATAGATCTCATCAAAGTCGACGCCCTTCACTTGCTCGTATCCTTTGACAACGAGTCTGGCCTTGTATCGGAGTGTTCCGTCTGGATAATGCTTTGTCTTGTAGACCCATTTGCAGCCTATTGGCTTGCTTTCAGTATGCTTGACGAGTGTAAATACATTATTCTCCATAAGAGATGCATATTCTTCTTGCATGGCTGACTTCCAACGCTTGTATAGAGGGCTATTAAGCACCTCACGATATGACCTTGGGTCCGAGTCGGGCGGATTTGCCGCCAACAAGCTGGGCGGATTTGGCGGATTTGCCACTGATGCAGTATGAGCTGCCAAAGCAGTATGCTCTGACAGACGATGACTTCTCGTAACACGTCTTTCTTGATTGGTACGTTGACCAGTGCGTAATTCTGCAGTACGACTTGAACTTGATGGTTATTGACCAGTACGTACATTTGTACAGCGTACAAGTGTACGACTTGGCAGGGGATCATTGGCGACTACCTCGTCAGGTGTCTGATGATCTGCCTTTTCAGCACTTGGCTGTATTGCTCCCGGTGCGACTTGCAACCTCGGCTCTGCAATTTGACCAGATTGTCTGGGCGCGTCGACTTCAGGTGCGACTTGACCAGATTGACTGGGCGTGCTGGATTGTCCAGGCAGGACTTGTTCTTCAGTATATATCGGTTCCTTCCCTGGAAGCCCGCAAGCGTCGTTCTCATTATCGATGCACGATATATTCGCTGTCTGATTCTCGTCAAATTCAACATCTGAGCAGTTGACAACTTTCCGTTGTTCTGGATGATCCCATATTCGCCAAATCTTTGTGGTATCATGAACATTGCCCAGCATCATGCGTGGCTTGGAACGAGCTCCTATCTTGGTGTCGATCCTTTGCTCCTTTGGAATCCATCTGTAGGCAATGCATCCAAACCTTCGTAGGTGGTGCAGCTTCAGCTTGTCATCTTCCGCCTGATCGGTGTCGGTGTTGACATCCGTCAAATACCGTTGTAACTGGCGATGTCAGTGTAGCATTTCGTAAGGCAACTTGCCATCGAGTGCGCAGCTAGGCATTTGTGCATGTAGGTAGCTTGCAGTTCGAATCGCTTCTGCCCAGAATTGCTTTGGTGCTTGCAAATCGAGCATCATTGCTCTAGCCTTCTCTGTGAGAGTACCAATCATCCGCTCAGCAACGCCATTTTTGTGCTGCGTATACGGTGGCGAGGGTTCGAAACTGATACCGCTTTCGGCAAGGATTCTGTTAGATATATCGATCGCCCAATGAGGCCCGTCGAGGCCTGCCTGGACCGCTGCAGGCAGATGCCCGTACGGAAGGTATCGGGTGGCGCAGGTGGCAAATGGCCACCGGCGACATCCAGGCCCGGCGACATCTAGGCCCGGCGACATCTAGGCCGCTGCGAGCAGATGTGCGGAAGGCATTGAGTGGCATGGGTGGCCAATGGCCACCGGTGAATACACGTCCTCACAACTCACGTCCTCATGATACATCTTCAACATAATCGGATATACCGACTCGGACTGGGCTGGAAACCTTACAACTCGCAAATCGGTCGGAGGATGTGTGTTCGACCTCGGACACACTAATATCAGCGAGGAACTTGTCATGTCCGGACTCATCCATTGGCAAGCCAAATCCCAAAGTGTGGTGGCACTCTCAACCCTCGAAGCTGAATATATCGCTTGCTCGCATGCCACTCAGGAAAGTCGCTGGCTCAGACGAATGATGAAGGAGGCAGCAGATGGAATGGCGGTTAAGATATCTGATGGACCGGTACCGATCGGATGTGACAACCAAGGTGCCATCAAGTTGATTGCCTCGGGAGTTGTACGACAAAAGTCGAAGCATATTGACGTGAAATATCATCATGTTCACGACGAACAGATGAAAGACTCAGTTAAGTTCCAATACGTCACCTCAGAATCTAATCCGGCCGACCTACTGACCAAACCTGTCAGAATAATGGGCGTCCGGAGATGGCAGCCGCCCGAGTCTCCGAGCACCGGCTCAGGAGACAGTCTTCCGTCCTTTCCCCCTGGCGAGTCCCTTGGGCCCGTTGTATATAGAGAGAATGTTCCTCCTTGGACTTTGTATCAATCAATCAATTCGCTATCTTCGTCTCTACCGATCCCTTTATTCTAACAAAACCTCATGCGGTCCCTCGACACGAGCAATTATTACGACTCACGGGTCTCACTCGATTTGATTCGTATACGGAAGACACGAATATGACCAAGGAGTCTGGTCAGGAAAAGGGGGGTGTGATTCTGGTCGGAAAAAGGCGGTAATCGTAAGGGAAGGACTGAAGAGAGAAAAGCTTTGTTTTTGAAGGTTCTTGCATCATGTCGGCAAGCGTGAGTCGACACTCTTTTTCCTACTAGCAAGTGATTTTCCCACAGGGTTTTCACTGCAGAGGTTTTAATGAGGTCGACGAGGTTTAATGGGGTCATTTGCATTTGGTGAAATTTCTTTGGTACAGAGGACGAGAAGAGGGGTTGTGTTGGAAATGCTTCTCGGCACTCCGGCGTGGCGCGCCGATGGAAGCAATGCCATTGCAACGGCAACGGGAGGAACGCCGTGGCAACAGCGACGGTAGGAATGCCATGGCGACTGCAGGGGTGCATGGTCGAGACTGGCATTGTGTAACAGCTTGGCTTCTTTCTTAGCTGTTTCTTCCTCGTTCTTTCATCTTTACTTCTTGCATACTTCGATAATAGATTGAATACGAGCGTTACTTCTTCCTCTCGTATAGTTCCATCGTCACCACGATCACAGTTCATTTACCTCTACTCTCTCTCTCTCTCTGTCTCTCTCTCTCATCAGAACACTCTGTTTCGGTAGTGAAAAGGGTCAAAACTTAATAGCATCATATACTTAGAGGATCGGCCTCCCGACCACTGTCGTGCCTCAGCCCACTTTTTCTCGGAGATCTCCCGCTTGATGTTTACGAGCATACCTCTGCCCGGTCTGAGTATGCGAGCCATTCAACCCCACGGGCAACTTGCTCTTCCGCTGCAAGCTTTACCCACTCATCTGCCTTCTCATTGCCTGGTACGCTCTTGTGTACTGGGGACCACCGGATCTCAATGACGATGTCCGGCCTGGATCGTCTTAGGGTGGCGATATGTTTCCAGGCCTGGAGCGCATACTTCTGACCGGGGCCAGGCTCCTCTGATACCATCCACTTGATGGTTGCTTGGGCGTCGGTAAAAATCGTGATCCGTTCCGGGGTTGTTGGTCTTCGTATAGTGCTTTCCAGTGCACGGGTGAGGGCTACACACTCCGTATCGTAGGCCTCTTGGTTGTATTCCCTGTGGGTTTTGATACCCACCCAGGATTCGCCTCTCTTCGATGTGACCGCATAGCCGGTTGCTCCATCATCCAGCCGTGATCCGTCTGTGAACATTGTGAGTCCAGAGCATATCTTCTCTGCCTCTTTCTTGGCATCCTCCTCTTCATATTAAATCAGCTCAATGTCGAGTGTCGCCGGTTCCTCGAGTATGATTGGATTCTCTATGAGACGGCATCCAATCGGGGTCGATACTCTGGCCAATTCTCTGCCCTGATCTCGCTGCGGCAAGCTGAGAAGACATAGCCTGAACCTACGCTGCCTGTTTTCCAACTGTGTGGCTGCCGGCCGAAGTCCAGACTCCATCGACACCGCCCGCAGATTGGTTGTCCGAAATGCTCCCATTGTCGCCGGTGCCTGTTGGTTGACCAACAGCTGCAGCTCGTTCGCCCTTCCGATTGTACCTGGGTTTTGGTCTCCCTTCCACCAACTAGAATGCTGGGAACGTCATCAGTGTTTCATCGAGTAGGTACTAGAGAAATTCCTTTATATAATGAGGGCAATCACCTGCCGTAGATCTGTGCGTAACAACTTGTTTACGCCGTCACCGTGTCCTTGTCTCCGTGTCCTTGTCCTCTGTCCTCGTCTCCCGTCCTTGTCTACTGTCTGCCGCACCCGTTCGCTTCCCCACCGCGCCCGTCCGCTCGCACGCCATGCTCACCCGCTCGTCTGACGTGCTCGCTGCCCGACGCCGCTACCTGTAGTCTAGCCAGCCTGCTCGTTACAAGATCCTCATCAGCCACTTCTGTGCCGTATTCACCAGGTGGGAGGAGGTGCCCGAGCAGGCGTAGAATTGCGCCGTACTTGGTGAAGAGTGCAAACTGCGTAACCCACTTCTCCTGTGAGATGCCTTTCAGTGCCCTACCATGAACGCTAGGATGTAGGTTGAAGAAGCCGGCTCAATCGCCAACAAACTGGCAAACGCAGAGTCAGAACTTACACAGCTGCTACAACTTCTTCCCAGCCCCAGGCAGGGAGGTAGTACTGCCGCGGAGAGCAGTTCTTGATTAAGGTCATGATTACTCCGTTTTCGCGGCAAGGACGTCACTACAACCAGCCAATTGTGACCTACCCGCCCGGCTGCTCCGATGGGATGGTGATCGGCCAAAACCCATATCTCCGGGTCCATCAATTCAGAGATGGACTGTGAGTCTGCCTGTTAGAATATATGGATCGATAAACGTGAAGATTGTGAACTGATTGTATTACAGCATTATACGGGCGCAAGATCTCTCTATATACAGGAAGGCCGTCGGGACAAGTGACGGAAGACTGCCCCCCCGAGCCGGTGCTCGGGGACTCAGTCATGTCCGGACGCCACCTCCGGTCCGTCAGTGTCCGGACGCCACCTCCGGTCCGTCATCTCCGGAGGCCCATTATTCTGACACTGCCATCGGGTAGACTCCATTCGCATTGATTAGGTAGTGGGTTGCCACAGTCACAGTGATGTCGTTATTAGCATGATCGGCAGCCTGGAAAATAGTGGGCTTTCCCTCCAAAAGCCTCTGCACAAGGACATACGAGAGGAACCACTTCTTTCCAATGCCCAGCTGGCTAAAAAGCAGTCTGAACTCCTTCCAATTGGGTATCATCTGCTCAGCTTGAACGACCTTCATCCGGTCTTCTTGCTCCGCAATAAGAATATCGTACATCTCCCGATATGACTCACGAACGAGTAGCTCATCCGCACTGTATGGCAGACTACCAATCCCTTATAGTATAGGTCTGCTACTGATGTGACGTAGCGACAACTTTTCTGCGGTCCACATTTTACCCTGTTCCTGTAAGTTCGTATCAGTATCGGTATCGGTATTGATTTTCAACCTCGGAAACTCGAAGTTACGGAAGACGCTATCAGGTTATTGTTCTTCGCCCATCGCTGTTCATACAAGTACTGCAGTCTGGTAAGTGCGACCAGCGGCGTTGGTGGGTTACCTGTCCCGGTATTAGCCAGTTGGATAGTGCCCACGACATCTACGAAACAAAGGAACTATTACCGCGCGATTGTTCCTCACCGGCGGGCTTGATCATCTTCACCAGAGTGGAAGGCCATATGCTCGGAGCGGTCTGCAGTTTACATACAGCCTGCCAGAAGGATGCAGAGTCGCTCTGGATCAAGCTGTTGCCATCAATCTGCACCTCCTCGAATCTCTCCCGACTCTCGTCATTCCGCGAGATGTTTCATGATTGTATGAAGCTGAGTAGCTCCACCTCTGTCCAATTTTCAATAGACGGGACGGTTGCGAAGTTTTCTCCGTGTGCGGCGGCTGGTGAAGTATATACCATCCGAACACCGATAGCCATGATGAGGCTTTGTGGTAGGCGGAGCGGCGAACACGAGATAGGCAGTAGGTAGTAGGAGATGTACAGGCGGTGGACGTGGCGGGGAGAAGTGGTGTCGGTTGCAGATGTGGGAGATTTAGTTACCGAATTACCAACGAAGCCGACTGTTATCAAAAAAGACACCCCCCCCCCTGCATGCATACAAATATCCCTATACTAAGTCATCAAGCATCCTATTTCTACGGCGGGCAACACAGCGCCACTGCGGCGGTGCAGGTAGAGTAGTAATCTCAAATTGTGTCAAATTAGGATATCCTCTTAACTCCTTGAAATTATACCTACAAACAATAGATGAATGCTGCTTGGCCACAGATCATTACGAATTTGTGTTCTTCCATCAGCAACCCATTACCAGTAGCCACCTCCTTTGCGAAGGTTCCTCCATTCGTACTTCCTGTACTTTGATTGAAATAGGTTCAATTGCGCTAGACGAACAAGAAATACGCGTAGCACCACGGCTTTTTCCTCCGCTCCCATATTGCCCCGAGAGAAATGGCAACCTTCCGTATTCCAGAGTACTTTGGCGACAGGAAACGGATTGTGGGGAAGGCGGAGAAGCAACGTTCCGCACGCCGGGGCGAGAAGAAAAACGTGGATCCGGACTCGAGCTCAACACGACCGCGCAGGGTGTCAACCACATCCGCTGAGATTCAGCACTGAAAGAAAGTGAAGAGAATCAGAAATGAGAAAGAAGCAAGTAAAGATTACACATAGGAGGAGGGGAGCCAACGCACTTCCATGACCGCATACAAAACACGATTGAGACACGCACACAAACACAGACACAAATGATGCAAATTGGCGGCCCTCCGAGAAATTTAGAAGTTGGCGGCCGTAGCGGAAAACGATCTCGCAGCACTTAGCTTATTGCCAATGCTGCTGTTCACCTCGCTGACAGTGAGAGTGATTACATCATAGGGCGGATGTAGATGTTTGGCACCAGCTCCGCGCGTCTCCCGAGACTCCTTAGCAGGTACCTCAGTCACCTCGATGGGACCATTACGCGTTCACTTGATCCACAAAAGCGTGCGTGGATTTTCCACTCTTTGAGATGCGCGACCATATCCCTCCAGTGGTTCTCCATGAATAAGATGTCGGACGCGCTGTGAGAAGTGGTGATCGTTATCTGCATCGGTGCGATCATCACGGACTTGGCGTTGACGTTCCAGTGGACCAAGATATCATCGATGTACCGGCATCTGTGACTCACTGGGACGAAAAGCTCCGTCGCTGGCGCCTGATCGTCGCCAGGCGGACTGAATTCCGGGTAATCCTGCGAATATCTCGTAATCGGCGCCGAGACCTGAAACGAAAGCTCAACCTCCAAACCAGTGGAAGCAAAGGGACATCTGAAGGCACAGATGGCACTCAGCAACATGTGCTTAACGATAAAGCCGAGAGTACTGGGGTTGTTCCCCGCCATGCCAAGTCGTTCGTACCAAGAAACGTACAGGAAGTAGCTATTATCAGAAAATAGCCGGAGAGAGTCAGCGACGGCCATGCGCGCGATGAGCGATGTTGTATCCCCTCGAGACTTGTCGTCGAAGTAAACGTAGCGACCGTCTATCAGGTCCCCTCCCTCGGCAACATGTTGGATGATGCAGGCAGATGCGGCAACCAGAAAACTAAAAAACGCTAAGCACACGCGCCACAGCCAGTGTACTTAGGAAGAATGAAACCTACGAGGTCCACTTAGCTAGCTCCAAGGCCAGCTTTGCATACTTGTCGGCAACGAAGGCCAAAACGTCTTCGCCTACTTTCCGTACCTCGCCAGACTCCCTCAGCGTGGTTAAGAGATGCTCGATCATCTCCGCGTGGTGTTCGTCTCGACCGGTGTTCTGCGAGTCTGGGATGATCCGTGAAGCACTCAGGAGTGGCCGCAGAAGGATCGGGTTACAGCCAGTCAGCTCCTCAAGATTGGCCGTGTGTTGGCCTTGTATCTTAAGCGATAATTTGAGCTCCAACTCCACCCACCAGCAATCCATCCCACCCTATCCCCCGACTTTAGTGGGAAGTCAACATGATATCAAAGAAACGAGAGGTGCGTACTCTATTGTAGCCTTCGCGGAAGATAAGACATTTAGCGCCGTAGTTCTGACGCGCATTGTCGGATACTGCCTCTCTGCAAAATCCCGAGGCACTCCATATGAAATAGGGATTTGCGCTAAGGCGCCGGATGAACTGTAGGGCTTCCAGCTGGGCATCCTGACCAAGGGTATTGGCGGTATCGGGAAAGTGATCAAGAGCGTTCATCTGGTCGCAGATTAAATACCACCGCTCACTCCAGCGGGCGCGTTCTGAAGAGAACTGACAAATGTCCGCTGTGGACGACAAGCCCTCAATCCGCTCCCACAGCACCCGATCGTCCGCATACGCGAACTGCAACGCATCTTTTGTGTACTCCACAATCGTGGTCGCTAAGACCCTAGCATCTGGTAGTTCCTGCACACCTCTCCCTACCCCGGAAGAGTCCGGCCAACATCCGTCGTCGCCAGAAACTGTTGGACAGCATTGCTGCAGTACTGCCGCCCGAAGCGTTCGGATACTTGCATGTTCCGCTTATTCCCGCCCGTCTTTTTTTTTCCTCCCCTCCCATTGTTTAATCATACTCGCATGCAGCCTATTTAGACTATGGCGGCGTACATTCTATTCCCACCCGTCTGTTTCCTGACTACGTGGCACAACTCTTTCGGTTGCGGTCACGATGCTCGGCAGTACTGAAGCGGGTTTCCCGAGTCAGTGCTACGCGGCTCGAACACTACCAAGGCGCATCATCCGCCCGGCTCGCGCATTTCCGTTAGAACAGAGAGGAAAAGACAGTAATTTAATGACGATACATGGCGGTCGGCAGAACGCTATCTAGGTCAAACGGCCGTCGGAAATCGCCAGCGACTAAGCAGGAGGCCGTCCGTCGTGACCGTGCACGGGGAGGCATCATCGCCGGTCCGCCAGCTCCGGGCGTCCATCTTTGTTACTTTCTTAGGATCTTTCACATTCAGCGCGTGTCCTGCTTTCCGCTTGTAGAACCGGACGGCGGCGGCGTTTCCGCTCGCGCCCCTACTGTATCGGCGCGAACGGAGGTCCACGGACGGCAGTCCTGCAGACGGCTCTGCGAAGGAGCTCCGTGTGATATATCATGACGAAGGTGGGTGCATACGTAGCACGTGATACAGCATGAAGACAAGCACAATTAGAACACAGCACGGCGGCGGATGCGGCAGATCACGGCATAAACAATTGCAGAGAACACCGTATTGCCGGCAGCACAGAAGGTAGGTACCAGCCTCCCTCCCACCACACCGCCCGCACCTTTTTCTCTATTTCCTCCACGCTTTGACATACCCGCAGGCGCCACACAGCCACCGCTGCGCGAACGAAAACGTCGAGCCGCTGCTGAGTTCTTGGCTCGCGCACCTGTCCACTTCGTTGTCGTCCGTCTTGCGTGTTCCGGACATGGCGTTCTCTGGGCTGCGAGCATTCCGCCCGGGAGTCGTCGGCGATATCCCACCTGTCAGACCATCAACAGGCGTGCGCGAGCTAGCATGAACTCCGTCACTGGCTGTAACATCTCCCCTTTACTGGGCAGAGGAAGGCACCAGGGTGCCATACCTCTGCCGCTGCTCACCGCGCCGGGGGGGGCGGGGGGGGCTGGGGCTTGAACATTTTCATGTCTCCGCCCTGCTCGCGGCGGCATCCTGCCACCGCTCAAGAAGCGTGGTTCTCCAGGATCGGCTCTATCTTCCACCTCACGTCGAGGCGCCTGTGGATTCACCTTCCAGTCCACAAGCCGCACCGTCGAGCACCCTTCCCTCCGCCAGCCTGGGGGAGGGGGGGGGGGGGGGGGGGGGGTGAGGCTGGAACTCGCGCGCGCCGCCGCCGACCCTGTCGCTCTCCGGAAGGCTGGCTCTACCGCGCCTCGGAACTGTCGCCGTGTGGGATACTGGTTTTTCGCTTCGGGGCACGGTTACGGCGCTGTTTCGTCGTAAAGTTGTCCGCTTCCTCCTTATCGCTCCGAACCGGCGGGGCGTGGCGCCCCCGCTGCTGACTGTTGGAATATAGCGATCGATAGAGATGAAGATAGTATGTAAATTGATTGATTGATACAACATCGAAGGAAGAACATTCTCTCTATATACAACGGGCGTGAGGGACGCGCCAGCGGGAAAGGATGGAAGACTGTCTCCCGAGATGGTGCTCGGAGACTCGGGCAGTCGTCATCTCCGGACGCCTATTGATCAGATGCGGGCGCACCCCGAATCTCAGGTGTCAGGAGGACTCTAGTCACCGCGGTGTCGTTGACGCTCGCGACCGTGTACTCACTGCTAATTAAATTTGTGGCCATGGTGGCAACGAACACCTTGGTGGGTATGCGAAGTCTTGGGCTTCTCCCCTGCGCTCGGACCAGGCCGTCTGTCTAGTTTCTCTTTCGGACCGGGCGGAAGTCAGCTCGATTACAAGGCACTTTGGGTGGCGCGTGACTCTCAGTCCTCTTTTCTTTCTCTCCCGCCTCCGGAGGCTGGCATTCTCATGCCGCGCCGCCCCCCCCCTCACCAACCGCTGCGGACAGGCACCAGAGTGCCATACCCAATTCGTCAGCTGCCGGAGGCTGGCATTTTCATGCCTCGCCACCAGCATCAGGAAAGGTAAGTGAACAAGCACGAATTCATATCGACACGCGAATTAAAATTCCGAAATCTGTAACCCACAGGCTGGGCGGCAATACGACCGGAAGAGTCGATGTCTTACGATCTGCTGGATCAACGAGTACCACAGGTTCCGCGCCCGCCCGTGCCGTTTGCCAGGATTGCCGTCCGCACGATAGTGGTGGCGGTACAAATCGAATTCGGCGTGGGTCATGTCGGTGATATCAGCTGCATACCAGAGGTATGAGAAGAATCCGCTGATATTGGCCGTCCCATCACGCTGAAAATCTTTCCCAGTTTCGCAGGGAGGCAGATCTTTTGCAGATCTTCTCAGGATTGGTGTCGAAGGATGGTATCGGAAGCGCTCCATATTTTGGCGCCATCAAGTCTGCGGCGGATATCGTTTTTTCGCCACTCTTTAATGAACGCAGTCGCAGTGGCGATGGCGGATTTCTGAAAGCCGGCGTCGATCGCTGGTGGCACGGTCTGGCCCTCCTGGCGGAGGTTTCACTGGACGAACCCAGGTATGGGTTTTTCCAGGCCAATTGCAGCCCCCTAGGCGCTGTAGGTGAGTATGACAGTAGCCCTGTCAACGCACCTACACACACCTAACCAATGGGGCAGCCGCCAAAACCTCCAATTTTGCGTGATCCTCGGGTCGCTTCCGCTCTATAGGAAATCATCGGGATGACAGTTTGGCTAGTAGACTAGCAAAACGGCACCTCAATCGACCGTCTTGTAGAGTTTCATTGCCATATAAATGTGGCCGCTGTTTGTTCGCTTGCGCATGCGATAACCCTCCGCTTCTGCGCAGAAACCGGGGAAGCTGCTGTGTCTCTAAGGATCCGTTATTGTAGATTCTGGTAACCGTAGCTCGGGAGGGTCCGTGATCGGAAATGTCCGTGAATGCCCGGGCGAGCCACCCTACGCACAGGTTAGTCCAACGGCAATCGTCGGGAGCATTGCTGACGTCAGGAATAGCAAAGAATCTCGGATCCAAAGAAAGGGTCAATTGAGCGACGCTCAAGGGCAAAGTGCATAGGCAACGGGCAATGGCAGCGCGCTTGAGGAAGGCATAAGGGGAAACCGCAAGGGAAACGCACGAGGACACACCACTCACCCAATGTGTTTAGTGCGTTGTCGTTATGGCTTGCGAATTGACATGGAACTGCTGCTGGACACCTCGACGGACGGGAGTCTCTTTTGGTTGCGGATTCGTTAGCTATTTCATCGTTCTTGAACCAAAGGATAGCTACCTAGGTACCTCAACATGAGGATCGGATCCATCCTCGCTACCACTCCCGAGTTCCTCATGGCCAAAGGTAGATACTTTTGGCGGCGTTCTCTTCACCCGGCGGCCGTCAGAGTCTTCCGTCTCTTCCGTGTAAGCCGAGTCAGCCGCATCGTGGTCTAGCCGTACCTTCACACGTAGCTTCCCCAAGAGTCCGATGCTCTTGCTACCCCCTCCCTCCCCTGGGGGTCACGACGGCGAGGGTGGAGATGACAGTGGAGGTGATGAGGCATCCACAACTAGCAAGCGCTGTCAGTGGCTCTAGTTGTCAGTGATGCGGTAGATTGGTACGAACAACTTCTCGCAGTAATGCTGCAGGAAGAACTCGATCTTCTAATGGGATGCGGGAAACAGAGGAAGCTGTAGAGGTGAATTAGCTCGCGCAACGGTCTCGGACAAGGGTTCTTCTTACGGTATATGGCTGGGCCCCTGCGATCGGAGGCGCCGTGGCGCCTGTGCGAGCGTTTCAGCCGGTACCTATTGGTCGTGAGCTTGTTGTCGATTTAGTGAAGCGAAGAAGGTCGGGAAGTGCGAGCGATGAAATATTGTTGATGAGGTGAGGGTCGAAGCCCCCCACCAAATAGTGATGTTCTGTGGATCTGCTTTCGGGTTGTTGGCACCGCGAGAAGTAGGATTTACCCTAGTTTGACGCTAAGTCTTGACCGTTTGCCACTTCCAGTGGTTCTGGATGCTTCCTCCCGTTTGCGAAGATACACTGGCGATGCCCACCGCTTTCACAAAGGCTGGTCTATTCCAGTGAACTGTGAAGTCTTCTGTAACCTTGCACCTGCACCACATGCTCTGCACTGGATGGGAGTGTACCGAATATCTAGCACCCCGGCGGAACCGGCGCCCCACGCCCGTGGTGGAATGGGACACCGCGATCGCTTGACTGCGCCGCTGGTGTGCCTGGTGCTGATGAGTACGCTGGTAGTTTTTTCTTGAGGTGTGCAATGGTAACAGTTCACACCCGTGCTTACCGAGACATATGCTCCGTCTACGGGGGAGCTTCTCTCTGTTGTATTGCACGGGGAATGCGGTTAGGGTAACAATCGCGGTGTGGGGCGTAGGGCTCCGATTTCACCAATCAATCGGCGTTTTGCTCCACAAGGCGGAGCCATAACGATGTTCGGGTTCGGCTTCGCAGGCCCTAGGTACGCATATCTCCGGCCACAACACTGTTGCGTGTTCACTAGCGTACATTTTTCGTATAAATACTTCAGTAGCTGGGAGCCCTTCGATTCTGCGACTCGTCCTCTTTCTCACCCACTCACAAACAACAACTTGAAACATGCCAATAGGCAGTATCGAGATTTTGGTATTAACCCGAGTGGCAAATATGCCTCACTTCTTCCTCCTCCTCCTCCTCCTCCTCCTCCTCCTCCTCCTCCTGTTCCTTCTTCTCCTTCTTTTCTTGTCCCCCTCCTTCTACTCCTCCTCGAATATCCTTGCCTGTGGGGATCTTGAAACCTCAAGCCTCGCAAGCCGCCATGAAAGGCAACACCCGCGACACATCTCGGATTTGGGAGCATGGAAATCCGGCCCCGTCCGATTCCCCGCAATACTGGAAGTGCATCCCTGGTGAGTAGCACTTCTGATCATTTATAACGGACGGCCAGCTTACGGTACTGTTCAGGTCCGGCAGTCTCCAAGATCTGCTCGACGACACCGGTGCGTCCGCACCTTGAGCGTGGGCACCGGGTGGGCAGTCCAAGACGTGGACTGGGTCCCTTCATAGGACAAGCTGTGTTTACCGCAGCCTCTGTCCGCCCCACCGCCCCCGTGGGCTGGATAGGCCCGCTGTGAACTCTGGTGCCGGCGGGCCCATCCGGATCACCGGAAGCGGACGCGGTGGCGCACAGTGCTGCGCGCCCTCCGCTCCCACGATTCGGGAACTATGGGGCGCAACGAGGAGCATTGACTTGCGTAGCATCCCGTTGGCTCGACGAAGCTAGCTGTAGGCGGGGACGCTTGTCCCCGGCGGTTCTTTTGAAACCGGAAGTGGCGATTTACTGCTGGAGATTGCTTTCCAGCTGTTGGAATATAGTGATCGAGATAGGTGAAGATAGAGAATTGATTGATAGATACGTGGTCGAAGGCAGAGTGTTTTCTCTATAGACAACGGGCCTCGGGGACTCGCCGGGGGGAGGGCGGAGTTGCAGGGCACTCGCGGGCACTCGTTTTTCGTGGAGAAAGGTGGAGTGACTCGTGCGGTGGCGTCGGTGCTAGCGGCCGTCCTCCATCCCCTGCTACGAATAGCCGTCGGTATCGGTGCTTTGTCGGAGAGAGAAAAACAGCAACTAAAATACTTTCCTCCCACTTCCCTCTAGTTCTTTTTCTCTTTTTCCTCGGCCATTTTCGGTCAGCACTACATCTCGTCCTGCGCTGGTGCCTGTCCGAGAGGAGAGCAGCCTTGACCCTTTCTTCCTCTCTTCCTCTCTTCTCATTCCTCCTCAGTTTCTTCCGGTCTTCTTGTCCTGGGAGAAACCAGCGACGAACCCTCGCTCCCCTTCGTAAATACGGAAGACTGTCTCCTGAGCCGGTGCTCGGTGACTCAGGCAGCTGTCATCTCCGGACGTGTCGTCTCCGTTCCGTCGTCTCCCGACGCCCATTATTCTGACCCCAGCCTGGCGAGTTGTGGCCGAGAGAACAAGGGCTTTCGCAACTAGCTGCGCAGGTGGCATCGCGTGAGCTACGCCCCATAATGCGCGCAGCTGACAAACCCCACCAAGATCCCCGGACCTGAGGTGGTGTTGTACTATCTGCACGTAGAACTCCCCATGTCCTTGCTGTTCTTACTCACGCTGACTAGTTCTCTCGCTTCCTGCCGACTATATGTAGGATGACTCCATCTCTCTCCCATTCCCTCCGGAGGAAGCCAAGAACTGGACCTATTTGCGGATGACCATCCCGATTCACAACGCCAAGTCCCGGCAATAGCAGAGCGACTGGCCGGTCCGACACCTTCAAGAGCGAAGAAAGTACTTCATCTCGACACTACTAGGTGGAGACCGGATGCTCTCACAGGCCAGTATCTGAAACGAATTGGCAGACGAGAAAAGGAAAGTTGTTGGTGGTTCCACAGACCAGGAGTAACTAGCCCAATCACGGGAATATCAATTCAAAGTGTGTACCGCATGTCGGAAGCTACGGAATGTGCTGCGGAAGGGGGATTCGGCCGAGAACAAAACAGGAGGTGATCGGTTCCGAATTGCAGCTCTATTTGAGGATGAGCACTGTAGTGAACCGCTACTTGAATATCTGAATACCACTAAGCTGGGCTGGAAGAACAGGGAAGAGGTCTGGGAGGCGGGACGTGATGGATATGTATATGAGGCAGAAGAGGAGTTGGCGCTGGGGGAGTTGGATAACGTCTTTTTGTTGCGCCAGTAGCGCAGGAGGGAGTGCCGCATAGTTGGGCTCGGGGACGAATATGAGTGGCGGTGTTATTGGCGGTCGCCGTAGCCTAAACAGGCTCCTAGATGCCAAATGATATTGATGCCCCCCACCCTCCTCGTCTCCTTCACAGCATCGCCCATTTATTCGCCACGACAATGCACTATGGCCAGCACTACGAAACGGACGATAACGAACACGACCGATAGCTCGCCGTTCTGGAGAGGCCTCCGTGCAAGCAGCAGCCGATGCCGCACACGGCGGAGTCGAATTCCCTGGCTATGGAGCGACGTCTCGCCCGCCTGAAAAAAAAACGCCTGACGCCGCTAGTGGTTATCTCGGCGTTACGCTGTCCACAGCGGCTGAAGCCGAAGTAGCGTTGTTCTCTCAAGATATTGCGGCAAGCAGACCACCTGTCGGGGGTGGGGACGCCGAGTCCCAGCGTCTTGGCGCTCTGGCTTTCACTAGGTTGAGGTGGCTGCAGAGGCCGAGAGGCGACTTCTCTCATATTCTATTTCTCTTCGAGAGACTTCAAAGACCTCACCTGTCAGGGGAGGTATCAAGGTTCGCGGGCTTGGCACCTTGGCGCCTCGGCGCCATTATGTTTGCTGCTGGCGACAGCATCTTCTCTCTTCTTTAGACTTCATGTACATCATTCTCACCTCTTTCGTGGACTGTTCGTCCACCACCTTTCTCGCGATCTCCCTTCTCGTGCCTTTCCGTGCCGAAAACCTAGAGCCTCTCGGCTCAGCGGTTCGCCAGCCTCTTCACCTCCTCACATCGCCTCCTCCAGGTCGGTTCGTCCTCGCATTTACCTCCAGTCCTCGGCCATGCCCTCCGACCGGGCAACCTTGGGCTTCTCGCGGCTGAGCGGTCCGCTGAGCCCTTTCTTCTCCTCACACCGCCCCTACCTCTTCTGCCTTGCATTCGCGGCAGCTATCACTTCCTTCTCGCTCGTCTCTCACACCTTTCTTCCTGCTTTCCACATCAACCCGCCGCCCCGGTACTTCATCTTTCCTTACATCAGCACCAACCCTTCACCGTACCTTACGAGCGAGCATCATTAGTGGGCGACACAGACCTACCATACAAATACAAAAACCGTTCCTTCCCCTTCTTCCGTCTCCTTTGGTCAGTTCTTCGTCTCGTCCTGCTCCGGTGCGTGACGGAGAGGAGTGCAGCCTTGACCCTCCTACTCTCCTTCCCCCTTTTCCCCTTGTTTCTCGTGCTTCCTTGGCCTAGTGCTGAAAAAGTAGGACCCCTCTCCTCGTCTCGGATAAAGGCATCCCCTGACCGCTGAGCCTTGGAACGAGCAGGTAACGATTCGCTGCACGCCGACCGACGAAGACGCGGAAGGTGACCGTGTATGCGCAGTGCGTCCGGTCGCAATTCGAAGCAACCCGTGGCCCGCACGATAGGAGGCACCTGTGGATTCACTTTGAAGGGGCTGCCTTTTGAGGAGAGAGTGCTCTCTCGCATCGGAGCCGCTTGCTGCACTCCGAATTCGGTCTAAACCCTATCTGCAGCACGATTACTGCTAAGAGAGAATTAGCTATCAGCTGGTGCTGAAGGCTATACCGCACTCTCGATTTAAGGTCGGGACTATGGAGGGTGTCAGGGGAGGAGGCCAAACCTCAGCGGACTTGGCAGCTTGGCATCCTAGCGCCTTGGCACCTCGGCCAAAACGTGATGTTTGCTGCGGAGGGCAGCTTCTTCTCTGGAGGATCAGACACGAATATAGTTCTCTCTCCACGTTTCCGGGACGGTCCGTCCACGTTTCTCCTCTTCTGATCTTCCCTCCGGGCCACCGTGCCGGAAAACCTTGAGCTTCACGGCTGGGCGGTTCGCTCAGCCTCTCGCCCTCCTCACAGAGGGGGCCACACCGTTTGAGTTCAATCTGAGCCTTCTCCTTCGACGTAAGCTTCCGTCCGACACAGGCTGACACATAGTCTTCAGCGCTAACGTGGTGTCAGGCTTTGGTAAAGAGCGCAGTTTCATTCCATCAAGCTCGACGGATCGACAACTGTGCCTCCTACCACCAGCGAGCCGACCGAAATGTTCACCATGCTGCCGCACACCCCCAAAGTGGAGTCGGCGGTGCTGATCGTGGGCAAAGTGGCCGCCTGCGTCTCTGTGACTCTGTCCGTAACTGAGCGGCAAAGGCGGCGAAACGATCGCCGGGTTCGAGCGCATCCGTCCAGCCATCCTCGCAATCCTCGCAATCCTCGAAGGCACCGATGCCCGACTGTCCTGCGTCCCGACCGTCACTCGGTACGAACGCGAGCGGTACGTCTGCCGTCTATGCTCCCGGTGAACCTCCGATAAAGTGTTGGAAAAGCTTCTAGCTGCTGGACGCACGTCGCTGTGGTCACTAGAGTTGAGCAGGCGGCGTCGCTAGGGAAGCGAACGCCGGGGAGGCTAGCAGAAGCAGGGAGCCCATTGGGGATAAAGCGGGGAAGCAGCGAGTGTACTTTGTGTTGCCTGCTCTGTGGTTTCAGTTCTGTACTCTTACAACATTCTACATAGCAACAGAGATTGCCCCCGCCCGAACTCTCGCGACAACGGGAAGAATCCCATCTCTCTCTCACCCCCTTCGAAGATTCTCTTCTGCTCTCTCGAACTACCACCTGTCGCTCCGAACAGAAGACTTGTGTCGAACCGGAGATTCTCAGAAACGCGCGCACACAGACGGACGGCCATAACGATTCAGCAAAAAGCGCGACTCAGTCACGAGCGGCAATGTCGTTGCAATCCAACTGATGGAAGCAGCATCACTAGCGCCGGTGATGTCTATGCCGAGAACGCAGTGAAGATATTGCATGCCCCACCCCTGCAATACCAGCAATTTAGTGTGCACCAAAGTCACGAGCGGAATCCAAGAAATCAACTACAACGGCCGAGTCTCGAGAACGCACTACTCACAGGTCACGGGTCCAGCCTCCGGCTGGGGATGAAGAGAAGAGCGAGGAGGATGGAGGCCGATGAGCTGGGTGCACGGGGTCAGGGACATCCACTTCATGGCATCTGCGTAAGAGGAGAAGGAGCTTGGCGAAGATCACTTTTGTTACTTTCTTAGTCTTTCCTGCGTGGTCCCCTTGGTGCGACTGACAGAATAATCGGCGTCCGGAGATGACGGACCGGAGGCGACACGGACGGAGATGATAGCTGCCCGAGTATCTGAGCAGCGGCTCGGGAGACAGTCTTCCGTCCTTTCTCTCTGGTGAGCCTCCGAGGCCCGTTGTATATAGAAAATGTTCTGTCTTCGAATATGTATCATGAATCAATTCGCTATCTTCACCTCTATCGATCCCTACGTTCCAACAGACTCTACTTTATTGGGGTGGGCCCGGGCGGAGAGCAAAGGGGAGCTCACAAAGTGCCGCCATGGCGCGGACAGCGGATGGGAACTGGGCAAACTATAAGCCTCCATAGTCAACATTGGCTGAATGCGAGTGAGATCAAACAAATACAATGGCATTATAGCCCACTGCCGAATGAGATACCCTCCGCTGGTCGGCCCTCGGGCCTACTACACGCAGGGCTGGGTTGTTCTTTGCGCATGCTGCAGACAGTGATCTCGCATCTTGACGCCCCTGGGAGCTTTCTCTGGCACACCTAGTCATTCGCTAGCGGCTCCATGACGGAGACTGAAGATTTGCATTCAAAAAATAATTCACGCCATTGTGCAGCGAGTTGTAATTACGCTGTAACGTTATAGTCTTGATGTCATATCAAATCCGGCTAGTGAGATAGTCGTCCGTCTTTTACCGCTCGCGAGTCCGTGGCGCCCGTTGTATTTAGAGACAATGCTCTGTATCAATCAATCAGTTTGCTATCTTCACCTCTATCGATCACTATGTCGGAAGCCATCCAGGAAGGGAACGTTCGCAGAGAAGTTTGTGTGATTGGTGCATGGCGCGTCCGCACACCACGGCTGGTTGCAAGAGCAACGAGGAAACGGACGTGCACAAGACACCACTGGCAACCAACAATGTGCCCTTGGAATCCACCTCAGCTCGGAGACGAAGGTAGCCTCACATCGACCGGATTCGGCAAACTGGATGTGGGTAAACGACCCCGAGGCTCCCATAATTACTGCAACTATCATCAATCGTGTGGCCATTTCAATCGTACGAACTTCTTTCAGTCGGTCAAGCCCGGAGAGATTGAACTTCACAGATAATCCCAGAAAGCAGCAAATATGAAGAAAGAGATATCGGTATCGGTACATACTAGGTATTGGGCTGTAGTTGCTAGGAGGAAGGAAAAAGACCAGATTATACAGTATTAAAACCCATCGGTTGGACAAAATCCAGATGGCCAAATTGATGTGCTGTAAACACCAGACAAATCCCCATACCCAAAACTAGCAAAAAAAGCAAGAACGGAAAAGGTATGGGAAGAAAACCTGTCCAGTAGTGTATGCAACACAATCCTCGATCACCATTGCCCGGGGCTGATGGGTACCTGCACGGTAGGCGTGCCATCACCTCCAGTGCCATTGCTACAACCGCCACCAGTTTCCGCCACTTGAGCGGTGTAGTCGTTGAATTCGGCTGGAGGGACACCGCTGTTGCCGCTACGTGAGAGCAGGGCCGCCGAGCCAGAACTTACACCAACCAAGAGCGAGTAGAACGACGGCGAGAAGGCTGCAGACATGATATGGCCGTCGAAGGTAGCGAGATTGTAGACGAATGGGTCGCCACGACGGACGTCCCATACCTTGATGATGCCATCAGAGGCTCCGGTGTAGAAACGATCCCTGCCAGGTGTCCATAAAGCGATATTCACTCCAGCATCTTCACCACCTCCGGCCGGGAGCGCAGTGCCATGGCTCAGCGTGTGAAGGATTTTCCCCGGGAAGCGACAGTCCCAGATTATAGTGGTCCTATCGGTTGCCGACGAGGTCACGTAAGTTTGGCAAGGCCTGTAAGGTCATCAGTACAATGGCAGGGTAGCTTAACTTGGAATAAGCGACTTACGACATGGTTACCACATTGATGTCCTCCTGAGGGCTGTCGAACCTCACTGCGGGGACGGGCTGCAATTCGGCGAAGTCCCAGACGTGCACCTGTGTCCGAACGCCCGTGGTCTTCCGGTTCACCACTCCACCGGTAACAAACCTCCCCTGCTCGTGGATAAATATGTCGAATTGCCTATTGGCTCTCGGCATGATATTCCCCACGGCCGACATTGCACGGGCATCGAAAATCACCAATCCGCCACTCTTAAGCCCGTTGTCATATCCCACGACGAGCCAGTCTGGTCTGATCCTGCCGTGCCAGCCCACTGAAACAGCCGAATGTTTTTTCTTGGACGTGGCCAATAGATAGCGCGTGAGGAAACCACCGCCGTCGTCGATGCCGAGGATATTCACGTTGCCATCCATCAGACCAGCAGCGAGCACCCCTTTGTGTAGAGGGCTTACGGCCAAGCGAAGCACCTCGCTCCCAACCTCCGCAGACGCGATGAAGTCCCCATTCTTTCCAACCCAAGTCTTCACCGTATGATCGTAGCTTCCGGAGAACAGATATTGTCCATCGGTCGAGTGTGCGACAGATGACACCGTTGAATGAAGATACGGATCCAACACTGGCGACTGACCCACTAGTAGCTTTTTGTGTCCATCAAGCATGCGAATTTGGTCTCTCGCCAGTAAGCCGAGCATAAGGTTTCCGGGCTTATTGTATTCGTCACCGTGTGTACAGCCTGCCATTAAGTCAGACCACTGAACAGACAATCACTACATGAGAATACGTACAACACAGCGCAAACGTTCTGCCGTCCGGTGACCAGCTAATGTCGACGACGTCAGAGCTGCCTTCCTTGAAGATCCTCCATGGGCCCAAGTTGTCTCTAACGATCGTCTCCATTAACCTGGTCTGATGACGGCGGTTCCTGGCGCTCGGAGTTCCAATGCCTAGCTGACGGAGAAGACGAAGGGATGGCAACCCTAGGGGGCGGGGGGCTAACTGCGGAAACTGGATGACACGATCGGTGGACGGTAACGTCATATTGTTCAGTGCCACCGAGTAGCGATCCCTGACGAAGTTGGACACGTCTTGTTCTCCCCTTCCTGGGAGAGGCCACGCGGAACGAGAGAATAGACCGTGGAACTGGGTCGTGGGGGCGCGATATCCAATCTCTTGGAAGATATCCATACCGGTGATCCGACCGTTGTCTTTAGCCATCGCCGAGCGAACAATCTCGGCTTCAGTTTCAGTGAAGGCGGTGTGAAGCATAACGTCTTCTTCTGGTCCTGCGTTAATCACCAACGCCGAATACGTGAGGCTGGAACTCACCTGATGGGGTCCATTCGCGACAGTACTCTGAGCAATCGACATTAAGACCAAGATAATGACGCCGGTTAGTTCTCGTCTCCGACACCAGCGCCAATTGTGATTCAGTTGATAAACCCGGCGAGTGCAGTTTCATGTCCCAGACCGTGGTTGTCGCCCACGCCGTGGGTAGGCCCGCAACTTCAGCGAGGATGTGTATCTGTTACGACAATGTCAGCTGTACGCAAAAGTCTATTGATTGGAAGACATACGGCGTTTCCGCATCTCAGTGCTTCTGGACCGTCTTGCTGCGCTGTCACGGGGGCCCTGTTCGGGAGGTCAGCACTTCACAACAGCAGCAGAAACTGGTGAGGGTGCTCATACTCAGGAGATAGAGATCTCTTGCGCTTAATGGTACTCGCCAGAGTGGTCTGATTATCCATGGCGGTGGGTTTGTTGAAGACTTAGCACGAGCGGTGGCGGATGGAGGGGTGGTTGTCAAAGTTGTGGCTGCCAGGAAGGTACGGGTGTCGCCATTGCGGGGTGTTTCCTGGAAGAACGAGGATACGGGGTAGAGCCCTAAATTGTTTGTTTATCTGCCCCGCGAGGCTGAAAACTCGTGGTAGGTGGTAGGGCCAATCTTCACGAGGCTTAGGGCGCCAGAGAGGAATCGCTCTGAACTTTGCAACAAATATGGGCTGGGCTAACATTGGCAATTCGCTGCTGCATCGTTGCCGGCACAAGATTTCTCGGGTGCTTGCGTCCATTGGCTTCAAAGCGCAACGATGCGCCAGGTTCCGAATAGGTTGAAGCTGCTATTGGCGCGTGCTCCTGCATATCCTAAGTGAGTGAGTATTCAAAAGCACTTGCACTCCTTCCGATGGATAATTGTCGCTCACTGACCGAAGCCATCAGCGGCATGCTTCATACAGCCGAGTGGTACGCTTTCACGCATTGGTGGCAGGTCATTGGAGCCTATTTCCGTATTGTCAATGATGCTCATATGTTCCGCTGCGTCAACGATTCAGAGGCCGGGCCGAGTCCATTGGATCGAGACCCGAGGTCTTGGAGTGGTGCCGTTATCGTCGCACACGATCTCGATACGTTGGCAAGGCGGAGGGTCCTGACTCATCACAATGTCTGGCGCCATAGCCATTGACAATATATGTATTTCCTTCATCGTATTCATTCCTATCTGTCCAACTGTCTGTTTCTCCCTCGGCAGTCGAAATGGCACTTGGGCCGGTCTCTAATTTCCGAGATACCGGATGGAAGGCGTAGGGTTTCCGTACTCGATAGAATCGGGAGCGGGCGCGATTCAGTGATCCGTCCGGTCCGGACGGGATGATAGCCTCGTCCGAGCTCTGGACGGACCATAGTGAGGTAGTCCGTCCCGTCTGAGATGGGGGAAGGACGGCGCCCGTCCCAGTACTAGTTGTTGGGCGAACGGCACTAGTTATCTCATATAATATGCGACGTGTTCTAACTGAATGAAAATCTTCCTAAATCTTACTCTGCCGAAGACTGGCACCCCTACAACCACCACTCCACCACGATCACGCCGCGATTTCGGGCGAAGAAGAGTGGCAAAGCGATGGAACCACTGCATTCCGGCAGGAAAGAGGTCACCCGAATGATACGTGCTATTTAGGTGCGCCTTGGCAGCTGGCCGCCGTCGACTACAGCCTATCCTGCCCTCCGACACTCCCGACGGCGTTCCGTCAAATGCAGAGATTGGATGGCCGGCTTGGATTTTAGGTGGTCCTGTCCGAGGCCCAGCGCGGACGGACTGAACTATGTGGAACACTGGAGCGATCTAACCTCCATTCCTGCATTGTTTGACAGCGAGTATCAGGTTCTTGTGTGAAAATCATACGAACGCAGCCGGAAGCTCGAGGAACTACGTCCTTGAAGGTTGGCATGATGGCTCACAAGTTAGCGGTTGAAAAAGATGGGTGATGGGGAGTTCTTAGTGCACTTCCCACTCCTTCTCCTTCTCTAAGTCTTCTTTCCCGCCTTCTCTCAGATCTACCTTCTTACCATCCACCTGATCTCTTCCTTCGTGTAGGAATACCGTGACCGATAGAGATAGGGACTGTTGGTTCGGCTGAAGATATGTACATCATCGTGGACAGAACATTCGTTCTATATACAATTAGTACCAGGGGAAAGTGCGGAAGTCTGGCTAACGAGCCCGTGGCCGCAGCCGCGGCCTGCCGGCAACACCTGATCGTCAACTCCAGTAGTCATCATTCTGCACTTCCTGCCTACCATTCACTCCATCTTCTCACTCCGTTCTCAACCCCCCACCACTGATTTCTCTAGGCTGAGGCGGAGAAGGTCTCACCATATTTACGGACGGGTCGCGGCCGGACGATGGAGCTGCCAGGTACGCGGTGGTGTGGAAGAATGGTCACACCTGGAAGGGCGTCAAGACCCATATGGGATCCAACCAGGATGCCTGCGATGTGGAGTGCGCTGCTCTCGTCCGTGCACTGGAATCTGCTTCGAGGAGAAACATGACCCCGGAAAGGGTCACAATCTTCACCGACACTCAAACCTGGGCTCGGACAACCGGGCCCACGCCAGTAGTACGCGCTCCAGGCTAGGAGGTGCGTTGTGGCGCTGCGGAGAGCCAGTCCAGTGCCCGACCCACAAAGGTATTACCGGTAACGTCAAAGCCGACGAATGGGCGAAGATTCGGCGGAGGTACAGGCACCGGCGGGGTGGAAGGGTTTAGCTACTCGGACAGGGTGGAGGCGAACGCGATGCCTCTCGCTAGGTCTCTTACCAACATCAAGCGGGAGATCTCCGGGAAGAAGTGGGCAGAGGCCCGGCAATGGGAGGGAGGCCGGACCTCCAAAACGAAGTACCGCATGCCAAAGAGCCAGAAGCCCGATGGCACGGTGGCCGGTAGCACCAAAAGGCTCGATTCGTGGTTTCACCAACTCAAGACAGGGTACCGCTTATCTGGGCAGCACCTCAACTGGACGAAGAATCGGACCAACCCGCAGAGCAGGTGGTGCTGGTACCGGACTCAGACCCGGGACCACCTGCTTAAGGAGTTCCGAAAGTGGAAGCCGCAGCAGAAGATCATTGTCAGAGCAATGGGCGTCCGGAGATAACGGACCGGAGGTGGCGTCCAGACACGATGGACTGGAGGTGGCGTCTGGAGATGACGGAGTCCCCGAGCACCGGCTCGGGGGGCAGTCTTCCGTCCTTTGTCCTGACGGCCCTCCTGTATATACAGAGATCTTGCGCCCGCATAATGATGAAAAAATACAATCTTCACTGTTATCGATCCATATATTCCAACAATCATGTGGCAGAGGTGCGGAAGGAGACCGGGAGGTGCAAGGATAGGTGGAAGATCCGGGACGTCCAGGCGGACGAGAGGTGTAGCCCGGCGATGCTGGGCATCCTTACCTCTGCAGACGTGAGAAGGCGGGTCACGGCTGAGGTAGAGGTTGCAGTTAGCGAGGTGTCTGAGCCGGAGCTGCGAGAGTGGGTGGAGGGGACGGTGGCCGGGGAGCTAGGCGGCGGTGGGAAATCACCACTGTTCCTGCCCACGCCGGCCTTCATGGCGTCCTCAGGAGAGGGGTATGCTTTTTCACGTGTCTCTTTCCGTCCTGGTTGTTGGAATATAGGGATCGATAGAAATGAAGATGGTGAATTAATTGATTGATGCAACTTCGAAGGAGGAACACTCTCTCTGTATACAACGAGCCTGAGGACCCGCCGGAGGGCAAAGACGGAAGACTGTCCCCCGAGACGGTGCTCGGGAGACTCGGTCAGCTGTCATCTCCGGACGTGTCGGCTCCGGTCCGTCATGTCCGGACGCCGTCTCCGATCCGTCATCCCCGGACGCCCGTTATTCTGATACTCATTCCCATTGTAACCTTGGTGCGCGCCACATCATCATCGGACAGGCCTGGGCGGTTGGCGAAGGGGAGCTTGTAACGTCCCGCCACCACGCGGACAGCGGACAGGAAACAGACTGTACATAATCTCGCCATTTTTGTAGCTAACAACCGCTGTCGACCACTCCTGGGAGTCAGCGACTAGCGCCGTCTGGGCGCCAAGCATTGTCAGAATAAGGTGGCGTCCGGAGATGAGGAGGCGTCCAGAGATGAGGAGGCGTCCGGAGATGAGGAGGCGTCCGGACATGACTGAGTCCCCGAGCACCGGCTCGGGGGGCAGTCTTCCGTCCTTTGTCGTGACGGCCTTCCTGTATATATAGAGATCTTGTGCCCGCATAATACTAAAATATAATCTTCACGTTTATCGATCCATATATTCCAACAGGTTATGAGCCCGGATTGAACGCTCTGCCA
>Ga0307508_10000795_pt1 | contig 37230 bp, 42 predicted proteins | sample 9_EM_MG_FD_203089 | JGI IMG/M metagenome (GOLD analysis project Ga0307508, IMG submission 203089) | Populus trichocarpa ectomycorrhiza microbial communities from riparian zone in the Pacific Northwest, United States - 9_EM | ecosystem: Host-associated > Plants > Roots > Unclassified | place...
GTGGGTAGGAACAGCGGTAGTTCCCCCCCGGCGTCCTGCTCCTCGGCCCCCGCCCCCTGCTCCTCCAGCCACTCCCGCACCTCCAGCTCAGACACCGCGCTCACGGCGTCATCCTCGTCCACCCCCGGCACCCGCCTGCCCACGTCCGCGGTCGGGAGGAAGTCCAGCACCGCCTGGCTGCACCTCCCGTCGGCCAGTAGGTCCCGCACCTTCCACCGGTCCTTCCCTTTTCCAGTCTCCTTCTTCACTTCCGCCCACAGGATCTTCTGCTGCGGCTTCCACTCGGGGCACTCCTTGGAGAGGTGGTCCCGGGTCTGCGTTCGGTACCGGCACCACCAGCATTGCGGGGTGGGTCGTTTCTTCGTCCAGTTGAGGTACTGCCCTGTTAGGCAGTGCCCCGTCTTCAGCTGGTAGAACCGCGAGGCGATCCTCTTGGAGCTGTTGGCCACCGCGCCATCGGGCTTTTGGCTGTTCGGCATGCGGCACTTCTTCTTGGAGGTTCGGCCCCCAGCCCACTGGCGTGCCTCCGCCCACTTCTTCTCCGAAATCTCCCGCTTGAGGTTGGCACTCATCGGCGGACTAGGGTTGGGGCAACACCCACGCACTCTTCCCCGACCACACCCTCCCCGCTGCCGTCATCCTCGTAGGGTCCGGCATAGGTGTTCCAATATCAAGAAATAAGCACACTCCCCTTTTAGCTGCGGTTCGGCCTATGGCTACTCAGGATTCCGCAGTGCTATCAGGCAACAGAGGTAGTTTACGCGCCGCCAGCCACCGGCGGAAGACCCGAAATCGACCCCCCAGGACAACAACCCTCACCCAACCATTTCTAACTTGATCTGACCCTACTCCTCCCTCTCACTTCCAATTCGACTACGCTTTTCCTCCTAACCCAACCACTCCTACCGTTAACTGACTTTAATCCTTCCTTGTCAAGGTCATTCCGGCGCGTCTCTTCCTCCCAAATTATCACCACCATTCTCTTCACCTACACATTTCTCTATCCCATCAGCACTGAGGAACCGTTCGTTCTTACCTCATCTGACGCTCCTGCCGCCCCCGGCGCCTCCGACTCCTCCGACACTTCCGCCGCTCCGGCTGCCCCGGTTGCTCCTGCTTCTCAGGCGACTCCGGCTGCGGTCGACTATGACGACAGGGGTATTGCTTCCCCTCCCGCTCCGGTACTGACGATCCCACGCAGCCGCATTTGACCCTGACAACAGCACAATAGCGCACCTGCGTCTCCTCGGTGCAACCCATTGCCTATCCCGTCCGCTGAGTTTCAACAAGGCAAGGGTAATCGGCCGTGTTAAGGAGCTAATCGCCGGGTGTCCGGACCTACATGGGTTGCAACTAAGAGGCCTACGATGCGGAGTGCGCCGACCCTGCCCGGGTGACGCGGACCCTGATGTCGATGTTTGGTTTCGCGCTGATTAGCGCGGTGATTCGCTTTCCCGCCTACAGCACGTACTTCTGGCAGGCCCAGGATCCTCTGAGGCCATCCGTCTACCCCAAGCGGTCTTCAGCACTCTAGCACGGTCGGCCCACTTCGAATCGCAGGCCACCAACTTCAGCCCGTGTAGGTCACGACACCTGGCGATGAACTCCTTGATACGGCCGACGACCATTACTTTGTTAAAATTCCTCGGATAGGATAGTCCGTGGCGCGCACCGAAGAGACGCAGGTGCGCTATTGTGGTGTTGTCAGGGTCAAATGCGGCTGCGTGAGATCGTCTGGACCGGAGCGGGAGGGGAGCTGTACCCCAGTTGTCATCGCCGACTGCAGCTGGAGTCGCCTGGGCAGCCGGTGCAGCCGGTGCAGCCGGTGCGGCAGCAGTGTCGGGGAAGTAGGGGGCACTGGAGGCGGTAGGAGCGGCAGGTGAGGTAAGAACGAACGGTTCCTCGGTGCTGATGAGATGGAGAAATGAGTTGGAGAAGAGAATGGTAGCGGTGTAGTTTTGGGAGGAAGAGAAGTCGGAACACAAGGGAGTCCGCGGAAATGTGAACGTCGTCGAATGCGCGGGAGATGGCGGCGGAGGGGAGGGGCCAGACGCACAAGGGATGGAACTGCGGAGCTACCTAGACTAGGCCCAGATACGTTGGATACCACTCCCAAGATCTATCCACGTCTCGAGCGGGGGAACTTCCTGATGAAGTAGGCGTAGGAATGGCAATATGCGCGAGGCAGGGCCTAGGGGGACGGATACAAGACACCAAAAAGACAGAGGCCGGACGGCACGGTGGAGCGCGGCACCGAGTGGCTTGTCCCACAGTTCTACGAAGCGAAGGCGGTGCACTATCTTATCTCACCGTGTCGCCTCTGGAAGAAGAGACGGCTCATCCCTCGGCGCTGGTGGAGCCGATGCCCGACACTGACGGGAAATCAACTCTGCAAGGTTTGCCCGAGTGGAAGTCTGAGGAGGGGACGCAGTGGCCAGAGGTGTGGAAGGAGAATGGAAGTGGGAATGGCTGTCAGAGTAATGGGCGACCGGAGATGATGGACCGGACGCGACACGTTCGAAGATGACAGCTACCCGAGTTTCCGAGTATTAGATCGGAAGACAGTTACCCGACGGCGAGTCCCGCAGCCGTTGCATATACGCAGAAAGTTCATTCCTTCGACGTTGTATCAATCTACCAACTCACTCTTCATCTCGATCGGTCCCTATTCTAACAGGTTATGAGCATGCTTTGATCGCACTGCCAATCCGCTTCCCACCGGTAAGTACACCCGCGACACCCTTGCGCCTGGCTTCCGCATTTGATACCATCACTCTTGTTTTAAGCGTCGACCATTTGAACCGCATCGAGTCGCGACAACATCGCCACCATGGCCTGCACCCGTCGTCACACTCGACGTCGCCGTCGTACCCGACGACCGAAACTGCATCTCATGGAGACCGACGTTAGATCCGTCCTGACGGTTGAGTGCTCCCTCAAGACTGTTATCCGTAAAGAAATTGGCGTCCAACTCTGACACTATTGCCTCTTGCTGTGACACATTTAGTGCGACGACCGCGCTGCCTCGACGACACACATATCGATGGAACTCACGATGCGAACTGTCATCCGCAGTGCTCCCGCAAACGAAATCGATGCTGCAACCCGAACCTGGGGGTTCCTTTGCCGTCAATACGACCCTTCCTTAGTGATAATCGGTAGTCAAATACAGCTTGAGTATACTCTCTGTGTGCCAGGAATTGGCCGGAACCGACGGCGAAATCTCGGACGCCACCATCTCTCGCCACCTTCTCTTCCAGCCTTACCCCGATCGCTTATTACTATCGCCGGTGCCTTCAAAAAGCAAACCCTCGAAGCTGCTGTGGCACCCCACCTCGGAGCTGAGGTGCACCCCCGAGGAGGCGGAGCTCTGTTGCCGCTCGGGGATGACGGAGATGTCCGAAGTGGAAGGGGCGGCAGAAGATTCTGTAGGAGGAGGTGCGGAAGGAGACCGAAAGGTGAAAGAGCCGGTGCCAGGTGGAAGATCCGGGATGTTTCCGCAGACACGAGGGGCTCAGTGGGTGCTCGATGTCCTTTCTTCTACGGACGCGGGAAGGCTTTCGCCGGCTGTGGAATAGGGTGGCGCGGGCACAGGTCAATCAACCTGGGAGATCCGCGACCGCTGGAAATGGGAGGAAAAGCTGCGGGCGGGGGCGGCTGTTCTGGACGCCGTGGACGATCTGGGTGATTGTGAGGGACTACTGCTGTTCCTACCTATGCCCACCATCATAGCATCGTCGGACGAGAAGTAGGGCATGGGCCTCGCTTTCCTTTGTAATGTCCTTCGTGGTCTGCTTTGGGGCGCAAATTCTTTCTCTCAGGACAGGCCTGGGCGCAGGGCAAACGGGGAAACCGCAACGAGCCGCCAACGAGCCGTCCCCGCGCGGACAGCGGATGGGAAACAAGAATAGTATGCACACAAACATCAGGTAGATAGGCTGCACGCGAGTATGATTAAACAAAATACAACTATAAAGTAAGCTATTGAAGGGGCTCTGCCATCCCCACAACACAGACCGCAAATCAAACACGGGAAGGTCTAGATTGCACAGTGGTTAGAAAAGGTTGTTGTGATACATGAGGGGGATTTGTACATGAGTAGTAGTGTGGGTGGGAGGATGCATATAAACGGGGCATTCTTCTACGTCGTCAGGTTTGCTCGAACCTCGTTCCTCTATCCTCTGCTTTTGGCGTTTCCTCGGTCATGTAACGGTGGGCTACGGCGCTGGTGGAGAAGCGCAAGGTACGTATTCTCACTCGAACTCATACACGCGAAACTCACATGCGTAATACATTTCTCTCGTGCAACAAAACCTTTTCGCCTGTTCCGACAGTTGAACTTCGAGTGCCTTCTCCTGCCCCTGCCCACCATAACAGCAGGTGCATTATCACGAGCAGACGCCGGCGAGCGGAAGGCGACCAGCACTTCTGGCGAGTGTATGGCGGCCAGTGCATTTGCACCCAGTGAATGGCGACGAGCACATAGCGGCAGTGCTCGGATGGCGGAAAGCTGACTGCGGGCAGCGGATAGCGCCAATGGCGACGACTTCTTGTCGGCAAGGGGATTGTAGTGAGCGGGTGGTGGAGAGTCGATGGCGGCGAGCGTACGGCGGCCGGTGGAAGGCAAACGGCGGCAATCAAATGTCGGATTGCTGGTAGCGGGTGAGGGGGGGGGGGGGGCATCAATTTTATTTCGCGTCTATAAGCCTTTCCAGACTACGGCGAACGCCACCAACTACACCAACCCTTATCCGTCCGCGAGTCTATGCTATGCGGCTCTCCCTTTGGCCCTCTTGGCCTGCTCAATAGCTATCTTACACACCACCATCCCCATCACCCTCCACCTCCATCAACTCCTTCACTCCTTCTGCTCCCACCTCCTGCTCCTCTGCAGTGCCATCGCTTGCGTGCTCCCACTCCTCTTCTCTTGCCTTCTTTCGTAGCGGGTGAGGGACGACCGGTAGTGGATTTCGGATAGCGGCTAGCCGAAGGCGGATACCGGCCAACGGAGCCGGAAGGCGGGAAGCGGATGGCGGATACTGGGTGGCGGATGGCGGACACACCGGCTAACGAATGCCGGATAACGGCAAGCGGATGTCGCATACGGGATAGCGGAAGGCGGTAATCGGCTGGCGGAAGTAGGATAACGGCAGGCGGGTGGCGGACACTGGCTAACGAACGCCGAATAACGGCAAGCGGATGTCGGATATGGGGTAGCGGATGGCGGAAACTGGCTAACGGAGGCTGGATAACAGATGCATTTCGCCTACAAGTCAGCTTTCTTGTTGTCGGCGACCCCCTTGTGTGCTGAATTGATGAAGAAACCCGACCCCGCAACGGTCACAATCTCCAACGACGCACAGGCGGCCACGTGGGCGAGGGTGGCGCACTCAGCATCGAAGGCCTCCTGGTTGGAACTCATGTGGGGTTTAATACCCTTCCAGGTTAGGCCATTCTTCTCTACCACTGCGTATGCGGCAGCCCCGTCGTCCAACCACGATCCGTCTGTCGGCATGGTGCGGCCGGGTCGAGCCTTCACCTCTTCGGCTCCGCCTCAACTTCCTCCTCATGTAGCAGCCTATCGGGGGGGGATGATCTACCTCGCGCAGTACGTACTACGCGCCTAGATGATCACCGACTTTGCCGCCATCATGCCCTCAGCGAACCAGATTGGCTACCACGCGTTGCTCCCGGTAGGCCCCTCCTCCTCTTCCCCCCCGTTCTACTTTTCCCGGAAAGTGGCAGTCACGCCGACGTTTACCGTGTGCTACAGTTCGCCCTCGGGCTATTCTGATCGCCGCTCCCCCCCACTTATCCTTGTCGTCCAATGCAGGACAGCAATTTAGTTCACCGTACTTTAATGACCATTTCGTTTACCCCTTTGCATGACCTCGGAAGCCCGCATCGTCGCGTCGTCGCTCTTATTTACGCATGACTAGAATCGATCATCTTTGTCAGAACAATGGGGGTCCGGAGATGACGGTCCGGAGATGGCACGTCCGGAGATGACAGCTGCCTGAGTCTCCGAGCACCGGGTCGGGAGACAGTCTTCCGTCCTTTCCTCTAGTCGAATGCCTCAGGCCCGTTGTATATAGAGAGAATGTTCTGCCTTCGACTATGTATCAATCAAGTAATTCGCTATCTTCATCTCTATGAATCCCTTTCTGCTGGAGGAGCCGGACGCCCTCGATGCCAAATTACTCCAAGAGGAGGAAGTTGAGGCTAAGGCAGAGGGAAAGAAGAACCGACCCGGGCTGACGACAATGTTCATGGACGGTTCGCGGCTGGACGATGGGACCACCGGATACTCAGTTGTGTGGAGGAAGGGCCTATCATGGGCAGGGGCCAAAGTGCACATGGGCAACAACTAAGAGGCCTATGGTGCGGAGTGCGCTGCACTTGCTCACGCCCTTGAACTGGCAGCATAAAGGAACATAACCCCGGAACGAGTCACCTCTTCTCCGACACGCAGGCAGCTATCAGGCGGATGGTATCGGACGAACCTGGTCCAGGGCAGCAGTTCCCCATCCAGGCAAGGAAGCATATCGCGGCACGACGGGATAGGCCAGGCATCACGATAGAGAGCGGCAGGGATGCCAGGCGCTCACAAACGACTCCCAGGATCCCTCGCCAACCTCAAGCGGGAGATCTCCGAGAAGAAGTGGGCCGAGGCACAGCAGTGGGCAGGAGGCCGGACCTCCAAGACGAAATACCAGATGCCAAAAAGCCAGAGGCCGGACAGCATTGTGGCTGGGAGCACCAAGAGGCTCGCCTCGAGGTACTATCAGCTGAAAACGGGGCATGCCCGCACCGGGCAATACCTACACTGGGCTAAGGTGCGCCCCACGGCGCAGTGCTGGTGGTGCCGATGCCCCTTGCAAACGAGAGACCACCTCTTCAAGGTGTGTCCGAAATGGAAGATGCAGCAGAAGATTCTGTGGGTAGAAGTGCAGAAGGAGACCGGGAGGTGGAAGAGCAGGTGGAAGATCCGGGACCTACTGGGCGATGTGCGACGCGGGCAGGCGGTGCTGGACTTTCCCTCCTCTACGGATGTGGGAAGGCTGGTGCCACCTCTGGAAGTGAGGGACGCCGGGAGAGAAGTGTCAGAGTGGGAGCTCCGAGAGCGCCGGGAGTGGGAAGAGGAACGGGAGGCGGAGGCGGAGGAGCTGGGTGCCGCGGGGGAATTGGGTGCGGAGGAGGAACCACCGCTGTTCCTGCCCACGCCTTCGTTAATGGCATCAGCAGAGGAGGAGTGAGGAGTAGTCACGCGTTTTTCCTTTGTCTCTCCTACCGTCACCGTCTCCTTAGCCATTTCCTTGGTGCGCACCACATCTTCTTGGGATAGGCCTGGGCGGAGGGCAAAAGGGGAGCTTGAAATGAGCCACCACCGCGCGGACTGCGGACAGGAAAACCGGGCAAAATGTACGCCGCCATGATCTATATAGGTCGAATGCGAGTACGATTAAACCAAAAAAAATAATCTCTACGAATCCCTATATTCCAACAATCTTTTTTTTTTCTCTTCCTTTTTTTTTGTCACATTCTTTTCGGTGGAGCATGTTACGGTATCGGTAGGAGGTGGAGGAAGTTAGGAAGCTTTATGTTTGGATTTTTGGTTTTTAGATTATCTTTCATTCATTTCTCTCTCCTCTTTTTGGACGGAGGGAGAGATCCATTTTGCATCCGACATATGGTAGATCACGGCAAATTACAGCGAATATCTTATTGGAGAGTCGGGGAACTGAGTGACGGGTCGTGCCCAGCTTACTTATCAGAAGTGCGTGGAAGGGGGGCTAATCACGGGTAAAACAGGGACTGTACATGACTGTACGGGGGTGTGTTGCGCAGGGACGGAAGAAAACGGAAAATTGCAACATCTGTCTGCGACTGTGAAGATGGCGATGTGATAACCGTCATTGATAGGTACATATGCAACCTTGTCAGATCATGGCGATAGATATTATGTATGTACAAGCCCGTTCCCGTCAAATTGACTACACGTGTCTGTGCATCGCTGGAAGCGTGAAAGATTGGCGGCACCAGGACGCGCGACAAGATCTCGTGTTGCAATGCCAGGGAGCTGCAGATTCAAGGACATGACCGTCAGTACGATCACCGCTCGCCAGTAATCTGCAAAAGGAGTTGGTCGCATGTGAGGAGAGAATCCGCTCCTTGGGCTGAGCACTTTCTTCCATCGTCGCAACCAATAGCCGTTTTCGTGCGGTAGGTGCATAAACCAGTCTCGAAGGCCGTGGGCATCGCAAGGAAGGAAGGAAGGCAGCCAGAGGGCAGATCACCAGCCTGTGGGTGACGGAGGCTGTTCTTCTTCCCTCCTAACTCGCCTTATGCGCACGGAGGGACGGGCGGACGCATTGATACATAGCGCATCACTCGGTAGTACCGGGCGCAGTTTTTTTTTTTTTTTTTAATTCATTACTCGCGTGCGAGCAATGAGATCATGGCGAGGTGGTGTACAGGCCGTTTCCTATCAACTGTCCGCGCAGTGGCGGCTCGTTGCAAGCACCCCTTTGCCATCCGCCCAGGCCTGTCCCCAGAAGATGTGGTTCGCACCAAGTAGATTACAAAAGAAAGAAGTGCGAGCGTGAAGGGCAAAAGAAAGAACGAAGGAAAGAACACCGAGTACCGCCCCGCGTCTAAGCGATTCCTGCGGACGCCATGAAGTCGGGCGTGGGAAGGAACAGTGATGGCCCTCCCAGTCCGGCTCCTCAGCGCCACTCCCTGCTCTTCCATCCACTCCCGCACCTCCAGCTGACACACCTCGCTGACGGCGTCGTCCTCCCCCGCCGTCGCCCGCTCGCCCATATCCGTGGTCGCGAGGAAGTCCAGCACCGCCTGGCTGCACCTCCCATCGGCTAGGAGGTCCCGTACCTTCCACCGATCCTTCCACCTCCCAGTCTGCTTCTTCACCTCTGCCAACAGGGTCTTCTGCTGCGGCTTCCACTCGGGGCACTCCTTGAAATGGTGGTCCCGGGTCGGCGTTTGGTACCCGCACCACCAGCATTGCGGGGTGGGTCGGTTATTCGTCCAGTTGAGGTACTGTCCAGTCAGGCAGTGCCCCGTCTTGAGCTGGTAGAACTGCGAGGCAAGCCTCTTGGTACTACCCGCTACCGTGCCGTCTGGCCTCTGGCTTTCCTACATCTTATATTTCCTGTTGGAGGTCCGGCCCCTAGCGCACTGGAGTACCTTCCGCAACATGGGGGGGGGGGGTGGGAGCGAACATCTGCTGGCCGCGGGATACCTCGGGCACAGGGCGGTAGAGAACCAGGAGTGGGCAGGCACCCGCGAGGATTACAGTTCCGCGCACGGCGTAGAAGTGACGTGCCATGATGTAGGATCGGCTAATAGGCGCGTAAGCGCTTTGCTTACTAAACTAGACTAGTTATGTAACTACGCACGTTCGGGTATACAAAGGACACACTCACGATCGCCAAAGGGTGGAAGGGTTGGCCGCCGGATCGTTGGCTGCTTAGTGGATCTGAGGCTGTTAGAAGCTGTGCTTTGGTTCTTGGGGGCCACCGACGTTGGGCACAAGGTATCCGACGAGGAGCCTGAGCGCGGCGGCTCAGGTATGACGCCTATGAACTATGGCCCGGACGGGGACGATGCGGGCTTCGCAGAGGGGCGGGAGGCAACTTCAGCTGTGGACTACATGCCCAGGGACAGCGCGGCGGCGGGGATGCAGGGACGATACTGCTTCTCCACCTTTCGGTTTTCTTTGGAGAGTGTTCCATTTCTGCACACAGGCCGACACTGGAGACGAGAGAAAGACGCGCGTTTCAGAAAGCAACTATTTTAAATGCGCATTCAAGTTGTAGAGCTGTCTGTCCGCGACAATTAGAAAAAACAAACAAAAAACGCAAAACTAGAACCGTAGAACAATGCAGAAAATCAAGTACGATCCAACGATCACCATCCAGAGGAAGAAGCGTTTCAGGTCGCAAAAGTCGCCCATGCTACTTCAAATGCCCCCAGCACTGGACGGATGTCGACGAGCATGTGCGCTACTTCTCGTTGCCGGTCTCGATATTGTTGCTGCGCTTGTTGAAGATCATCGGGGTCTTCCACACGTTGACGACGACAACCGACTTGGACGCGCCATTGTTCCACATGACGGTGCGCCTGGCAGAGTGTTAGCACCAGCGTTAAGCGCACTAAACCGTTTAGGAAGCCAGGAACATATGTACCTCCTGAAGCCTCCAGCGAGCTTATTCTTAGTGCAACTGAGCGCGATGTGGAGATTCGCGCGGGCAGCCCAGCCACAGCGGATACAGGTGCCGATCTCCGAGGTGCAGATGTCGGTTGCCTCGCGGTAACTCGAGCGGTGCATCGTCTGGCATCCGTTCCTTGTGTCCCACAGGCGGCAGCACCAGTTACCCTCGATCCCCTTCAGGTACTCGAAGTTCTCGATGATGCCCACCGTCTCAGGCGAGTACTCCGTGGTCTCACAGATGGTCTCGGTGTGGATCGTGGGAGCATCAGAGCTGGCGTGATTGGTATCGGACGGGGTGATGAGCTTGCCGACAGCCTTGCTGATATTGCAAATGGGGATAGAGAAAAGGTGGGGGTGCTTCTGCTTCTCAAGGCTGGCCTCGTCTTGAAGCATGAAGGGTTTGTAGTCGAAGCCCCTTGGGAGAAGCAGAATGTCGTCCATACCCTCGAAAGGAGCCATGTTCTCGTAAGCCTCGACGAGCTTAGTGAACGCAGCCTTGTCGGAAGCGTTGGCGGCCTTCTCCTTGACTTCAGCACGGACATCAAGACCGAAGACGAGACCAAGGAGGCCGAGAATGAGAATGAAGAAGGCCATTGGAGACTTCATTTTCGAGCAGATTGCTGGTGTTTGTGGTGCGGGCGCTGCGGGATGTGGTGGGATGGAGGGATGTTGCAGGGTTGGAGGGTTGGAGGGTTGGAGGTTGGAGGGTTGGAGGGGTTGAGAGTGGGAAAGAGGACCGGGTGAGAAGGTTTGGCGATGTTCGAACCCCGTCGTCAATTCAACTCTTGTTTGGGTGTCTGCGCACCAACTAGCGCGTACTGCCGTCCGCCGGCCCACATCCAAATGCTTCGAGAAGCAACTAGCCACGCCAATCAAGTATGCCCGGGCAGCGAGACTGTTCCGAGGGTGCTGTAGAGCTGCGGCACCAGACCCACAAGAGGTGCATACGGTTCTGGGAACAGTCCTTGACTCCCTGCCCTTTATTGCTGCGCTGGCCTCGGTTTCGTCCCGATGCCATCCTTCTGATTACCACCTGCGCATTCGCAAAGATTGTGACCGCTTGCGGAGGCGTCTGTCTTCTCGCCGTCACCTCCAGTGCTCTCGCTAGCGCTACACATTCGGCGTCAAAGGCTTCTTGGTTGTAGTCCATTTGCGCCTTCACCCGTACCCATCTGTCTCCGCAACTACATACCACTCCGTATCCTGCTGCACCCGTCTCGAACCTTGATCTGTCCGCGAAGATGGTTAGGCCTTCCCTGTCATTTTCCGCCTCTACTTTCGCCTTCTCTTGTTCCTCGACTATTCTGACTGCTCCATACCTTTCAGCCCCAGCTGTTATTGTTGTTCTTTCCGTTCTCCCTGAGTACTCAATTGCCTCCTCCAGTCTTCTTCCGATGGCGGATGGTGCACCAACCGGCTCCCGGGCTTCGCTACCTTCCCGAGGTGAGATTGTTGGTGTTGTCCGACGTACGGCCGCTACCTGGTTGCGGAGAGGTTCGAGTTGTGCAGATAGCATGGCTGCCACCGACACCGCGACGGCATCGGCGATATATTTCTGTAGTTCCTCCGGATCCATGCTGCTCAGGAATCGTAGGGCGTCAAAAAATTTCTTTCCCTTGGTGGGCCGGGGACCGTGACCGAGATGGCTGGTTGGTTTGGGAAGTTTCGTCGGGCGCTTGGCTTAGGGAATCTGTTGGAAAAGCTTCTCGGCGCTGGATGTATGGGGGCTACTAGAGTTGAGAAGTTGGTGTTACCGTGGGAATGATGTGGCAAAGCGGGTAGCGTAGATGTACCGAGTGTTCTCGGTTCGGCGGGCTTCTTCTGTTCTGTACTCTTACAACCTCATACATAGAAAACGAAAGATTGTCGCCCCCCTCCCATTTTCTCTGCATCCTCATAGTGAAGAACTTCATCTCGCTCACTCCTCCTCTCATCCATCGCACTGAAGAAGAAGAAGAACTACCTCGAGCCGAAGTAGGCAAACGCACACACACACACACACAACGGCCATAACCTTCAACAGGTTATGAGCCCGGTGCCGTAACCGTCACGCTGAAGAATCGAAAAACCGAAAAACCGAATACTTCGTTACCTTCCCTCTCCTCCAGTCCTATCTGAAGATTACAAAACCGATCGAAGTCCTCGCCCCCTTCGAATCATCGAAGTCCTCGCCCCCCTCGAATCATCATGTCCTCGACCGACACCGCTACAAACGAGAAGGTCTTCAAGCATCCGCTTGGCACCATCACCCTCCTCAACGACACGAACTACGCTAGCTGGAAGGCAGACTGCGAACAGGTTCTCCATGAAATTAAGGCTTGGAGAGTTGTCATGGGAGAGGAAGGAGAACCTGAGAACCCTGAAGGAATCACAAAGGCTGCCATACATGGGCGCCGGGCCTACGAGGATTATACCACGAGAAGAGCTCGGGCGGGTGCCATTATCTACGGATCGTGCAGCCCCGAGGTTAAGACCCACCTCAATCAGGTTAGGGATCCGGCAAGGATGTGGGAAATATTGACAGAGGAGATGGACACCGCAAACACAACAGTCGGCCGTCTGACACTCTTCCGGCAATTCAGCCTACTGCGCCCGGTTCCCGGACAGCCAATCAGTGCCTACTTCTCGCAACTGCTTAACATCACAAATCAACTCGCCGGTACACCCGAAGCCGTTCCCGATATGGTCCTGAAAAACCACATCTTCACCACTCTCCCCGAAATGTTCAAGATCAGTATCAAGGTACTGCAATCCCGACCAGATGTCACGATCCGTCAAATCATGAGCGATCTCAAGAAGTGCGAACAGAATGAAGCGCTGGCCAAAGCCAGATGCTGTCTCCGAAGCTTTGTACTCTCAGCAAGGAGGAAGAGGTGGTGGCCGAGGTCGAGGAGGACGTGGAAACAATCGAGGAGGAAGAGGACGTGGAGGCCCCCCGAGGTGGTGCATCTGGTGCAGCTCCAACAGCCACAACTTCGACAACTGTTGGAAGAAAGACAGTATGTCAGAATAAGGTGGCGTCCGGAGATGAGGAGGCGTCCGGACATGACTGAGTCCCCGAGCACCGGCTCGGGGGGGGGCAGTCTTCCGTCCTTTGTCCTGACGGCCTTCCTGTATATAGAGAGATCTTGTGCCCGCATAATACTGTAATACAATTAATTCACTATCTTCATCTCTATCGATCCCTATATGCCAACACAGTAACAACAAACGGCCAAGAGGAGGAGATCAAGAAAGCAGAACCTGCTACGAATGCGGTGAAGCAGGACATCTCAAGAGAGATTGTCCAAAGCGACGAAATGGAAGTGGAGATGGAAACGGAAGCGGATTCTACGGCAATGGAACCAGTTCCGGAAATGGAGACGGATTCTACGGCCAAGGCCAAGGCCATGGAACCGGTCACGGAAACGGAAGCGGATCCTACAGCCAAGGTCATGGAACCGGACTCGGAAACGGAAGTGGATTCTACGGCCAAGGGCATGGACCTGGACCTGGAAACCGAAGTGGATTCGACGGCAATGGAACTGGTCCTGGTAATGGAAGCGGATACTACGGTCAAAACCAGAGGGGAAATTCTGGATCTGGAGGCCAAGGATTCGGTCAAGGAAACGGACACTACGGACAGAAGCTGCTTGGAAATGGCTCCAACAATCCGCAATGACTCGCGGGGTCTACCTCCCTCGATTCGGAGGTGATGTTCGCTTCAAGGTCATCAATGGATTCGAGGCTTGGGGTCTGGGCCATTGACTCTGGAGCCTCCCACAACTACTGCAATGATCCTACGGAATTCAAGAAGAATACGATTACCGAAGCGAACATGATCATCAAGCTGGGGGACAAGAATGAAGTGCACGCAAGGAAAAAGGGATTGGTACAAATGAATGGGGTATGTATTGAGGCATTCTTTGTACCAGAGTTTCGAATTTCTCTTCTTTCTGTCAGTCAGCTCGACCCCCTCGGTCTTACGGCAATATTCAAAAACGGATCATGCGCAATAATCGACCAGCTTGGCAATACACCCCTCAGTGCAACACTCGGTCGTGGTCTTTACATCCTCCCACGACACGGATCCTCTTATTACACACCATCCAAAACAAACATTCGGAAATCGGACTCGATCGAAGTATGGCATCGCCGACTTGCACATCTCAACTACGCAGACCTCAAGCTCATCCTGGACTCGGATAAGAAGACCAAAGGCCGGACTCCATGGGAAATGCCGGGACTATGCGAAACCTGCGTTAAAACAAGTGATCCGAACGAAGTCGACCCGCTCCTCAACACCCTTTGAACTCATACACTCCGATCTCTGCGGACCCATGAATCGCAGTGTTGGAGGTGCCCAGTTCTACATCGTCTACATCGACGATTGCACACGCTACACTGAAGTTTACTTCCTCATTACAAAATCAGCAGAGGAAATATCGGCCAAGTTTCAAGCGTATCAGGCATGGGTTAAGGCAAGTGGCTTCCAGATCAAGCGGTTTCGATGCGATAATGGATTTGGTGAATACAACAATTCTCGGTTCCTGGGAATACTGGGGGAAAGCGGAATCGCCTACGAACCGTCACCGCCTTACACGCAGCACAAGAATGGCGTTGCTGAGCGAATGATTCGCACACTCAACACAAAGGCAAGAAGTATGATGCAGGATGCCAATGTGCCAATACGATTCTGGCCCGAAGCTGTTCGAACGGCTTGTTACGTCCACAGTAGATCTCCCACCTCAAGCCTGTCCGGAAATCGCTCACCATACGAGGCACTTTTCGGAACCGTTCCACAGATCAAACACCCAAGACGATTTGGCTGCAAAGTATTCAAGCACATCCCACCTGCACAACGAACTGAGAAAAAGTTTGGAAGCCGCTCAAACACGTGCATGATGTTGAGATATGTGCATGATACCACAAAGATTTGGCGAATTTGGGACTTTAAGTCCGGAAGAAGTGGTGGGAGAGCTGTGGAATGCTCAAGCCTGATCTTTCAAGAAGAAGAGAATGCGCATGGAAAAGGCGCGGAAGAAGAAAAGGATTCAGTGTTTCCTGAGCAGACAGAGAGAAGCTATGAAATTGTTGAAGATCATCCGGACCCACAAGGTAAGTGGAAAAGAAGAAAGAAAGCAATAAGCTGTCCTCGCTCCCAGTTCCCCCACCTTCAGCAGAAACTGCTCGGAGAAGATGATACCAAAGAAAATCCTATCTATAGTGGAACAATGCCTGTCGGGAAAAGATAGTTGGAAACATGCCTACTGGGAGAGGGGGAAAACGCACTACCAGGTGGGGCACGACCCTCCGGAGAGCTCCATGGAGGCCACAGCGGCGGTAGGGGAGAAACGGAAGCGCTCGGAAGAACCAGGGGAGAACCCAGCGCCGAAACAGCAGAAAGTCGCGACGGTCGACACCATGGAACTGGAGGACCCCCAGGCCTTCCCACAGTGGCCCGACAGCAGCGGGGAATCGGATTTTTAGAAGGCCTGCCGAAGCCGCCAGCGTCGGCCTTTGCAACAATTGGGGGAACATCTCGGAAACAAAAAACCGAGGAACCAAGGAATGAAACCTCGAAAAAACGAAGAAGAGAACCCCTCAGCGGCACCCGACCAATAATACGGATGATACTCCACCAGGGAGGGAAACAGCATAGGATCAAGACACTGCTGGATACAGGCTGTTCGGTACCGTTAATCAATCGGGAGACAGCGGCACGACTAGAACTTCCGCTCCGGGAACATCAGGAAAGGAAAGTCATCGAAAATTTCGAAGGGAAACCAGTGAAGGGGGCCGGGAGCCACTACACCAACCCCCTGCTTTTACAGCACCGCCACCACTACTCCAAGGAGATTTTCGAGGTATCACCAAGGGAGGCAGAAGTCAATGTATTCCTCCCGTTTTGGTGGATCGCAAAACACCCACCTCAGGGCGCCTGGAAAGATCCCGAAATCCACTTCAACAGTCAAGAATGCCGCAACAAATGCACCAAGTTCGAGACCGCGGACTTCGAGCTTTCATGGGACGAAACCATGTGCACGGCCAAGGAAGCCCACGTGGTGGGGTACGTCTATGTGGCCCAGGACGAGGAACCATTACAACTGGTCTCTACGGAATTCAAACAATACCTTGACATAATGGGAAAGGAAGCAGCGGACCCCCTACGCGAACATAGGCCGTACGACTGCAAGATCGACTTAAAAGAGGGAAGCATGGCCCCCTGGGGACCCATATACCTGTTGTCGGAAACCGAGTTGCAGGCACTCCGGGAATGGCTCAGGGAGATGAAAAGGACGGGAAAGATCCAACGTTCCACCTCCCCGGCAGGCTCGCCAATCCTATTCGTACCAAAACCAAATGGAAGAGGGTTACGACTATGTGTCGATTACCGGGGGCTCAACAAAATAACGATCCCCAACTGGTACCCCCTGCCGCTAATGCAGGAGTTGCAGGACCGAGTCCAAGGCGCCCAGTGGTTCACCAAGATGGACCTCAAAAACGGATTCAACCTCATCAGGATCCGCGAAGGAGACGAATGGAAGAGCGCATTCCGAACCCGATACGGCCTGTATGAATTCAAAGTGATGTCCTTTCGACTAACCAACGCCCTGTCCACCTTCCAAGATATGATGAATCACATCCTCTCCGACGTACTCGACGTAGGGGTCCTGGCATATATGGACGACATTCTCGTCTACGGGAAAACGAGGCAAGAACATGACGACTTGGTCAAAGAGGTACTACGAAGACTACAGGAAAACGGCCTTGCAGTATCTCCGGAAAAATGCGTATGGAGAACCCAGGAAGTGAAATTCCTGGGATACGTGATCGGATGATAAGGTATCGAGATGGCAAAAGGAAAAGTGGAAGCGATTCTGGAGTGGGAGACGCCCAAGTCCCTCACGGAGGTAGAATCCTTCCTCGGCTTCGCTAACTTTTATTGACGGTTCATCCAAGACTACTCCCGGGTAGCCAGGCCGTTGACAGAATTAACCAAGAAAAGCAAGAGGAATGGAAATGGAACCCCGAAGCAGAAGCAGCCTTCCGAGAACTAAAACAGAGGTTCACCACAGCACCAATATTGGCTCATTTCGATGCCGAAAGACCAGTGTTAATCGAAACAGACGCATCAGACTTCGCTATAGGAGCTGTATTATCGCAACGGGACGACGAGGGAAGACTGCACCCAATAGCTTTCCACTCTAGGAAGTTCCAACCCGCGGAAATCAACTACGAAATCCACGACAAGGAACTACTAGTGATTGTCGATGCCTTCAAACATTGGCGCCGGTACTGTGAGGGAGCACAACACCAGATTCAAGTATTCTTGAACCATCAGAATCTGGAGTACTTTACAACCACGAAGGTACTAAATCAGAGACAGGCAAGATGGGCACAGGAACTGGCAGGCGTTGACTTCCGAATCTATTACCGCCCCGGCTCCCAAAACGGGAAACCAGATGCGCTATCAAGGCGTTCGGAGTACCGCCCAGAGAAGGGGGGGATGGAAAACCAGCCGATAACAACGGTTCTGCAGAAAAACCACCTAGCAGAGCGAAATCGGCAGGGACGGTCGTACCTCTGCTCGTCGGCCCGACTCCTCTCACTCCCGACAAAGAAATGGAGTAGAGAATTTGGGGAAAAAGTTAGGGAATATGGAAGGAAGGATCTGGCTTACGAGAAGGCCAGAGAGGAAGTCGAACAGGAAGCCGCTCTCCTGGACAAGGAGCAGCGGATGGATTGAAAGGCCAGGAGCATATGGGAAATACGGGACGAGCTACTTTACAGGAAGGGTATGCTCTGGGTGCCTGAGGGACTGGTACAAAAAATTCTGGAATCCGAACACAACACCAGGATAGCTGGACACATGGGACAAGACAAGACGATTGAGCTCATTAGACGGAACTTCTGGTGACTGAAAATGAACGAACGAATAATTGACTTTGTCCAGAGCTGCCCGGAATGCCAGCAGAACAAGGCGTCTCGGCACCAACCCTACGGAGTATCCTCGCCGCTGGAACTCTCTTAAGCTCCCTGGCAATCAATAGCAATGGATTTCACTACGGAACTGCCCCTGTCATAAGGATGCGACCAGCTGTGGGTGATCACTGACCGATTCACGAAGATGGCGCACGTTGTCCCATTGAAAAAGGAAGGAAAGACGGCTGCAGACTTGGCAGTCATCTTCGCAAGGGAGGTATGGAAGTACCACGGACTCCCCACGGACATAGTGTCAGACCGAGACTCCCGAATCACCTTGGAAATATGGAAGGAATTCCTCCAACGATCGGGAATCTGACCCCGAATATCCACCGCCTTCCACCCACAAACGGACGGCCAGACAGAACGCCTCAACCAAACTATTGAGGCATACCTCCGAGCATTTGTCAACCGAGAGCAAGACGATTGGGTACCCCTGCTACCCATGGCTGAGTTCGCCTATAACAACTTGGTCACGGTGGGAAATGGGATGTCACCCTTTTTCGCCAACTACGGCTTCCACCCTGGGGCGTTGAACCCACCAACCGGAGAAATACTAAATCCAGCCAGCACGGCCTACGCGCACTGGATGCAAGACGTACACGAAGATGCACGAAAGGAACTGGAAGCCGCACAAGAACGAATGCGCCAGTACACTGATCCGGCAAGGAAGGAACCCCCGGCATATCAGGTAGGAGACCTGGTCATGCTCAGCGGGCGCAACATTAAAACACGGAGCCCTACGAAGAAGCTGGACCACAAAAACCATGGCCCCTTCCAAATCAAGAAAATCATCTCTCCGCTCGCCGTCCGCCTCACGCTACCCTGGAAGTGGAAGATTCACAACGTCTTTCATGTCTCGCTACTCGAACCCTACCAAACTAGCGAGCACCGGGCACCTCCGGATCCCTCAAAGGTGTTACGAGAAGCGGACGACATCGAGCAGTCGGAAGAATACGACGTAGAAGAAGTTATGTCTTCGGTCGAACGCAGCTGAGGGAATAACAAGCGGATTCTCTACCTCGTCAAATGGCTCGACTATCCGGAACGAAAAGACTGGACGGAAGAACCATTCAACGACTTTTCGGTAGGCGGTCTGGAGAAACTCCGGGAGCTTCATCAACGGAACCCTGATACGCCAAGGCACTATCGGCTCACCGATACCTAGGATGGATGTCCGTGAAAGGGCCCAATGAAGCAGGAGCGATGGTAGGGATGAAGGTGCTGGAGGACTTCATCTCACAAACACACAAACCCACGACCACCTCATATAAGGAACCGGCAACCCGAACCACCCAAATGAGGATCCCATCCCCAAAGGCGTGGTCACTCCTTGGCACATTCCTCAGCTACAAGAGATGGTCCAATCGGAGGGTCACTACCTGGATACCGGTACTAGCCCATGGGACACCATAGGCTCTCCCGCGTGGACGGTTTGCAGTCGACCCCGGAACTGAAGACGATGGTCCGATGACAACGTACGAAAAGACCCGCCTATCAGGCACCCAAAATCCACCCCAGGGGAAAACAACGCTGAAGAAGAACGCCAGGTACCACACAATCCGGTAGTGAGGACACCAGGTAACCCTGAAGGGAGATATGGGATGACGACGGAGAAGGCACGGGCACTTCTTGACACGCTTGCTTCATCCCGATGAGCTGTCATGGCCTTTATCTGAACCCCGGTTGATGCCCTTGGCACACCAAATCCCTACTCGCTCTCTCGAAGAATCAAATCCCGGTTGGGACACGGTAGAGCACCACCAACAGAAACACGACAGTGCAAGAACGTACCAACCAAACACGACAGTAAGAGTACACACCGTCCTACTCTGAGGGCCCAGCCATTCCGAAGGATTACAGAGTCATGTCCTGATCCGGTGGTTGGGAGGGCTGTAGGGGACGAGGACTACAGTCACGGTAACACCACAACCAGTTACCTTTGGTCGCAGAAAAGACGGGCTACTTAGAAAGATTCGAGAAAACGCTCGGGACGAGGCTTAGGAGGGAGGGAGGTAGTGTTACACCTGGAAAATATCGCGAGCAAAGTACGTACCCTTAGAGAGGTACGTACTGGGGGGGGGAAGATACGTACAGGTAGCACACCACCTCATAGAGGACAGGTCTTAGAGAGTCTAGGCGGGAGATAACTTATCAGTAAAAAAATTGAAAGTTGAAATATATTGCTTTTTATACAGGTGAGACATAAATTTGAACTAACTTTTCTCGAGGTTTCAGCTAAAAATAAACAACTTTTTTTTCTTTCAAATCATTACAGGAGCAAAATATAACTTCTCCTCTTACGGGAGTTAGCGATGCTGACGGGAGCTACGGGAGCTACGGGAGTACCCAAGGAATTCTCAAATTTTTTGCTGATGAAGATGGGGTTAAAGGTTACGGCCGAGAACCGGTCGTAAGGATTAAACTCCGGAGACAGGGGCCACAGCAAACCGGAGTGTGAGAGGAAGGGAGTTAGGATGGGACCCCAGGGGCTCGGTCGAGACTCTCCAGAGAGCTCGTTTGTCATAACAACTGAACTCCAGGCACTACCGGGCTGCAGGATCGAACTCAGTCCAGAACTGAGGGAATTCTGCGGTACCAACTGGACCCCTGGATCTCACCTTATCGCAAGCACCGACCAGGACCAATAAGAGCCCGAGGTGGGCCCACGCCCCGGCGGGGGTCCCACCGTCCTCGGAGGAATAGTTACCCCGAGTCACCAGATCTCACCCCGCCTCACGCCTATATATGTTCATCTTCCTACTCGCTCAAAGAAAGAGGAAACCAGCACCAACATCCTCAACAACACTACCACCGAAACCCACACGCAAGATCTAAGATTATTCCGCTGTGAATTATTGAAAGTAGCCTGATTACCTTTGATTCTCTCCGCACTCCGGTTACGAGACAACCCCAGTGTCACAGTACCCTTCTCGTACAGCAATGCTCGCAGATGTGGCTCTTGATGTGACACTGGGGTTGTCTTGTAACCGGAGTGTGGAGAGAACCAAAGGTAATCGGGCTACTTTCGATAATTCACAGCAGAATAATCTTAGATCTTGTGTGTGGGTTCGGTGGTAGTGTTGGTGAGGATGTTCGTGCTGAGTTTTCCTTCCGTTGGGGCGGAAAGCCTCTCTTTTTATCTGCGAGAAGCCGGCGTGAGAATGGGTGACTCGGACTTGGATTCCCCCGAGGTGCATGGACCCTGTGGGCGACTCATTGGTCCTGGCAGGGTGTAGATAAGGGGAGATGAGGTTTCATGCAAGCGAGCGGGGTGTTTGTCCACCAGACTCTTTTCTGTGTGCCATCAGCAGGTGACGTGGCATCGCCTCCTTTCGGGGGAGGGGTCATAGCCCAAGCATCTCTCCATTTGCAGTCTTCCCCTCATCTCCGGAGATATGTATCTTAGGTCGGTCTCGGCCGTAAGCTCATCTCCGGACCTTATCTCCCTCCTAGACTCTCTGAGTACGCTCCGGCATCCTTACATATGCCCACTTTTCCTAGGTAGCTACGTACTCGAGATATTTCAGATGTAACACTACCTCCCCTCTCCCTTAGCCTCGTCCCGAGCGCTAACACTTTTCTTTATCTAGGTAGCCCCGTCTCTTTCTGTTATGTGGGTAACTTGTGGTGTTTGTTACCGTGACTGTAGTCCTCCTCCCCTATAGCCCTCCCAGTCATCGGATCAGGACATGACTCTGTAATCCGTCGAAATGACTGGGCCCTCGGAATAAGACATTGCGTATTCCTCCCGTCGTGTCGTTCTTTTGTTGGCGCCACGCCTTTGTCCCAACCGAGATTCGATTCTTCGAATGAGCGGATAGGGAACCGGTGGGCCGCGGGCTGGTAACCGGGATTCGGATAGAAGCCACGACAACTCATCCGGATGAAGCAAGCGTGTTCCAGAAGTGCCCGCGCCTTCTCGGTCGTCTTCCCGTGTCTCCCTTCCAAGTTCTTTCGTGTCCTCGTTACTGAGTTGTGTGGTACCCTGGCGTTTCCTTGCGCTGTTGGGTTGTGTCGTGTGCCCGAGAAGCGGGTCTTTTCGTACGTCGATCCGAAGTCCGAGGCCCGATGACAGCCCGACCGAGTATTGGACATCACGTCTGGGCATCTCGCTGGGGGTCCGTTTCGTCGGTCGCGGGTCCGGCCACCTCAGGGCTTCGGTTGGTGTGTAGCTGGAGAGCGGGACTAACTTCGGCTTCGCCCTTTGGGTTGGGGCTCAGTGAGGTTCCGGGGTCGGAAGGGTGGCCTTTCAGCCGATTCGGTCAGTCTAGTCCAGCGTCGTGGGGTTTTTCCGAAGTTTTCCCAGTTCCTCCCTTCGTTCGTGGTGTCATTCTTTGGCCCGAGAAGCGGGTCTTTGTTCGTGTGCGTGAGATGAAGTCCTCCATCCCCTTCATCCCTACTACTGCTCGTGCTTTGCCGGGCCCTTTTATGGACATCCCGCCTAGGCGTCAGTGAGCCAGTAGTCCCTCAGCACGTCTGGGTTCCGTTGATGAAACTCCCGGAGCTTCTCCAGACCGCCTACTGAAAAGTTGTCGAATGGTTCTTCCATCCAGTCTTTGCGTTCTAGATAGTCGAGCCATTTGACGAGGTAAAGGATTCATTTGTTATTTAAACGGCCGCGCTCGACCGAGGACATAACTTCTTCAGGGTCGTATTCCTCTGACTGTTCGATGTCGTCGGCTTCTCGGAGTACCTTTGAAGGATCCGGCAGTGCTCAGTGTTTGCTGGTTCGATAGGGTTCGAGCAGCGAGACGTGGAAGACGTTGTGGATCTTCCATTTCCGAGGTAATGTGAGGCAGACGGCCAGCGGGGAAACGACCTTTTCAATCTGGAAGGGACTATGATTTTTGTGGTCCAACTTCTTTGAGAGTCGGCGCGTTTTGATGTTGCGGCCGCTGAGCATTACCAAGTCACCTGGTTGGTATGCTGGGGGTTCCTTTCTCGACGGATCGGTGTATCGGCGCATTTGTTCCTGTGCTTCCTCTGATCCTTTCCGGTTTTCGTCGTGTACAACGTGCATCCAGCGGGCATAGGCCTTGCTGGCGGGGTTGAGCAGCCACGTCAATGCCGGGTTCCCGGCTATTGGGCGGAAGCCATAGTTCGCGTAGAACGGGGATGTACCATTACCTGTGGTGGTTGAGTTGTTGTAGGCGAACTCGGCCATTGGTAATAGTCGTATCCAGTCGTCCTGCTCTTTGCCGACAAAGGCTCGTAGGTAGGCTTCGATCGTCTGGTTGAGCCGCTCAGTCTGTCCGTCCGTTTGTAGGTGAAATGCCGTGGACATACGGGGCTGAATGCCGGAGAGCTGTAGGAACTCCTTCCATACCTCGGACGTGAACCGCGAATCCCTGTCTGATACGATGTCAGCGGGGAGGCCGTGGTGTTTCCATACCTCTCGGGCGAAGATGATTGCCAGGTCTGCTGCAGTTTTTTCTCGGAGTGGGATGAAGTGCGCCATCTTGGTGAAGCGGTCGATGATTACCCATAGCTGGTCGCATTCCTCCGAGACCGGCAGTTCCGTGATGAAGTCCATTGCTATCGACTGCCATGGCGCGTACGGCAGCTCTAGCCGGGAGGACAGCCCATAGGGTTGGTGTCGAGAGGTTTTGTTTTGCTGGCACTTGGGGCAGCTTCTGACGAAGTCGATGATTCTTTCGTTCATCTTGGGCCACCAGATATTTCGCCGGATTAGCTCAATTGTCTTGTCCTGCCCCATGTGCCCGGCTACACTTGTGTCGTGTTCGGATTCGATTACTTGCTGTATCAATCCACTCGGGACCCAGAGCAAGCCTTCTCGGTACAGCACCCCTTCTTCGATCCTTATTTGCTTGACCTTTCGGTCTTTCGGTTCCCGTTCCTCAGCCACTGCTTCCTGTTTCCTCGCCTGCTTGTAGGCCGGATCCTCCTTTCCTTCCTTTCTGATTTTTTCTAGGAACTCTTCGTTCCATTTTTTTGTTGGGAGGGATGCCAGTCGTGCTGAAGAGCAGATGAAGGTTTGTGTTCGCCGCACTTCGAAGTGGTTTTTTCTCAAAACCGTCGTTATCGGCTGGTTTTCTACCCCCCCCTTCTCGGGGCGGTACTCCGTACGCCTTGACAATGCGTCCGGCTTTCCATTTTGGGTTCCTGGTCGGTAGGAAATCTTAAAATTGATGCCGGCTAATTCCTGTGCCCACTGTGCTTGTCGTCGGTTTAGTACTTTGGTTGTAGTAAAGTACTCCAAGTTGTGATGGTCCGAGAACACCTGCACCTGGTGGACCACTCCTTGGCAGTACCGTCTCCAGTGCTTGAAGGCATCCACTATCGCCAGAAGTTCCTTGTCGTGGATTTCGTAGTTGATTTCCATGGGTTGGAATTTCCTTGAGTGGAAGGCTACCGGGTGCATGCGCCCTTCTTCATTGTGACACCTGGGTACTCGGGTACGGAGGTGGAGGTAAAGATAATATGAAGTCAGGTTCGATTGGTCTTTATTCACAGCGGAATAATCTTAGGTTCCTCGTGTCGGGGTGTTTTGTGAGTGTGGTATCCGAGGATGGGGAATCCAGGCGTCTTTCTGGCGGGGTTTCGAGCGGTATATATGCGAAGTTTCTTTCGTCACGTGCTTTCTTTCTTCCTATCGTTACGCCGGAGATTCAGACTTCAGACACGCGGTCCCGAAGGTTTCCGCGTGTGGGTGTGATTGGTCCTGATCGGTTCTAGCGATAAGGGTGGAGGCTAACAGTTGGCGACCTCGGATTCTACCAGGCGCTAGTCTTTCAGACTATGCCGGATTCCTATCGAGGTCCTAGTCAGGATCGGTTGTAACTCTTTCGGAGTCTGCCTTCCCTCATAGTTTGCTGCTGGCCCCGCTCCGGAGCTATTCTTACATCCGTTCGTATTGGCCATAAGGTCCTAACTCCGTGTCTTATTTCCCGTCTAGACTCTCTCAGACTTGTCTTGTGACATGAGCCCCGCTTATGGTGTGCGACTTGCAGGAAGCTAGTCTTCCCCTTATCTTGCTCCCGTATGCAGCGGCTACAAGAGTCGGCCGTGCGTTGGGTCTACCTGGCAGGCTGGCCTAAGATCCATCACCCGCTGAGGTTACCCTTCGCTCCACTTTCTCTTGCCAAACTGCTTTCCAAGGTCCCGAGATATCTTTGGGTATTCCCAGTTCACGTGACTTACCGTTCGCTACCTTTCTCCTGGTACCTTTATTCCCGTTGTTACCCTTGGGTGTAACACTACTCCCCCTCTTTCTTAGCTTCGGCCCAAAGCTAAATAACCTGACTCCTCCTCTTTCATGGTGTAAATAGTTAAATGCAGTCCTCCAGCCCCTGCATCCCTCCGGTCACCTGGCCCGAAGAAAACCCTTAAGCGGGAAAAAACTTCGGAACCAATTCGGCTGACGACCGGCCCTCTGATCTGGGTGGTCTTCCGACCGGTCCAGGATCCTACTGTTGGAGTGGTGCAAAGGAAACCAAGGAACAGCGGCGCTCCCCTGAAGAGGTGATAAGAAGACGGGTTGACCTGGCACGCCGGTGTAGCAGGGGATCAGGCTGGCCATACGGTAGTCTCGCCGCCAGAGCCGGCCAAAACCAGTGGCTCTTAACCGGTTAACCATGCCTCGCCACAGTTAAATGACGGCCGCTGTTCTTTCTGGGATTACAATTCCTCTTGCTCTTCTGCTCGTTGAAAAAAAGTCTTTGTTGGAATGAAGTCCTCCTCCCCTTCATCCTACTACCCCCCGACCGTGCTTCAACCCCGTCGGCTTCGATATGCGCCAGGGGCAGGTCGGAGTCTAGCCCTTGGTGAGCCGGTAGTCCCTCGGCGCATCTGGGTTCCGTCAGTGAAACTGCCGAAGTTTCTCCAGACCGCCTACCGAAAAGTTATCGTATGGTTCTTCCATCCAGTCCTTTCGTTCCGGGTAGTCGAGCCATTTGATGAGGTATAGGACGTGGCGCCCTTTCCTGGTGCTCCCAAGGACCTCGTCAACGTCATACTCCTCGCTTTGTTCGATATCGTAGGCCTCTCGGAGGATTTTCAAGGGGTCCGGCGGCACTCGGTGTTTGCTGGTCCGGTAGGGTTCGAGCAGCGACACATGGAAGACGTTGTGAATCTTCCACTTCCAGGGGAGCGTGAGTCGAACGGCAAGGGGCGAGACGATCTTTTCCACCTGGAAGGGGCCATGATTCTTGTGGTCCAGCTTCCGGGAGGGTCGGCGCGTTTTGATGTTGCGCCCGTTGCGCATCACCAAGTCTCCAATCTGGTACTTCGGGGGCTCAGTGCGCTGAGGGTCTGTGTAGCGGCGCATTCGCTCATGTGCCACCTCCAGTCACTCGGTGGATGCCTTGTGTACCGCGTGCATCCAGTGGGCGTAGAGTTTGCTGGCGGGATTCAAGGGTCCCGAGCCGCCTGGGTCGGAGGACATGGGGTGGAAACCGTAATTGGCGTAGAACGGAGACATCCCATTGCCCACGGTAATTGAGTTGTTGTAGGCAAACTCCGCCATCGGGAGTAGGCCTACCCAGTTGTCCTGCTCGTGGCCGATGAACGATCGGAGGTACGCTTCAATTGTCTGATTGAGGCGTTGCATTTGTCTGTTGGTTTCGGGGTGGAAGGCCATCGACATTCGAGGGCGGATGCCGGACAGCCACAGGAATTCTTGCCATGTCTCCGAGGTGAACCGTGAGTCCCGGTCCGACACGGTGTCCGTGGGTAGTCCTTGGTGCTTCCAGACTTCCCGTGCGAAGACAACCACTAGGTCTGCGGCTGTCTTCTTTTCCCTTTCGAGGGGGAGGAAGTGCGCCATCTTTGTGAATCGGTCTATAACCATCCACAACTGGTCACATTGCTCCAAGAGTGGCAGTTCCGTAATGAAGTCCATTGCGATGGACTGCCAGGGGGCGTACCGGAGTGTTACACCTCAGTCCGGAACACCAGAGAGGATAGATAGCTACATAGTCAGGGCACGTGAGACTTTACCTAAATACCGCTCGAAGGAGGATGTCAAGCCCAGTCGGCTTCAGAGAGTCTAGGTGGGAGATAGCCTCGGGATTAGACCTTATGGCCGTAATGGACCTAAGGGGCTAATCTCCGGATGAACTGCGAATGCAACTAAATATGAGATACGAGGGGTGAGGTCATAGAACCGATATCCCCTCTGTCTCTGATAGGCCGGTAAAACACTCACCCGCAGGGCTTGAGGGGTTTGCATGGTGCGGGGATCAGTCGGCTTATCGTTAGACTGACCAGGACCAATGAAGTTGCAAGGACTGAGCCCGTGGGGTTCTGGGGCCCTGACTGGCGGACAAATCTCCTGAGAAAGGATAGGAAGTACGGGTTCTCTAGAGGAACCACGTGACGCGGCAAGAAGACTATATAGCTAGGCAAGATCCCGCTCGGTGGAAGGGAAGAGAGGACAGTACCGAACAGCCACTCAATGAAACAAACCCAAAAAACAAGATCTAAGATTATTCCGTTGTGAATTATCGAAACTAGCCTGATTACCTTTGATTCTCTCTACACTCCGGTCACACCACAACCCCAGTGTCACAGGGAGTTCCAAGGGAGAGAAGAGCCCGTACGGTTGGTGCCGAGCCGCTTTGTTATTCTGGCATTCGGGGCTGCTTCAGACGAAGTCGATGATTCTTTCGTTCATCTTTGGCCACCAGAAGTTTCGTCGGATCAGCTCAATCGTTTTATCTTGGCCCATGTGACCGGCGATCTTCGTATCGTGTTCCGATTCGAGGATCATTTTTTTGAGGGTTCCATCCTCCAGGATCCAGAACATACCTTTTCGGTAGAGTAGCCCGTCCTTGATCTCGAGGACCTCTTCCATCCTGAACATTTCGTCCCTCTGCCATACCTCACGAGGGTAGGCAGCTGCCTCCTTGACCTTCCGGTCATCCAGTGCTGCATCTCCCAGCACTGCTTCCAGTTCCCTCCAAACGTCCTTATATTCTTCATCTTTTTCTCCTGCCTTTTTCACCGCTTCTGTGAATCCTTCCGACCATTGCCGAGGAGCGAGTGACGCCAGCCTTGCCGATGAACAGATGAATGTTCTTTCCCGTCTGTCTGGTTACGCAAACTTGCTTTTTTGCAAAACTGTTGTGATCGGCTCGTTTTCACTCCCCCCTTTTTCAGGGCAGTACTCCGAACGCCTTGAAAGAGCCTCTGGTTTTCCGTTCCGGTTCCCTGGTCAGTAGTAAATGTGGAAGTCGATGCCTGCTAATTCCTGAGCCCACCTTGCCTGGCGTCGATTGAGTATCTTTCTGGTTGTAAAGTACTCAAGGTTTTGGTGGTCGCTGAACACCTGGACCTGATTCGATGCCCCTTCGCAGTATCGGCGCCAGTGTTTGAAGACATCGATGATGGCTAGAAGTTCCTTGTCGTGGATTTCGTAGTTGATTTCCGCTGGCTGGAAATTTTGGGAGTGGAAGGCTACGGGGTGTAGTCTTCCTTTTTCGTCTCTTTGCGACAGGATGGCCCTGATTACGAAGTCGGAGGCATCCGTTTCAATGATCACAGGCTTCGTAGCGTCAAAATGGGCTAATATCGGCGCTGTTGTGAATCGTTGCTTTAATTCCTGGAAGGCTTCCTCTGCCCGTGGGTTCCACTTCCATTCCTTCTTGTCTCCCTTAGTCAGTTCCGTCAGGGGTCTGGCTACTCAAGAGTAGTCTTGGATGAAGCGTTGGTAGAAGTTAGCGAACCCCAGAAAGGATTGTACCTCCGTCAACAATGCTGTGGTCTTCCATTCCAGCACCACTTCCACTTTCCCTTTTGCCATCTTGATTCCTTCTCGTCCGATGACGTACCCCAGGAATTCGACTTCCTGAGTCTTCCAAATGCATTTGTCCGGCAAGGCTGCTAGCTGATTTTCTTGCAGCCGCCTTAGCACTTCCTTAACCCTTTGGTCGTGCTCTGCTTCGGTTTTCGCGTAGATCAGGAAGTCGTCCATGTAAACCAGTAGACCCAGGTCGATCATGTCGGAAAAGACGTGATTCATCATATCCTGAAAGGTCGATGGTGCATTGGTTAGTCCGAACGGCATAACTTGGAACTCGTATAGTCCGTAGTGGATTCGGAACGCGGTTTTCCATTCGTCCCCTTCTCGGATGTGAATCAAATTGAACTGTTCTTCAGGTCCAGTTTGGTGAACCCTCTTGCTCCCTGGACCCGGTCCTGCAGTTCTTGCATAAGGGGGAGGGGATATCGGTTGGGAATCGTTATCCGTTTGAGGGCTCGGTAGTCGAGGCAGAGACATAGTCCTCTTCCGTTTGGCTTTGGCACGAACAAGATTGGAGATCCCGCTGGGGAGGTGGATCTCCAGATCTTTCCTGTCCTCAGCATTTCTTTGAGCCACTCCCTGAGAGTCTGGAGCTCGTTTTCCGAAAGGGGGTAAATCGGTCCCCAGGGAGCAGTTTCTCCCTTCTTGAGTTCAATTTTGCAGTCATACGGCCGGTGTGCTGGCAGCACCTCTGCCACCTTCTGACCCATGATGCCGAGCTATTCTTTAAATTCCTCGGGGACTTACTCCCGAGGGTCCTTCTGGTCGATTGCCGAGACGTACCCTATAATCCTGGCTTCAGGGTCGAGGGTACCAGTCTCATCCAGGGACAGAGAAAATTCTACAGTTTCGAATCAGGTGCATTTTTCCAGACAGCTGGGGCTGCTGAAGCGGAGTTTCTCTGAGTCCCACGCACCTTGCGGGGGGTGCGTGGCAATCCACGATTAGGGGAGGAAGATGTCGACTTCTGGTTCCAACTGCGCGACCTCGAATACTTCCTGCGAGTAGTGCTTTCGATGCTGGAGCAGGAGGGGCTCGGTGTATTCCATTCCTGCTCCCTTGACTTCTTCTCCCGAGCAGTTCTGCAGTGGGGCTGCCCTGCGTCTGCGTATTCAGGGTATGTCGTATTGCTCAGCGAGCCTCGTGGTAATGAGGGGTACTGAGCATCCGGTGTCAAGTAGGACCCATACCGCGTATTGTGTAGGGCCCCACGAGATGACCATTAAGGTGATCGGTCTTTTGCCGCAATGTGGTTTTTTTGTAGACTTTTCGGGCGAGGCTTTATTAGGGTTTAGCCTTCTTCATTGTCTATCCTGCGAGATTCCAGCACTTGGTTCCTCCGGACCCTTTCGTTTTCGATTTGTTCCACAAATTATTGGGAAGGACTTGGGGTGCGGCGAGCCCCATCCTCGTAAAAATCCGAGTCGTCTTGCCAGGCTGACTGCATCGCGACTCCCGCAGCCTCCCGCATGTCTTCCTCCTCGGTCTTTATGTGAACCGCCTTTGTCTGTTTGGTGGCTGGTGCCTCGTGGGCATCCTCCTCTCTTTTCCTTTTTCCATGCAGGGAGCTGGCTTGACTTGGGGCTCCTGGTATTTCTGTCCCCTTGACCGTCGTTTTGGCGAAACAGTCCTGGGTGGCGTGGCTGTCCCGGCTGCACCTCCAGCAGTTGGCTTTGCTGTTTCTGTGGGAGTTGATCTCCTCCTGAGGAACCCCCTTGTAGGCATTGCCATTGCTCCCCCAGTGGCTGTCCGACCACTGTTTCCTTGGCTTTTCATCCTTGCCCCCCAAGTCAGACTTCCCAGTCTGCTTTGGGCCACCACTCTCCTTGCCCTTACGGGTATTGCCCGGATTTTTCCCATCCGGGCCGTCCTTTCATCCTAAGTTCCCGCACAGTGCTTCACGGGCCGTCCTCAGGGCCTTCCTTCGTTCCACATGGAGGCCAGCGTTGTAAGTGGCAGTGAGGAAGTGCTCATCATCTATGAACTCCTCCATGTAGTGGGCGAAGCGCATGTCCAGGATATTGTCAGGCATGGCCTGGTCGATTTTTTCCCTTAGTCCTTCGCCAGTGGCTTGGGCGTATACGTTCAGGGCCCGAAATTCCGTGAAGTATGCCTTGATGTCGCCCTTATACCGGAGCTGGCTGAGCTTTAGCTGGGCGTTGGCTGCTTCCCTCGTGTCTCGGAATTCGGCCCTGATTGCCGCAGTGTATCGGGCCCAGGTGTCCCAGTCCGCCATCGTGCTTTGTCGGTGCTGGTGCCAGGCTTTTGCAGTGTCCGACAGCAGCGTTCCTACCCAGGCGATTTTTTGTGCGTCGAGGGTTTCTGGGTAGAACCCGATGTATTTGAGGACTGATTCCCACCAGACATTGAACGCCGAGGTGGGTTTCCCGTCGAAGGATTCTGGGTTTTTTAGCTTCAGCCGGAAGGTGTTTATTCTTACCTCTGGGGCTCTTTGGCCCGTCCTTGCTGCCGCAATCCCTTCACCCACTAGCCGAGCGATTTCTTCCGGAGTCAGCATAGTGGCGATGCGGTCGGCTCGGAGTGGTGCGTCTCTTGGTGGGGGTCTTCCGGTCACCGGAGTTCGCCACCTTTCCGGTATCGTATACAGGTCTTCGTCATCGTTGCTGTTGTTGCCGGCTGGCTCCTCCTGACCTGGGGTTGGTTCGGGGAAGGGGATCGGAGCACCAACCTTGTCCGTGGCGTCCTGGGAGGTTCCCCCCCTTGTCCTCCCGTAGCTGCTTACGGGGTGCCTTCCTTGGAAGCAGGGGGCGGGGTTTCCCTTGGAAGGGCCGACTGCAGGTAAGTCGGCGTGGTAGTCGCCCGTTTGATGGCACTTACCTCGGTTCGCAGCTGCTGCTGCTCCGTGGCCAGTCGCTCCGTTTCCTCCAGCTGTTTTCGGGCCCATTTCTTGCAGTTGTCATTCCAGGTCATCTGTTCCTCCGCCCGTTTCCGATCTGCGACCTGGAGGAACTGCACGGCGTCGTTTAGCCGGGTGACTTTGGTGACCTGGTGAGCCTCCTTTTTGGGTAGGTCCTTGTCGCGGGAGGTGATTGCTGCCCATATGTCGGCAGTGAATTTTGAACGGCGCCGGCGGTGCGCATCAGCTCAGTCTGCATCCACTCGTGGGATACCGTTGTGTTGGCCTCAGCTGTTTTGTAAACGCATTCGAGGGCTTGTGTGAGCTGCTGGTAATTTCGCTTGATGGCGATGATTCGCCGGTGTGCCCAGTCGTAGGCATCGCTGCACATGCCGTGAAGTTGCTTGAGATCCCATTGCGCTTGCTGGTGCTGCGTTACCAGCAGTCGAACCCATGCCGTAGGGTTTGGGAGGTCAATGGTCGGCTGGTCGGTCTCGGTGTCGTTGTAGACTTCCAGCGCCATTTGGGGGTACTCGAGCCGGAGCATGTCGACATTGGACTCGGTCATTTTCCGTCAATGTCTAGATCGTCGAAGGTGTGGATTGACTCGTCGTAGTTGGAGAAATTGTAGTCAAAAAGATCTCGGAAAGTGTATCCGTCCCAGTAGACGGTTTGGTGGAGGATCACGTTCTCCCACCACTCAATGGTGTACCAGTTGTACGGTTCGTAATCGGAGTCGTTTTCTTGTGGGTGAGTCCGTCCCAGTAGGGGTCCCACTCGTTGGAGAATTCGGCGGTGATTGAGGAGTAGCTTTGTTCGAACTGGTGGTTCACCTGAGGTTCGAAGAGGTTGATACTTCCTTCGATGAATTCGTATTCGAAAATCATGAACGTAGGATGTGTAAATCGAAGGTGACTTATGAACCAAGATTATAGTGTGACACCTGGGTACTCGGGTACGGAGGTGGAGGTAAAGATAATATGAAGTCAGATTCGATTGGTCTTTATTCACAGCGGAATAATCTTAGATTCGTCGTGTCGGGGTGTTTCGTGAGTGTGGTATGCGAGGATGGGGAATCCAGGCGTCTTTCTGGTGGGGTTTCAATCGGTATATATGCGAAGTTTCTTTCGTCACGTGCTTTCTTTCTTCCTATCATTATGCCAGAGATTCAGTCTTCAGACGCGCAGTCCCGAAGGTTTCCGCATGTCGGTGTGATTGGTCCTGATCGGTTCTAGCGATAAGGGTGGAGGCTAACAGTCAGCGACCTCGTATTCTACCAGGCGCTAGTCTTTCGGACTATGCTGGATTCCTATCAAGGTCCTAGTCAGGATCGGTCATAACTCTTTCGGAGTCTGCCGTCCCTCATAGTTTGCCACTGGCCCCGCTCCAGAGTTATTCTTATGTCCATTCCTCTTGGCCGTCAGGTCCTAACTCCGGGTCTTATCTCCCGTCTAGACTCTCACAGACCTGTCTTGTGACATGAGCCCCGCTTATGGCGTGCGACTTGCAGGAAGCTAGTCTTCCCCTTATCTCGCTCCCGTATGCAGCGGCTGCAAGTGTTGGCAGTGCGTTGGGTCTACCCGGCAGGCTGGCCTAAGATCCATCACCTGCTGAGGTTACCCTTCGCTCCACTTTCTCTTGCCGAACTGCTTTCTGAGGTCCCGAGATATCTTCGGGTATTCCCAGTTCACGTGACTTACCGTTCACTACCTTTCTCCTGGTACCTTTATTCCCATTGTTACCCTTGGGTGTAACATTCATCTCGTTGCGATAGGACGGCTCCCAGCGCGAAATCCGATGAGTCTGTTTCGATGAGGACTGGCTTTGTTAGGTCAAAATGTGCCAGGATCAGTGCCATGGTAAAACGGTGTTTGAGCTCCTTGAAGTCGGCCTCCGCCTCCTGGTTTCAGGCCCACTCTTTTCCATTCTCTTTTTTCGTCAGTTCCATGAGGGGTCTTGCTACTCTGGAGTAGTTCAGGATGAATCGTCAGTAGAAGTTGGCGAAGCCCAGGAAGGATTGGACCTCCATTAGCGATTTCGGAGTTTTCCATTCGAGTACCGCCTGTACCTTATCTTCCGACATTCTGATTCCGTTTCCCTCAATGATGTATCCTAAGAATTCGACTTCCTTAGCTTTCCACATGCATTTTTCCGGAGACATTGCTAGCCCGTTGTTTTGTAGCCTTTTGAGTACTTCCTTGACGGTTCGGTCGTGGCCCTCCTCGGTGTCGGTGTAGACCAGTATGTCGTCCATGTAGGCCTGTCCTCCGACATCCAGCATATCCGAGAGCACATGGTTCATCATGTCCTGAAACGTGGATGGGGCGTTGGTTAGTACGAACGGTATTACCTGGAATTCGAGTAGCCCGTAGAGGATTCTGAACGCTGTTTTCCATTCGTCTCCCTCCTTCACGCGGATTAGGTGGAATCTGTTTTTCAGGTCCATTTTGGTGAACCATTGTGCTCCTTGCACTCGGTCCTGTAGTTCCTGCATTAGTGGCAGGAGGTACTGGTTTGGAATGGTAATGCGGTTTTGGGCTCGATAATCGACGCACAGGCGGAGCCCCCTTCCGTGGGGTTTCGGTACGAAGAGGATGGGGAATCCGGCTGGGGACATGGAGTGTTTGATTTTTCCAGTTCACTCTATTTCTTTTAGCCATTCTCGGAGTGTCTGGAGTTCTTCCTCCGAGTGTGGGTAGATGGGTCCCCAGGGTGGCGTACCTCCTTCCTGGAGGTCGATTCGGCAGTTGTAGCGTCAATGTGCTGGCAGGACGTCTGATGCTTCTTTTCCCATTATTCCTAGGTACTGCCGAAATTCCAGAGGCACTTTCCCCAGTGGATGCGATTCGGATGTCGCAGAGGCTTATCCTATGATATGGGCATCCAGATCCTGGGCTACCGAGTCGTCCCAGAAGAGGGAGAAGGGGTTTGTCTCATGTTTGGTGCACTTCTCCAGGCATCTTGGGCTATTGAACCGGACTTCTTCGTTCGTCCATGCGCCTTGGGGTGCATGGCTAGAGATCCAGCTGAAGGGTAGAAAGACGTCGATTTCGAGGTCCATAGGTGATATCTCAAACCTTTCCCAGAAGTAGTGCTTCTGATGTTGTAGTCGTAATGCCTCCGTGTAGAATTGCCCTGCTCCAGGGACCATTTCTCCTGTGTAGCTTTCGATGGTCTGAGGCTGGTGATGTTCCTGCTTTCTGATACCCAATTTTCCCACTGTTTGTTGGTTAAAGAGTGCTATGGAGCAGCCGGTGTCCAGTAGTGCTCGGATTCGGTCTTGGGTTGCGGCAGGCCCTCACCTCTCAGAAATCCGATTCGGACTCCTCTCACAGTGGGGCCACCGCCTCCATGTCCATGGTTTCAACCGCTGCCACTTTTTGCTGCTTGGTCACGGGGAGTTCTTCCGCCTCATCCTCTCGCTTCCTTTTTCCCTCCGAGGTTCCAGCCGCCTTCCAGGGGGCTTTTGGCAACGTGGTCCCCTGTACGGTGCTGAATGAGAAGCATTCGAAGGTTTTGTGCCCGGGTCGTCCGCATCGCCATCAATCGTCGCGGTTTCGGAGGTAGACTTCTTGCTCATTTTGCGGTACTCCCTTCAATGCTTCGTCCTTTGTGGCCCAGTGGTCTTTTCCTCGCCACCATTCCCGGGTGCGCTGTGGCCTGGTCTCCTGTTCGCGCCTTTCGGGTTCTTTTCCCTTTTCCCTTCGTTCTTATTTTCCTTTTTTCATCCGTCCATATGTCCTGTGGGTCCTGCGGAGCCGGCACTCCTGGTTTGTTCCCAGGCCTGCTTCAAGGCCTTTTTCTTTTCTACCAGTAGGTCTGCCTGATGGGTGGCCTGTAGGAAGCCTTCGTCGTCCGCAAAGTCTTCCAGGTAGTGGGCGAACCGCATGTCGAGCACCGCATCCAGCATGGCTAGGTCAACTTTTTCGCGTAGTACTTCCCCGGTTGCGCGAGTGAAGTTGTTGATCGCTCGGAATTCCGTTAGGTATGCGTGAATGGACCCCTGGTACTTGAGCTGCCCTAACTTGAGCTGGGCGTCTGCTGCTTCGCGCTCGTTCCGGTATTCTGTTCGAATGGCCGCGGTTTAGTTGACCCATGTGTCGTTGTCCCGCAGCTCCCGGTATCGGTGGAGGTGCCATACCAGGGCCGTGTCGGTTAGAAGGGTTTCGACCCAGGCGATCTTCTCTCAGTCGACCGTTTCTGGGTAGAATTCCAGGTACATCGTGACAGATTCCCGCCATTGGTTAAAGGTGGACGAGCTTTTTCCATCAAATTTCTCGGGGTTCTCCATTTTTAGTCTCGAGGTGTGCACCCGGGCCTCATTCGTCAGTCACTCTAGGCCTTGTGCTGCCGCAATTCCGGCTCCTACCAACCTGGTGTTCTCTTCTGGCATGAGCATGGTTGCCAGTTGCATTCTTGTTGGTTCCCCTGAGTTCGATGGAGGTCTTCCAGTCGGCAAGTTTTGCACGTATAGATCATCATCGCTGCTGGATCGCGGCAAAGGCAAAGGGGATGCGGCCGGTCGTCTCGGCCTTGGGGGTGAGCCTCTTCCTCTTCCTCCAGTTCCCCCAGCGGTCGGTAGTGGGGGGAGTGGTGGCTCTGGCGGGCTCGGCCCCGGGATTGCTGGCCGCCATAGCCTTCTAATGGGAGGAGTGGGCGTAAGCCGCATTGGGCTTCGAAGTGCCGGAGGGACCTGGAGGGGTGGAGGTGCCATTGGTGCCGCTGGTGCTGTGGCAGCGCTGGTGCTGGGCGGCCTGACTGGGCTACGCCAGGGTTAAAGGGGTTTGGGACACGGGAGTCTCGTCGTCGGTGATCCTGGGAGCGGTATCTGGGTGGCAATGCGACGGATCTTGTGTAACACTCGGGTGTTTCACCAACGGCAAAATCGCCCAGGTGGTCACCAACAGTCTATCACCCTTGAGCGTGCAACACTTGTACGATGGCAGCGGAGCGACTGTGTAGTTCCGAAGGATTCGCACAGGAGCGGGTGGGAAAATTCACTAAGAGATTCGTGTTCGAAATATCACTAGAGAGTTGATCCCAGAAACAATTTAATATTGTTAAGGCTCAACTTCCGACTGATCGTTGCTGATGCCTCTCTATGTAGGAAACTAGTGGTCTTTAAATGTCGTGCCGACTCTTTGGCCGTCCTCCCTCGGGCTGACTCGGGAAGCGCAATACCTCGGTATTACGCAGCAGCGTCTCTCCTCGTCCGAGGGAGATATGGTCGATTGGGACGTGACACTGATTGATAGGTATGGACCCAGAAGATCTTCGATCTGAGCGCTTGCGAACAATCTTCGTTTGCACCCCCTTGTAGGCATCGTCACCCTCGTGCTCCTGATCGCAGCCCTTACTGGCTAAATGCTTCTCAGGTGCATCCGTGGTCGCAATCTATGAGTCTAGATGCTT
>Ga0307508_10000796_pt1 | contig 37211 bp, 27 predicted proteins | sample 9_EM_MG_FD_203089 | JGI IMG/M metagenome (GOLD analysis project Ga0307508, IMG submission 203089) | Populus trichocarpa ectomycorrhiza microbial communities from riparian zone in the Pacific Northwest, United States - 9_EM | ecosystem: Host-associated > Plants > Roots > Unclassified | place...
CGATCGCCGCGACCGCGGCGATCGCCGCCGGCCTGCTCATCGGTACGGTGCCGGTGCTGCGCACCATGACCCACTCGACGATCGAGTTCCTGCGGCCGATCCCCTCAGTGGCGCTGATTCCACTGGCGGTGCTCCTGTACGGCGCCGACCTGCGCTCGAAGCTGCTGCTCATCGTGTACGCCTCGTTCTGGCAGGTGCTCATCCAGGTGCTCTACGGTGTCCAGGATGTCGACCCGGTCGCCCGTGACACCGCCCGCTCCTACCGGTTCAGCCGCTGGGGCCTCATCCGCCACGTCGTCTGGCCGACCGCCCTGCCGTACGTGATGACCGGGCTGCGGCTCGCCTCGGCGGTCGCCCTCGTGCTGGCCGTGACCAGCGAACTGATCATCGGAGCGCCCGGGCTGGGTCAGCAGATCGCCCTCGCCCAGTCCGGTGGCGCCGTACCCGCCCTCTACGCCCTGATCGTGGTCACCGGCGTAGTGGGCATCGCCATCAACGTCCTGGTCCGGTGGGCCGAGCGTCGAGTGCTGTCCTGGCACCCGTCCGTCCGGGCCGAGGTCGCCGCGTGAACCGCGTGCCGCAGCGCCTCGCCGCCACGTTCGGGCTGCCGGCGCTGCTCGTCGCCTTCTGGTGGTGGGCGTCCGCGGACAGCACCAGCTTCTACCTGCCGCCCCTGCGGCAGATCATCGCCGTGTTCCCGCAGGTCTGGACCGTCGATCGGCTCGAAACCGACGTGCTGCCGAGCCTGGCTCGCCTCGCCGCCGGATATCTGCTCGCCGCCGCCGGTGGGATCGGCGTCGGCGTGCTGATCGGGCGCAGTCGTGTGCTGCGCGGGATCGCCGAGCCCGGCCTCGAGTTCTTCCGGGCCATCCCGCCGCCCGTCCTGGTGCCGGTCCTCATGCTGTTCGCGGGGATCGGCGATCAGATGAAGATCATCGTCATCGCCACCGGCGCGCTGTGGCCGATCCTGCTCAACACCGTCGAAGGCGTACGCGCCGTCGATCCGGTCCTGGTCGACACCGCACGCGCCTACCGCATCAGCGGGCTGCGCCGGCTCCGGAAGCTGACGTTGCCCGCGGCCGGACCACAGATCTTCGCCGGCCTGCGACAGGCCGTCTCGATCGCCATCATCTTGATGGTGATCAGCGAGATGTTCGCCGCCAACGAGGGACTCGGCTTCGCGATCATTCAGTTCCAGCGCAGCTTCGCCATCCCGGAGATGTGGTCCGGCACGATCCTGCTCGGCCTGATCGGCTTCGGCCTCGCCTGGGCGTTCCGTGTCGTCGAACGGCGGGTCTTGTTCTGGTATTTCGGTATGCGTTTCGAAGGACGGCGCCGCTGATGCTCGATGTCGAACACTTGCGCAAGGTCTACGACAGCCACGGCCGGTCGGTCGAGGCCCTGCGGGATCTGAGCTTCCGGGTCGGCGCTGGGGAACTGGTCTGTCTGGTCGGGCCTTCCGGCTGCGGGAAGACGACCTTGCTGCGATGCATCGCCGGTCTGCTCGAGCCCACCTCCGGCCGCACCCTGCTCGAGGGCCGGCCGGTGACGGGCCCGCCGGAGCGGATGGCTGTCGTGCTCCAGGAGTACGGCCGCAGCCTGTTTCCGTGGATGACCGTCGCCGCAAACGTCGAGTTGCCGTTGCGGGAGAAGAAGCTGCCCAAGGCACGCCGCCGGGAACTCGTGGCGAAGGCTCTTGCGGAGGTCGGTCTGGCCGACGCCGGAACCGCCTATCCGTGGCAGCTGTCCGGCGGCATGCAACAGCGGGTCGCGATCGCCCGCGCCGTCGCCTACGAACCGCACGTCCTGCTCATGGACGAGCCGTTCGCCGCGGTCGACGCACAGACCCGCGCCGACCTCGAAGACCTCGTGCGCCGGATCTGGCAAGATCTGGGCGTGACGATCCTGTTCGTCACACACGACATCGACGAGGCCGTCTACCTGGGACAGCGGGTGGTGATCCTGTCCAACTCGCCGACCGTCGTCCAGGAGGACCTCAGCGTGGACCTGCCGGCCGAACGGGACCAGTTGACCACGCGCTCGGATCCTCGGTTCACCACGCTGCGCGGGCACGTCTACGAGCAGATCCAGAAGGCGAAGACCGGCGCCTGAGCGTCGTCACCGGGCAAGGGGGTCATCGATGGCAGGACGTACCTCACGTCCGGGTCAGTCGGTGACTTCGCGCGTGCTCGCCATCCTCGACACCTTCGACATCAGCCACACGAACCAATCGCTGTCGGAGATCGCTCGGCGGGCCGGGCTGCCGCTGGCCACCACCTACCGCCTGGTCGGCGAGCTGGTCGCCTGGCGCGGTCTGGCTCGCCGGGACGACGGCCGCTACGAGATTGGCGTACGCCTGTGGGAGGTCGGTCTGATCGGCCCCCTGCACCTGCGGCTGCGGGAGGTCGCCCTGCCGTTCCTGCAGACGCTGTACGAGGCGACCCGCGAGAATGTGCATCTCGCGGTCCGCGACGGCTGCGAGGTCCTCTACGTCGAGAAGCTCGCGGGCCACCGGTCTGTGCCGATCATCTCGCGCAACGGTGGCCGGCTGCCGCTGCACGCCACCGGCGTCGGCAAGGCGTTACTGGCCCACGAATCCCCGGAGTTCCTGCGGGAGTATCTCAGTCGGCCCCTGAAGAGACCGACCCGCTACACCATCGTCGAACCCGGCAGGCTTGTCGCCGACCTCGAACAGACGATGAAACGGGGCTACGCCGTCACCACCGAGGAGATGACGCTCGGCACCTGCTCGATTGCCGCCCCGATCCTGGACCGCGCCGGCCGGCCCGTCGCCGCGGTCGGCGCCGTCGTGCACAGTGTCCGCGTCGATCCGGGCAAGCTCGCCCCGCTCATCCGACTGGCCGCGGAAGGCATCGCCGCTCGCCTTGACGCCAACGCCCACGGCGCGCCCGACGTGAACCGGGCCGACGACACTGCCCGCACGAAATGACGGCTTGCTCCGGCTGCGGGGTCAGCCCGCTTGAACTTGGTTGCGCCCCTGCTGCTTGGCGCGGTAAAGCGCTTCGTCGGCCCGGCTGAGAAGCGTTTCCAGGGTGTCGTCGGGCTTGAGCTCGGCAAGACCCAAACTGATCGTGACCGAGACCGGTCCGCTGCGGCCTGGGGATGTCGCGGCCTGTACAGCGGCCCGGAGTCGATCGGCGGCCTCGGTCGGGTCGCCGTGCATCTCCGGCATGATCGCGGCGAACTCCTCGCCGCCGAGGCGCCCGACGATGTCGTGGTCGCGCAGGTGGTTGACGAGGATCCGGGCCACGGTCTTGATGACCTCGTCGCCGGTGGCGTGCCCGTGGGTGTCGTTGACTCGTTTGAAGTGGTCGATGTCCAGCATGAGGGCCGACAGCGGCCGGTGGTTGCGCTGGGCGGTACGCACGTGACGTTGCGCCAGCTCGGTGAAGTGGCGGCGGTTGGCGATGCCGGTGAGGCCGTCGGTAGTGGCGAGCCGCTGAACGTCGGAGAAGAGCACGGCGTTGTCGTGTGCGGCGGCGCCCTGCCTGACAAGAGCTCCGACGATCTCCAACTCCGCGTCGGTGAACGACTCCCGGGTGGTCGAACCGGCGATCAGTACGCCATGGTCGTGGCCGCGTACGGCCAGTGGCACCGCCAGCCAGCATCTGACCGGTCCGAGCAGGTCGGTGACCAAAACCGGTGGTGGTGTCGTGGCGCTGGTCCCTGCTGTCTGCCCGCTCATCTCGAGCAACGGGCGGGCGGCCGCGTCCGGACGCAACGGGCTGGTCCCGTCCGCCGTGATGACGGTCAACGTTTCGCCGTCGAGTAGCAGGACGCGCGTGTGGTCGGCCGAGGCCGTGGCGGAGACCAGATCGAGGAGGCGACTGATGACCTGGCTCGGGTCGTGCAGGCCGGTCAACTCGGTCATCGAGGCGCGCAGCGTCTCAGCCAGATCCCGCTGTCGGCGGGCGACCTGCACAGCCGTGTCGAGTTCAGCGGCGCGGGCCGTTTCCATGCAGGCGGCGACCTGGTGGGCGATGGCGAGCAGGATGTCGACGTCATCGTGGGTGAAGACGCCCTTGGCGATGCGGCTGTCCAGGTAGATCGCGCCGAGAAGTCGGCCGTCGATCTCCAACGGGGCGGCCATGATGCTGCGCAGGCCGTAGGCGACGACGCTGCGGGAGCCGAGCGCGGCGCCCTCGTCGGTGCCGGTCATGACGATGGCCGCCCGCTCGGCGGTCACCCGGTCCAGCAGGGTCGAGCTGTAGCCGCCGAGCTCCGTCAGGTCCTGCTTGCCGCTGTCGCGGCCGAGGGCGGGGTGCCAGGACTCGCCTGGCTCGGCGAGGAACAGTAGTGCCCGCTCGGCGCCGAGGATGGTCAGTGTCTGATCCAACGCGACGCGCGCCAACTCCCGCGGGTCCAGCACAGTCGCGGCGGCCAGACTGACCTGCTGGAGGGCTGCAAGTCGCCGGCCCTGACGGTCGATGACCGCGGTGCTGGTGGGACCGGTCTGTCGTGCGCTGTGGACGAGGGACGTCTCGGTGAGCCCGAATTCCGATCGCACCCAGCGTGCCCGGTAGCTCCATCCGTGGTCGGCGGCCAGCCGCAGGGCGATCGTGGCTTGGTGGAGCGCCTCGGGTTCGGCGCTGATCGTGCGCAGTGCCCGGGCCCGGATCCGGGCGATCTCGAAGGTGATCGCCGGTGCGTCCAAGCGGTAGACGGCGGGCTCGGCCCGGGCCAGCGCGGCGAGGGCCTTGTCCGGTGCGCCGCGCAGTTGTAGCAGGCCGGCCCGGGCGACCTGGTGCTGTGCGCGCAGCAGGCGGCTGTTGGCCACCCGTCCCAACGTCTTGACGGCCTGGTCGGCTGCGGCAAGGTGCTCGGTCAGAGCCTCCGGCGCTCTGCCGACCGCCTGCCGGCATTGCGCCAGCCGGCCGAACGCCTGGTAGACGAAGAACGCCCGGTGCGTCGAGTAGAGCGACGAGGTCTTGACCCGAAGGCGCGCGAAGCCGGCCAGTGCCTCCTCGAAGCGGTCGCCGAGCTCGCCTTGTTCGTAGGCGCACTGGACGCCCGCCAGCGCCACGCTGACCAGCCGGGCGGGATCGTCGGGCCCGTTGAGCCGCTGTTCTTCCAACAACGCGATCGCTTCGGTGGCGTCGCCCAGCAGGGCGCGCGCCATCACCGCGGCGGTGCCGTGAACCAGCCCGGCAGGAAGCTCGGCCGCCGCGACGGCGGACATGCCGTGCTCGTACCAGCTCAGCGCCTCCCGTGCGTAGCCGCGATCCACCAGGTGTTGGCTGCGCACGAGCGTGCCGTTGAGGTATAGGCCGGTGTCGAGCCAGCGGCGTTGCTCCTCGGTCCGGGCGAACCAGGTCTGGCCTTCGTCCACCCCGGCGACCGTCCGGGCTAGGCCGGACATGGCGGTCACCTCGGCAGCCAGCTTCGGATCGCCGAGCAGGTCCGCGGCGATGCCCCGGGCTCGCGCGAAGACCTTGTCGGCGCGGCGCAATCTGTGCATTCCCGACAGCGCCATGCCGAGCCCGATCAGCGCCTGGGCATATTCCGGGGAGGGCCCCAGGCGGCTGGCCGGCCAGCCCGCCTGGATGCTGAAGAACTGAAGTAGTGGGTTCATGAGACCCACGCCGCACGTGTGGGCGGCGGCGAGGTTGAGCGCAGCCCTCAGCCGTACCCGTTCGCGTTCGGCTGGCGGCGTACGGCTCGCGCGCAGCCGACCCCATCCCAGCTTTTCGGTCGCGATGGTCAGCAGCAGGGTCCGTGCCGCGTAGGCCAACTGCACCGGCGGATCGCGCGGCACGGGGTGACCGATCTCCGCGAGCCCATGCCGGCAGCTGTCGACAGCGGCCGTGATGTCCCAGTTGCCGCGCTGCGCCAGCGACAGGGTTCGCCACAGGGCGGCCCGGCGCAGCGGGTCGCTCTCCCCGTCGAGCGCCAGTCGCAGTTCACGCTCCGCCGCCTCCAGCCGTCCGGTCCGTAGATAGGCCTCGCCGAGCGTCTCCCGGAACTCGCTGTCCGGGACGGCGCCGGACAGCGAAGCCGCGGTGGCCGCCGGCTCCAGGAACGACACGGCCGCGGCCGCGGCGTTCTCGGCGAGCGCCAGTTGACCGGCGGCGAAGCCCGTACGGAACACGCGTTCGGGCGTACTGTCCCTTTCGCCCGCGGCGAAGTGGCCGGCCAACGCGTACACGTAGCTCGGGCTGGTGGCCGGCCGTCGGTCGAGCGCCTCGGCGATGCGCTGGTGCACCAGGCGGAGGTCCGCCTCGTCCTGGTCGTGCAGCAGCGCCTCGCGGACCCGGTCGTGGACGAAACCGACCTCATCGTCGAGCGAGACCGGCCCGGTCGCCTCGACCAATTGTTCCTCGACGGCGTCGTGTACCAGTGCCAGCGCGGTCGCGGGGGCGATATCCGCGGCCTCGGACATCAGCGCCGGCTGGAACCGGGAGCCGATTGCCGCCGCGACCGCGAGGGACCGGCGCGCTTCGCCGCCGAGAGCGTCGATCCGGGCCAGGACGAGGTCGAGCACGTCGTCCGGAAGGCGGAGCGCCTGCAGCAGATCCTCGTCCAGCCGCCAGGTTCCCCAATGCGGACTCAGCGCGCCCGCATCCACCAGCGCGTGGAGGTACTCCAGGGTGGCGAACGGGTTTCCGCCGCCGCGGGCGGCGAGTTGGGCGATCAGGTCGGGGCCGGCGCGCGCGCCGGTCAGGTGCGTGTGCACCAGCTCGGCGACCCGCTCGCCGTCGAGAGGGCCGAGCGCGATCTGCAGGCTCTGGCCCTGACCGGCGGCCGTGACGAACGCCCCGAGCGCGTCCGTGTACTCGGTGCCGTCACGGGCGGTGGCGACTACCAGCAGTGGTACGGCGGCGAGGTCGACCGCGAGGCGGCGGACGATCTGCCGGGTTGCCGGGTCGGCCCACTGGACGTCGTCCAGATGCAGCAGCAGCCCGCCGGCGTGACCGGCCAGCCGGATCAGGAATTCCGCTACCGCCACGGCCAGTTGCCCGGATCGGTCCTCGCCCGTGAGGACGGGTGTGTCGAGCACGGCGGCCAGGGCGGGCGACAACGGTGCCAGCAGGGCCGCACCGACTCCGGCGTCGGCACGGATACGTGCCACAGCTGCGTCGCGCTTCGGCGCGGACAGCGCATCGAACGAGCGCACGTGCTCCTCGATCGCCGCCCGGATCGCGGCCAACGGGATCCGGCTGTCCGGGTCGCACTTGCCGGAAAGCACCAGCGCGCCGCCTGCGCGAGCCGTCTCGACGACCGTGGTCGCCAGCGTGGTCTTGCCGGCGCCGGTAGCACCCCTCACCAGGACGACACCACCGTCCCCGCTCAGGGCACGCGCCCAGCGATCGGCGAGCAGAGCGCGCTCCCGCTCGCGCCCGACAAGTGTTCCCGCCCGTGTCGCGCGGACAGTGGCGGGCTCCGGCACGATGCCGTCACCTGCGGCCGGCAGGCAGGCCAGGTCCCGCCAGAGCTCGTCGGCACGCTGGTAGCGGTCGTCGGGATCCTTGGCCAACAACTGTGTGACAACGGCCCCGTACTCGGGCGAGATCGCTGGGCTCCGCGTGCGCATGTCGGGAATCTCGGCCGTGGCGTGCATCCGGATGAGCTCGCCGACGTCAGCGCTGGTGAACGGCAACTCACCGGTGGCCGCCTCGAACAGAACAACTCCGAGCGAATACAGATCGGCCCGACCGTCGACGGCCCGGCGCAGCATCCCGGTCTGCTCGGGCGCCGAGTACGCGAACGTGCCGGCGGCACCGTCGGTGTCCTCGTACTCGTCGCGGCCTCGCACGGCCAGACCGAAATCGATGAGTCGAGCGGCACCGTCAGCGGCAATCATCACGTTCGCGGGAGTGATGTCGCGATGTACCAGGCCGATCCTGTGCACCGCGGCCAAGGCCGCCGCCAGATCGAGACCGAGGCGTGTGCACGCGCGCTCGTCCAGCGGCCGTCGTGCCAGCAGGTCCGCCAGTGGCGCCCCGTCGAGCAATTCCATGATTAGATACGGACGGCCACCGACCTCGCCGACGTCGTACACTCGCGGCACGCCCCGGTGATCAACCCGCGCCAGGAGGGCCGCCTCCCGCCGGAAGCCCGACGCACGCGGATCCCGACCGTCCTGACGCCGATGCAGGACCTTAAGCGCGTACTCCGTGCCCTCACGACGGACGCGGTAGACCGTCGCATGCGCGCCGCCACCCAACTCGGCCACGACCTCGAGACCGTTGCCGAGATCCAGCAGGCCGCCCACGCGCACCACCCCGGTTGACAACGCCCGACAATGGCGGGGAGCAGCGCTGTGTGCCACAACCGAGCAGTCGGCACCCGCCCTCACGACCTCTGGAGGATACGCCACAGCGAGGCGTGCGTGCCGTGAAACAGCGCAGTCGGGCCCCGGGTTCTGTCTCGCTGATCTCGGCTGTCGAGGACGAGATGCCGGCGCTGGTCGAGGCCGGCGCAGGAGCCTCGCGTCGACTACCGGCCGGGCGGTGAAGCGGGTTCGGGAAGCGGCGCTTCGCGGTCCGGGCCGGGTAGGTCGAGGCTGGTGCGGAGGTTGACCGGTCGAAGTGCGACAGCGGCAATGACACCGATGACCGCGACGGCGGCGGAGATGAGGAAGACGGTGCCGATCGCGTCGCCGTACGCGGCGTGGATGATCGCCTGAACGGGCGCGGGAAGCGTGTCGGCATCGAGCGGTTGGCCGGCGGGGATCGTCTGTCCCGCGGCGGCGAGGCCGGTGTGCAGGCGGTCGCTGATCTGGCGGGCGAGGATCGTGCCCAGCACGGACACTCCGATCGTGCCACCCAGGGAGCGGAAGAACGCGACCGTCGAGCTGGCGGCGCCGATGTCCTTGAGTGGCACCGCGTTCTGAACGACGAGAACGAAGTTCTGGATGGTCATTCCCACTCCGGCGCCGACGCACAGCATGGCCACGCCCATCAGCGGCAGCGGCGTGCGATGGTCGGTCAGGCCGAGGCCGGCGAGCCCGGCGGCGAGCAGGACCGCGCCGGTGACGAGGAACGGTTTGACCCGTCCGGTCCGGGTGATCAGCCGCCCCGCGACGATCGAGGCGACCAGGATGCCGGCCATCATCGGGATGGTCAGCAGGCCGGCGGCGGTGGGGGAGTAGCCGCGGGCCAGTTGGAAGTACTGGGTCAGGAAGATCGCGGCGCCGTACATCGCGGTCCCGGCGGCGAGACTGCCGACGATCGCCAGGGCCGTGGTGCGTTGCCGCACGATGCCGAGGGGCACGATGGGCTCCGCGGCCCGCGTCTCGACCCACCCGGCCAGCAGCAGCAATGCCAGCCCCCCGCCCGCCATCGCCGCGCTCTGCCAGGACATCCAGGCGAACGCGTCACCGGCGAACGAGATCCAGATCAGCAGGAGCGCGGCGCCGGCGCTGATGCCGGTCGCGCCCAGATAGTCGATCTTCACGCCGTCTCGGTGGAGCACTGGCAGCCGCAGCGTCGCCTGCAGGAGCACGAGGGCCGCGGCGGCGACCGGGACGCCGATGTAGAAACACCATCGCCAACCGAGCCAGGAGGTGTCCACGATGACCCCGCCCAGCAGTGGGCCGCCGATCGTCGACAACGCCGTGGCGCTGCTGAGGTAGCCGCTGTAGCGGCCGCGTTCCCTCGGGGGGATCATCGCCGCGATCGCGATCTGAGACAGGGACTGCAAGCCACCGACGCCCGCGCCCTGTAGCGCTCGTGCGGTGATCAGTTGACCGACGGAGTGGCTCATGCCGGCTGCGAGCGATCCCGCGACGAACACGATGATCGCGATCTGGATCAGACGTTTCTTGCTGTACAGGTCGGCGAGCTTGCCCCAGATCGGCGTCGTGGCGGTCGCGGTCAGCAGGGCGGCGGTGACGACCCAGGTGTACTGGGTTGGCGAACCGTGCAGTTTCCCGAGTATCTCGGGCAACGCGGTCGAGATCACGGTGCCGCTCAGCGTGGCGACAAACAGCGCCAGCAACAGGCCGCTGAGCGCGGCGAGCACCTGCCTGGGCGGTCGGGTCACCGCCTTCGTGGCGGCCTCGGATTCCGTCAGCACATGATCACACTAGCAAAAGTGACATGACACTGCCACTTGGTGGTGGCGAAGCTTGCGCGATCGCCGCCCGGGTCCTGCCCGGGCGGCGATCGCGCGGAATGCGGTTAGGACGCGACCGCGTGGACGGGAAGGTCCGGCACGTCCGGCGCTGCGTCCTCGTCGGCGGGCTCGACCGACAGGTGCGGCAGCCACCGGTCGATCCATCCGGGCAGCCACCAGTTGGCGTTGCCGAACAGGTGCATGAGGGCCGGCACCAGCAGGGTGCGCAGGATGAACGCGTCGAGCAGCACGGCGCTGGCCAGGCCGACGCCGAATTCGGCGATGGTGCGTTGGCCGCCGAAGACGAAGGCGAGGAAGACGCAGATCATGATGGTGGCCGCGGCGGTGATGACGCGTCCCGTGGTGGCCTGGCCGAAGGTGACGGCGCGCCGGTTGTCGCGGGTGTGCACCCATTCCTCGTGCATCCGGCTGACCAGGAAGACCTGGTAGTCCATGGAGAGTCCGAAGAGGATGGCGAGCATCATCACCGGCAGGAAGGACTCGATCGGTCCGGCCTTGCCCAGGCCGAGCGCGTCGCTGCCCCAACCCCATTGGAAGAACGCGACGACGATGCCGAAGGAGGCGCCGGCGGCGAGCAGGTTCATGGCGGCGGCGGTCAACGGGACCGCGATGCTGCGGAAGGCGATCAGCAACAGGATGAAGCCGAGCGCGACGATGACGGTGATGAACAGGGGGAGTTTCCCACCGATCACGCCGGCGAAGTCGTCGAAGACAGCGGTCTGGCCACCCACGTACACCTGGAGGGTCGTGCCATTTTCGGCGGCCGGGATGACTACCGTGCGCAGGCGGGTGATCAGGCGGCTGGTGTCGGCGTCCTGCGGCGCGGTAGCGGGGACGACCTGGATGATGCCGACCGGCGTGTCGGTCGGCAGCGGCACGCTCGCGGCGGCGGCGACGCCCGCGGTGTGTTGCAGGGTGCTCACCAGCGCGGTCAGGGCCTGCCGGTCGGTGCTCGAGCCGATCCTGCTGACCAGTTGCAGCGGGCCGTTGAAGCCCGGCCCGAAGCCCTCGGCGAGCAGGTCGTAGGCCTTGCGCGTGGTGGTGGCCGCCGGGTCGTTGCCCTGATCGGAGGAGCCGACCCTCAGCGAGAACGCCGGGATGACCAGCACCGCCATGACCGCGAGTGCGATCGGGGCGAGCAGGCGGGGCCGGCGCTCGACGAGGGCCGCCCAGCGCGTCCACCAGTCCTGACGGTGTTCCGGGTGCTCGCCGTCGGCCAGGGCGCGGCGCTGGCGGCGGGACAGGACCCGGGTGCCGAGGACGCCCAGCAGCGCCGGCAGCAACGTGCAGGCGGCGACGACGCTGAGCAGAACGACGATGGCGGCGGCGACGCCTACCCCGGTGAGGAAGTCGAGGTTGAGCACGAGCAGGCCGAGCATGGCGACGCAGACGGTGCCGCCGGCGAAGATGACCGCTCGGCCCGCGGTGTTCAGCGCGCGGACCGCGGACTCTTCCGGACTGAGCCCGGCCTGCAGCCCGGTGCGGTGGCGCGTGATCACGAACAGCGCGTAGTCGATGCCGATGCCCAGGCCGATGAGAACGGCGAGGGTGGGTGCGAAGTCGGGGACGGTGAACGCGTTGCTCAGCAGGCCGATGGTCAGGTTCGCGGTCAGCAGCGCGAGCACGGCGGTGATCAGCGGGAGCAGCATGGCCAGCGGCGTGCCGAAGGCGATCAGCAGGACCACGGCCGCCGCGATGATGCCGATCAGCTCGGCGGCGATGGTGCCCGAGTCGTTGAGCTGGCGGATCGCGTCGCCGCCCAACTCGACCTGGAGGCCGGTGACGCGGGCCGCGGCCGCGAGGTCGACCACCTTTTGCACGTCCTTGAGGTCCAGCCCGCTGACCACCTTGTCGAAGGTCACGGTCGCGTACGCGGTCCGACCGTCCGCGCTGATCTGGGCCGCACCGTCCTCGGCGTAGGGGCCGGCGACGCCGCCCACCTCCGGCGACTTGGCGACCAGGTCGAGCATGCTGGAGATACGTTGCCGGACGACCGTGTCCTTGACCGATCCGGCGCCGACGTGCCAGACGATGGTGTCCGAGTCGCCGGACTGCCCAGGAAAGGCCGACGCCAACAGGCCGATCGCCTTGGTGGAGTCGGTGTCGGGCAAGGTGAGGCTGCTGGAGTAGGCGGTGCCAGTGACGGCGCCGGCGACTCCGAGACCCGCCAAGGCCGCTACCCAGAGCAGCAGGACGAGTATTTTGTGCCGAAAGCACCAGCGTGCGATTCCAGCCATGGAACGGCTCCTCAGCGAAGGATGTCGGGTGTTCCGCGGGCATCGATCCCTGCGGCCAGTCACACGCTAGGGAACCGCACCGGCCGGCACGACGGACCACGGACCGAATCCACTGATCTCGGGGCTGCGACCGGCGGCCGACCCCGTACGACCGGGGATGTACGGCAGAGCTCAGCCGACCAGTCCGGCCTCGTAGGCGAACACTACGGCCTGCACCCGGTCCCGCAGTTCCAGCTTGACCAGGATGCGGCTGAGGTGGGTCTTCACGGTCCCCTCGGCGAGGTGCAGGCCGGCGGCGATCTCGGTGTTCGACAGGCCGCGAGCCACCTCGATGAGGACCTCCCGTTCCCGGTTGGTGAGCCGGGCCAGGCGCGGATGCAGCCCGCCGGGCCCCGGCAACCGGCGAGCGAAGGTATCCAGCAGCCGGCGGGTAATCCGCGGCGCCACCACGGCGTCGCCCGCCGCGACGGCGCGGATCCCGGCGAGCAGGCTCTCCGGCTGCGTGTTCTTCAGCAGGAAGCCCGAGGCCCCGGCCTTGAGCCCGGCGAAGGCGTACTCGTCCAGATCAAAGGTGGTGAGGATCAGCACCCGGGTCTGCGGGCTGCCAGCCACGATGGCCGCAGTGGCCTCGATGCCGTCCAACCCCGGCATCCGCACGTCCATCAGCACCACGTCCGGCTCCACATCCCGCGCCAGCCGGATCCCCGCGGCGCCGTCCCCGGCCTCGCCGACCACCACCATGTCGGGTTGCGCGTCGAGCACCATCGTGAACGCCATCCGCAGCAGCGGCTCGTCGTCGACCAGCAGCACGCGGATCGTGTTCACGCCGGCGCCGCGGTCAGGTCGAGGCGTGCCGACACACGCCAGCCGCCGGCCGGACCGACCGGACCGGCTTCCAGACTTCCGCCGTACGCGGTGACCCGCTCCCGCATGCCGTGGATGCCGTGGCCGGGCCGCTCCGCGTACGGCGCCGATCTCGCCGCGGACGGCCCGTCGTCGGTGACCGTCACGGCGACCGCGTTGGGCGTGCACCCCACCCGCACCTGCGTCGACGTGCCGGCCGGCGTGTGCCGGAGGGTGTTGGTGAGTGCCTCCTGGACCAGCCGGTAGACGGTGAGCCCGGCGGCGGACGGCACGGCGATCACGTCTCCGGTCACCTCCATCCGGACCGGCACACCGGCAGCGCGCACCTGCGCGGCCAGATCCTCCAACTGGGCGATGCCGGGCATGGGGTCGCGTAGAGCGTCCGGCTCGTCGTCGCGGACCAGGCCGAGGAAGCGACGCATGTCGGTCAACGCCTCCCGGCCGGTGACCGCGATCTGGCGTATCGCGGTGGTCGCCTTGCCCGGGTCGCGCTGCTGGGCGAAGACGGCCGCGTCGGCCAGGGCGACCATCACCGAGAGGTTGTGCGTGACGATGTCGTGCATCTCGCGCGCGATCCGCGACCGTTCCCCGGCCGCCGAGAGCTGGGCCTGCTGATCGCGCTCGCGCTCCAACTGCACCGCGCGGTCCTCCAGCGAGGCCAGGTAGGCGCGTCGGATAGCGACGTTGGCGCCGGCGATCGCGGCTGCCAGCGCCATCGCGCTCAGCGCCGCCAGGTCATGCAGGAAGGTCTCCCGGGGTGACCAGCGTAGGCAGGCCAGCACGATGCCGGTCTGAAGTACCGAGCCGGCCAGCAGCGTCTGCCGCCGGGACCGGTGCGCGGCGACCGTGTAGAGAGCGACAAGCAGGCCGACGTTCGCGGTCATCGGGTAGAAGCCGAACGCCCATTGGGCTAACGAGGCGACCGCGATCGCAGCGAACACCGTCAGCGGCGCCCGTCGTCGCCACACCAGTGGCAACAGCAAGATGAGCTGCAGCGGCAGCAGGGTGGGCCGCCACGCGAGGCGGTGGCCCAACAGGTCTCCGCCGGGCGTCAGCAACAGGGTCGCCAGCGCCGCGTCGACCAGCAGCGGGTGCTGTGCGGACACCGACCGCAGCAGCGTCCGCCAGCTGCGCCGTCCCGAAGGCTTCGGGTCGTCGGGGCCGGTTTCCAGGCCCGCGGCGATGACTCCGGTGGCCATGCGGTCAGTCCGCCGGTTCGAGTTCGGGATCAGCGCCAGGGTTGTCGGGCGGCGTCTGGGCTCTGGCTCTGCCGCGGCGCTTGCGCCATTTGAGGGCCACGACCAGAACCACCAGGATGCCGCCGACGGTTGCGCCGGCCACGCCGCCGGTGCCCCGCATGCCCCGGGCGACAGCGACCACGAAGAGGATCGGCAGCGCTGTCGCGACGGCAGCTCCAGCCGACACGGCCACCAGGAACATCTGGTAGGGCACGCCGGCCGCGCCGGCTACGGCGGGCACGACGTCGCGTACGAACGGGATCACGCGACCGACGAACAACGCGCCCGAGCCGTGATTACGCAGCAGGCCCGTCGCCCTGTCCCACCGCTCCGTGCCGTGTCTCCGGATGAGTCTGGTGTCACGCAGCGCCGGTCCGACCCGGCGGCCGATCACGAAGCCCACGACGTTGCCCGCAACCGAGCACGTCACAGCCACCGTCCAGAGAACCAGGAAGTCGGTCACGGAGCCGATCGCCGCCGCGGCTATGAGCAGAGCGGCGTTGCCCGGAATGACGAACCCGACGATCCCTTCTCCCATGAGGAGTAGGCCGGTGCCGGCGAGCAGTCCGGGCCCTGGCAACGCCTGCAACCAATCCAACACATTGGATAAAGCCATCAGAGGTGACCTCCCTTCGACGGGACTCGAGATCTTCAGAACTGCCGCTCAGGGCGTTGAAAGACCCGCTAGCTCTCGACAGCCGAGCGGCCCGTAGGTGATGGCCTGTCCCAGGTGATCGGCATCCGCTCGATGCCGCGGATCGCCATTCCGGTCTTCCACACGACGTCGGCTTCGGCGCCGGCGAACCGCAGGCCCGGCAGCCGGTCAAGCAGGGTGCGCAGCGCGACCTGGAGTTCCATGCGGCCGAGCGCCGCACCGACGCAGTGATGCGGACCGTGCCCGAAACTGAGGTGGGCCGCCTCCTTCCGGGTCAGATCGAGCCGGCCGGGGTCGGTGTAGACAGTGCCGTCGTAGTTCGCGGAGTGCGCTGCGGGGATGACGGGTTCGCCTGCTCGCACGGTCACACCACTCAGCTCGACATCCTCGAGCGCGTAGCGCGCTTGCAGGCCACCGCCTCCGAGCGGGATGTACCGCAGCAGCTCCTCCACCGCCTGCGGCACCAGGCTCGGGTCCGCGCGCAGGGCCTCGTCCTGCTCCGGGTGGGTGAGCAGCGTGTAGACGAACTTCGTGATCTGGGTGGCGGTGGTCTCGTGACCGCCGATGAGGATCGACTCGGCCAGCGCCAGCAGTTCCTCCTCGGACAGCCGGTCGGCGTCGTCGCGCGCGGAGACGAGGGCGGACAGCAGGTCGTCGGTCGGTGTTTCGCGACGTTGGGCGACCAGGTTCGCGATGTAACCCTGCAGCCGGGTCAGGTAGTCGGCCACCTGCTCGGGCGTGAACCTGGTGGTGGCCAGGAACGCGTCCGACCAGAGCCGGAAGTCGGCACGATCCTCGAACGGCACGCCGAGCAGCTCGCACATCACCGTGATCGTCAACGGCATCGCGAAGTCCTCGACGAGGTCGGCCGGGGCGCCCTTGTCCAGCATCGCCGCGACCAACTCGTCGGCGATCTGCTGAACGCGTGGCCGCATCTGCTCGACCTGCCGCACGGTGAACACCTTCGTCACAAGCCTGCGCAACCGGCTGTGTTCGGGCGGGTCGAGGTTCTTGATGGTGCCGGGACGGCCGCGGTGTGCCCGGTTGCGTGGTTCGTCGCGGCCGACGGCGGCGGCCCGACTGAACCGCGGATCGCCGAGAACGATCTTGACGTCCGTGTAGCGGGTGGCTAGCCAGGCGGGCTCGCCGTAGGGAAGTTGGACCCGACACACCGGCTCATCGCGACGCAGCTCGGCGAATGGCGGGTCGAGGTCGAGCTTGTCGAAGTCGAACGGAAAGTTCCTCGGTTGTTCGGCAGCCATGATCAACCTATCGCGGTCGAAGGTACGCCCTACCGTCATAACTGGCAGTAGACTGACAGTTTAGGCACCGTAGCACAAGTGGCAGTCAAGTGTCCTTTCTGCACGCGAAAGGTTCGATCCGTCGTCGTACTGGTCTATGGGTCTGCCCTTCACGCTAACGACGGCGATGACGCGGCACGATCGACCGTGGGCCGAACCGGGCGGCAGCAGTCTGCGACCGAGGGCCTACCCGGGTAAGACCCCAGATATACGACGGTGAGTCCGTCGTTCGACGATGATGTTGACCGCCGTAACGTAGCCGTCATACGGTGGCGGGTGAGATCCGCAGTCACGGTTGGCGGTCGGTCCGGGTCGTCCCCGGTGAGGTGAGGGGTGGAATCGTATGAACGAGTCGGCCGGTCCGGAAGTCACGACGGCGAGCGGGGCAGTCCGGGGCTCGTGGGAGAGGGGCGTCGCGGTCTTCCGGGGCATGCCGTTCGCCGAGGCGCCGGTCGGCCCGCTGCGGTTCGCCGCGCCCCGCCCGGTGGCCGGGTGGTCGGGCGTACGGGAGGCGTTCGCCTTCGGGCCGCCGCCCCCGCAGGAGCCCACGGGTCCGGCGCCTGCGCCGGAGAACGGGCCAGCCGGTGACGACTGGTTGACGGTCAACGTGTGGACTCCAGAGCCGGACCCTGCGGCCCGCCGTCCGGTGCTCGTCTGGATCTACGGCGGCGCCTACAAGTTCGGCTCGGCCGACGACCCCGGATACGACGGCGGCCGGCTCGTCCGTGACGGTGACCTGTTGGTGGTCACCTTCAACCATCGGGTCGGCATCGAGGGCTTCGCGCGGATCGACGGCGCACCGGCCAACCGCGGCCTGCTGGATCAGGTCGCCGCTCTGGAATGGGTCCGGGACAACATCGCCGCGTTCGGCGGGGACCCGGACCGGGTGACCGTCTTCGGCGAATCGGCCGGCGCGGGGTCGATCGCGGCAATGCTGGCGATGCCTCGGGCGGCCGGCCTGTTCCGCCGGGCCATTATGCAGAGCGTGCCCGGCACCTATTTCTCCGACGAACTCGCGACCGACATCGCGGCCGTCCTGGCCGCCGAGCTCGGGCTGCGCCCGAGCGTCGCGGACCTGGCGCGGGTCGACCCTCGCGCGCTGCCCAGCGCGGGCGCCTCGCTGACGGCCAAGATGACCCAGTACGCGGATCGCTGGGGTCCGGTCGCGTTTACGCCCACACCATTCTCTCCGGTGGTGGACGGCGACGTCCTGCCCGTTACGCCGTGGGCGGCGTTGGCTGCCGGGTCGGCCCGGGACGTCGAGCTGATCGTCGGGCACAACCGCGACGAGTTCCGGCTCTTCCTGGCCATGGCCGGCCTGCTCGGCCCGGTCCCCCCGGAGCAGGTGGCGGCGACGCTGCGGTTGTTCGGTCCGGGGCCTGAGCCGGAGGCCGGCTACCGGGCGGCGTATCCGGGCGCCGCGGGCGAGCGGTTGTTCGAGCTGGTGCAGTCCGACTGGCTGTTCCGGATGCCGTCGTTGCATCTCGCCCAGGCGCAGATCGAGGGCGGCGGCCGGGCGTACGTCTATGAGCTCATCCTTGCGGCGCCCGGCGCCGGCGGAGTGCTCGGCGCCTGCCACGGCCTGGACGTCCCGCTGACCTTCGGGGTCTACGCCGGCTTCGGCGAGATGCTGATCGGTCCGGAGCCGACGCCGGAGGTGGAGGCGGCATCCGCCGCCATCCGCATCGCCTGGGCGAGGTTCGCGGCAACCGGCGACCCCGGCTGGCCCGCCTACGACATGCGACAACGCCTGGTCGGCATCCTGGATGCGCAACCGGTCACCGCGCCGTACCCGGAGGAGGCCTCGCGGCTTCTCTGGCAGGACCACACCTTCGCGGCGCTCCCGTTGCACGTCGCGGGTTGAGGGCGCCGACTCAGACGGGGAGCAGCGGGCGGTCCGGTCGATCGGGCCGCGTCGCCCGGGCCCCGATAGCTACATCGCGGGAGGCCTCGACTTGGCCGCGACAGCCCGCAGTAGTGTGGCGATCTCCTCGCCGGGACCCGCGGGGACGGTGTAGCCCGCTTCGTCGCGGATCTCGGCCAGGTGATCCCGCACGTCCTCGATGGACAACGCGGGATCGAAGTAGCCCGCGGTCCGCCCGATGAAGAACCGGGCTACACCGCCGGCGCCGGCGGTGTAGATCTCGCCGGTGACTGGGCACTGTTCGTGGGCGAGGAAGGCCACCACGGGCGAGACCAGAGCGGGGTCGAGCTTGCCGACGACGGCGTCCATCATCGCCGCGGCGGCCGGGTCGAGCCGGCCGCCGTCCACGTCTGCCAGGGACTGGCTGAGCATCCGCGTCGCGGCGATCGGGGCGATCGCGTTGACCTTGATGTTGTGTTCGGCGCCTTCCAGGGCCAGGACACGCGTGAAGCCGGCCACGCCTGCTTTGGCCGTTCCGTAGTTGCTCTTGCGTGCGGTGCCGAGCAACCCGGCGGCCGAGGTGGTGTTGACCACCCGGCCGTAGCCCTGGTCCCGCATGGCCCGCCACGCCGGTCCGGTCACGTGGAACAACGCCTTGAGGTGTACGTCGACGACCGGGTCGAGCAGTTCCGGAGTGGTGTCCTCGAAAGGCGCGTCGCGCAGGATGCCCGCATTGTTGACCAGGATGTCGACTCGGCCGTAGGAGCTCAGAGCGGTCCGGATGATCGCCTCACCGCCCGCCGCGGTGGCGACGGTGTTGGTGTCCGCGACCGCTTCGCCGCCCCGCTCGCGGATCTGGCGGGCGACGGCTTCGGCGGGACCGTTGTCGCGCCCGTTGCCGGCTATCGAGCCACCGATGTCGTTGACCACCACCCGCGCGCCTCGGGCGGCCAGCAGCAACGCGTGCTGCTGGCCGAGCCCGTTGCCGGCGCCAGTGACGATGGCGACCTTGCCGTCGAATCTGAGATCGGTCACGAGGCTCACCAGCTGACGGGCAGCGCGTGGACGCCGTAGATGCTCATGTCGTTGCGGAAACGCAGGTCCTCCAGCGGCGCGGCGAGGCGTAGCCCGGGTAGCCGGCGTAGCAGGGTGGGCAGCGCGATCTGGAGTTCGGCGCGGGCGAGCGTCTGGCCGATGCACTGGTGTACGCCGTAGCCGAACGCGACGTGTGCGCGCACCGAGCGGTCGATGTCGAGGGCCTCGGGGAGCTCGGTGAAGCCGGGGTCCCAGTTGCCGGCCGGCAGGTTCATGATCAGGCCTTCGCCGGCCTTGACGAGTTGCCCGCCGATCTCGACGTCCTCCATGGCGACGCGGGCGACCAGGCTGTGCACGATCGTGAGGTAGCGCAGCAGTTCCTCGACCGCGTTCGCGATCACGTCCGGGTCGTCGGTGTCCCGGACGCGGGCCAGCGTCTCGGGGTTCTCCAGCAGCGCCACCGTGCCGAGAGCGATCATGTTGGCGGTGGTCTCGTGGCCGGCGTTGAGCAGGATGATCCCGTTCATCGCCGCGGTCTCGCGGCGCAGTTCCCCGGTCTGGACGTGTTCGCGGATCAGACGGCTGATCAGGTCATCTCCGGGCTCGCGTTCCTTGCGCGCCACCAGGTCCATCATGTAGCCGAAGAACTGACCGGAGGCCTTCGCCTTCTCCTGCGGGGAGGCGGACATGTTCATCATGGTGCTGGTGATGGCCTGGAAGAAGCCGTGGTCGGTGTAGGGAACTCCGAGCAGCAGGGAGATCACGAGCGACGGGATGGGCAGGGCGTAGTCCTGCACGAGGTCCGCCGGTTGTCCCTTGGCGATCATCGTGTCGATGAAGTCGTTGGCCATCTCCTCGATCTGGGGGCGCATGGCGTTGATGCGCCTGACGGTGAAGTCCTTGGTGAGCATGCGGCGCAGCCGGGCGTGCTCCGGATCGTCCATGCGCGGGAAGACATCAGGCGCGCCGGGACCGTCGTGGTTTCCGTTGCCCTGCAGCACGCCGAGGGTCTTCGCGCTGACCCGCGGGTCGGTCATGGCGGCCTTGATGTCTTCGTACCGGTTCACGGCCCAGACCGTGTGACCGTGCCAGTTGACCAGCCGTAGACCGTCCTGCTCGCGCCATTGCGCGTACTCGGCGGGCGGGTTGAACGGGCAGCGGGCGGACCGCTGGCCGGGGAAGATCGGCAGATCGGTGTCGTGCGTGTCGGTGGCAGCACTCATGGGATCCTCCTGGGGTTATGCGGCCGTCGGGTGGTTGAGGGCGGCAGTCCATGGGGCGCGGGCTGTGATGCGGGCGCGCCAGGGGCGCAGGGTCTTGGGTGTCTTGCCGGTGGCGAGAACGCCGACCAGGCGATCGTCCTTGCGGTAGGCGACAAGGAACGTCCGGCCGTTCGGGTCGGCTTCGATGACCACCGCCTCATCATGGTCGCGGAGACAGCCGTAGGCCTGGATCCGGGTGCCGTACTGATCGGACCAGAAGTACGGCACGGGGGCGAACGGGCGTCGCGCCTGCGGGGCGACAAGGTTGCGGGCGACGGCCAGAGCCTGCTCGGCGGCGTTGGTGCGGTGCTCGACGCGCATCTCGGCGCCGAATAGCGGGTTGTACCAGCGGGCCACGTCGCCGACGGCATACACGCCGTCGGCGACGGCGCAGTATTCGTCGCACGAGACTCCGTCGCGTCCGGCGAGGCCGCTGCCGGACAGCCATTCGGTGTTGGGTGTGGAGCCGATCGCCACCAGCACGTCATCGGCAGGCACGAGGGCGCCGTCCGCCAACTGGATCCCGGACACGGCGCCGGCGGCAGTGCGGGCGATCCCGGTGACTGTGGCGCCGGTGCGGATGTCGACGCCGTGTTGCTGGTGGAGGCTGGTCAGAAACCGGCCCGCCTCCTCGCCGACGGCCAGCGCCAGCGGCACCGGGCCTGATTCCAGCAATGTGACCCGCACGCCGAGGCCGCGGGCGGTGGCGGCCACCTCGGCGCCGACGAAGCCGGCGCCGACGATCACCAGATGCCGCCCCGGCACGAGCCGGTCTTTCAGGGTCAGGGCGTCCGGCAGGCTGCGCAGGGTGTGCACTCCGGCGACGCCGTCGGTGCCGGGCAGGCGCCGGGCGCGGACGCCGGTGGCGATGATCAGAGTGTCGTAGGGCACGGGCGTGTCGTCGGCGAGCGTCACCACCCGTCGTGCCAGGTCCAGTGCGGTTGCCGGAACACCGAGGCGCAGGTCCAGTCCGAGCGCCTCGATGTCGGCCTCCGAGCGCAGGGCGAGCCTGCTCGGCGTCCACTGCCCGGCCAGAAGCTGTTTCGACAGCGGCGGGCGGTCGTAGGGCATCTCCGGCTCGTCGCCGACGAGCGTGATCGTGCCCTGGTACCCCGTCCTGCGTAGCGCCTCCGCCGTGGACAACCCGCCGGCCGATGCCCCGACGATGGCGATCCGGTTCACTACTGCGTCACGTGGATCGCCGAGGCCGGGCACACCATGGCCGACTCGCGGACCGCGTCGTGCAGCTCCGGCCCGGGCGCCTCGTCGAGCAGCACCACGACGCCGTCCTCCTCACGCTGGTCGAACACCTGCGGGGCGAGCAGCACGCACTGACCGGCGGCAACACACTTCTCGGCCGCAACGCTGACCTTCATGGGATCCCTCCCGACCGTTAAATGGCAGTCGACTGCCAATTCGCTTGAGCCAAGTTAGCACAATTGGCAGGGCGCTGTCGGTTGCTATGCTCCGGGGGTGATCACTCCGGTCGAGCGACAGCCGCGGGCCGATGCCGCACGCAACGCCGAGCGCATCGTCCGAACCGCGCGCGCGGCCTTCGCCGAGGACGGGCCGGACGTGTCGCTCGACGAGATCGCCCGCCGCGCGGAGGTGGGCATCAGGACGCTCTACCGCCACTTCCCGCACAAGGGCGAACTCGTACGCGCGGCCCTCGACCAGAGCATCGCCGAGGACCTCGCGCCCGCGATCGACCGCGCGCTCGCCGACGAGAATCCGCTGCGCGGCCTCCGCGCGCTGATGGAAGCCTCGATGGCGTTGGCTTCGCGAGAACAGAACACACTGGCCGCGGCCAAGAACGCCGGTTCCCTCACGGCCGACGTGTCCACGGTGTTCTACGAGGCGCTCGCCCGGCTCGCCGAGCGGGCGCAGCAAGCGGGCCTGCTGCGCGACGACCTCGTTCCCAGTGATCTGCACCGGATTATGGCGATGCTCGCCAGCGTGCTCTGGAGCATCGAGCCCGACAGCGACGGCTGGCGGCGCTACCTCGCGCTCATCCTCGACGGCCTGTCGCCGCACGGAGCGAGCACCCTGCCACCCGCCGTCCCCTTGCTCAGGTCGCGGCGACCGGGCAACTGGGTTCTCTGAGCTCCACGTTCTCGCCCTGGTCATCTCGGCCTCACTTCGCCAGGCCGAGGACTCGGCCGTTGAGGGTCTTCGGCGTCGCCGGGGCGCCGCCGACCGCGGCGTACGGCAGCGAGGTGGTCGGCGCGGAGACTCGCTGGATGAGGTACGCCTTGCCGGCCTGGGTCGGGATCGTGAAGGTTCCGCTGGTCTGCGTGGTCGTCACGGTAGTACCGGTGCCGTCGACGATGGTCACGCTCTGGCTTGGCCAGGGGCTGCGGACGGTGAGGTTGCCGGTAGCCCCGGCATGAGCGCTCCCATTGATGATGAACGATTGCAGAAACAATCGTGAAACACAAGGACTGCTAGGTTACGCAGCGCGAGTTTCGGCCCCGGGTCGCAGCAGTGCTGCCCGCGCGGCGGCAAGGATGCGGTCGGAGAGGTCGGTACCGGCCGTCGCGCGGGCCAGGACTATCGCGCCGATCAGCGTGCTCACGGCCGCGAGATCCTCCCGGCCGTCCGGTCCGAGCCAGCAGGCGTAGTGCTCGACCCCTTCCGCGTACGCCAGTTTTGCCGGGTTTTCGGATTTCTCCCGGGCCAGGTCGCCGCCGAAGCCGGCGGACGGGCACCCGATGCCGGGGCTGTCCCGGTGCTCGGGGGAGAGGTAGGCGTCGATGAAGGCCGTCCGGGACGCGCTTGCTGTGAACCCCTCGGCCTGCTCGGCGAAGGCCTGCCCGACCGCCTCCGCGACCAGCGCCTCCTTCGAGGCGAACTGCTTGTAGAACCCGCCGTGGGTGAGTCCCGCCTCGGCCATCACGTCGGCCACGCTCACGCCGGCGACGCCGCGCTCGCGGAAGAGCCGCGCGGCGGTCCGGACGATCCTGCCCCGGTTCTCCTGCGCCTGTGTGCGCGATACCCGTCCCATGCCGGCAAGTTTAGATGAGGTGTGTCATCTATCGCCTTGCGCAGATTAGATTACGATCATAATCTAATTGCATGGACCTCACGACATCCGTAGCCGTCGTCACCGGCGCCAACCGCGGCCTCGGCCGCCACTTCGCCGCCCAGCTGCTCGCCCGCGGTGCCACGGTTTACGCCGGCGCCCGCAAGGCGGAGTCCGTCGACCTGCCGGGCGCGATCCCGCTGCAGCTCGACGTCACCGATCCCGCCTCGATCGAGCGGGCCGCCTCGATTGCCGCCGACGCCACGCTGCTGATCAACAACGCCGGCATCTCGACCGGGCAGTCGCTGATCGGTGGCGACCTCGGCCTGATCCGCGCCGAGATGGAGACGCACTACTTCGGCACGCTGCAGGTCACGCGGGCGTTCGCGCCGATCATCGAAGCCAACGGCGGCGGCGCGATCCTCAACGTGCTCTCCGTGCTTTCGTGGTGGCACCCGGCGAGTATGGGCGCCTACGCGGCGGCCAAGGCGGCCGGCTGGGGGCTGACCGGCGCGGTGCGCCAAGAACTGGCGGACCGGAGCATCGCGGTTTCCGCGCTGCACGTCGGATACCTGGACACCGACATGTTCCCGGAGGCTCCCGCCGATCAGAAGAATGATCCGGCGGTGGTGGCCGCGCTCGCGCTCGACGGTGTCGCCGCGGGCCGACCGGAAATCCTGGCCGACGATTTCTCGCGCGGGGTGAAAGCGGCGCTCGGCGCTTCGTGATCCCGTCAGGATCAGTGGTGCTCCTTCGCGAAGATGAGGGTGGTGGCATCGGTCCGGAGCCGGACGGTCCGGGCGCCGGCGGGACCGTCCGGCGGGACGATGCGGACGTCGTCGTTGTCCCGGGCGGCGTGCGAGCCGGGCACGAGGCGACAGGTGACCGTGACCATCCGTGGTCTCCAGGTGAGCTCGTCGACGAGGACGCCGCCGCGGGCGCGCAGGCCGGTGATCCGCCCGCTCTGCCAGGCAGCGGGCAGGGCCGGCAGCAGGAGAAGCTCGCCCGGCGTGGACTGAGCGAGCATGGCGGCGATGAGGGCGGGTAGGCCGCCGGCGGCGTCGACGTTGAAGATGGCGCCCTCGTCGTGAGTAGGGACCAGGTTCGTCCCGAGGTGGTCGCGGGCCAGCCACTCGGCGCACTCCAGGGCGGTGTCGGCATCGCCGAGCTGGGCGGCGGACAGGCCGAGCTGGACGATGCCGAACGCCATCTGCTGCGGACCGGGTTGGGCGCGCCGCCAGGCCAGCTTCTGCGCGATGGTGACCGCGGCCGCGGCCCGCTCGGCCGGGCCGAACGCGGGATCGGGCTCGTACCACAGCGGGTAGAGGTGGGACGCGTGGCGGTGGCCGGGCTGTTCACGGAATCCGGGGTCGAGCCACTCGGCGAGGCTGCCGTCGGCGGCGACCCGGTACGGCGGCAGGGTGCGGCCGAGGGCGGCCCACTGCTCGGCCAGGGTGTCCTCGCCCAGTAGTTCCGCGAAGCGAACGGCGATGCGGACGGCGTCGCGGACCATGGCGATCTCGCCGGTGGCGTCGGCGCTTAGCGGCGTGGTGGCGCCGGCGGGAGTGTTCTCCGGCGAGAAGCACGGTACGGCGTGCCGGACGCCTCCGCCGTCGGTGACCAGCGCCGCGGTGTAGAACCGCAGGATCTCGACGGCGAGCGGCCACGCCGTGTCTTCGACGAACGCACGGTCGCCGGTGACGGTGAAGTATTCGTAGGCCAGGCGCAGCATCCAGCCGCCGTTGCCGATCCAGTACTCGTGCGGATAGTCGTGCGCGAAGTGGTTGGCGTGTCCGTGCGTCGACATGCGTGCCGCCAGCAGGCATCCGTCGACGCCGAACAGGGCGCGGGCATTGTGCCGGAAGTGGTCCCGGTAGCGGTCCAACAGCCGGAACACGCTGGTGAGCAACTCCGGCGTGCCGGACACCGCGGCGCCGGCGACGGCGGACTGCAGGTTGCCGTTCATCGTGTAGTCCGACGACCAGGGCGCGGTCCAGCTGCCCTGCCAGACACCCTGCAGGTTCGGCGGCAGCACGCCGGTGGCGGAGATGACCGTGTGCCGGCCGGCCGCGTAGGAGAGTTCGACGAGGCCGAGCAGCGCCGCGGGATCGTCGGCCCGGGCCGCGGCGAACAGTGTCTCCGTGTCCGCGGCGACCGGCGCGCCGTCCAACTCGAGCCGGCTGCGCCCGGTGAGCTCGCCGTGGGTGGCGCGCTGCTCGCGCAGCAGCGCATCCCACGCGGCGTCGTCCAGAACACCGAGCCGGTCCGGCTCGCAGCGGCCCACCCCGACAGCGAGGATCGCGTACGCGGCCCCGCCCCGCGCGATGTCGATCTCTACCTCCGCGGTGGCGTCGTCGTGCCGGAGGTTCCGCACCCCGGCCCGCGGGCCGACGCGTACGCGGGTGTGCGCGACCCGCCCGTCGGGATGCTCGGCCGGACGGACGGCCAGGGTCAGCGCGTCGCCGTCGACGCCGGCCTCCGCCCGGGCGAGCGCGCTCGAGTCCACACCGGCGAACGCGTCGATCGGCGAGCCGCGTTCCGCCGTCATCCGTAGGCCGAGGGTGATTGTCAGCGCGCCGGTCGAAGTGATCTTGACGGCGATCGCGTCGCGGGCGCGCAGTGGCAGGACGGTGACTTCGACCGCCTCGCCGTCCGCCGTCCACTGTGCCGACACCGCGCCCGACTCGAACCGTCCGGTGCGCCGGTAGTCCGCAAACGCACCTGTGCCGCCGGCCTGCGGCTCGATCGTCACCGAGGCCGCCGGCGCGAACGGGTCGGTCCAGATCAGGCCGGTCATCCCGCAGGCCGCCGCCCGGTCGTCGACGAGCTCGGCCGCACCGGCCGCGTCGTGTGCCAGCAGGAGCCGTCGCACCTCGGGCAGCGCCGGCGCCAGGTCGGGCGCCGGGCGGTGGTCCATGACCGTAAGGAAGAACTCCTCGTGGGCGAGGTCGATGACGTGGCGGGCGGGCGTGCCGTGCAGGATGGCGCCGACCGTGCCCGTGCCTGCGACCAGACCGTGGTCCCACCGTTGCGCAACGGTGGTGCTGACGAAGCCCTCAGGCCCGATGGCAGGCACTGGACTGCACTCTCGTGTGGTCGACGATGCGTACCTCGCCGGTGAGCTCGACATCGGCGGTAGCGCCCGGGTCGGTGGACGACTGCGCCACGGTCAGCACGATCCGCCCGGGTTCGACCCGCCGCCGCAGGTCGCGGCCGGTGAAGGCGGTCAGGTCGGCGTGCAGGTCGAACTCGATGGTCGCGGCGGCGCCGGGCGCCAGGTCGATTCGGGTGAAGGCGATGAGCCGGCGGACCGGCCGGGTGACCGAGGCGACCGGGTCGGACAGGTAGACCTGCGGCACGGCAGTGCCCTCGCGGGCGCCGGCGTTGGTGATCGTCGCGCGCAGCCGGATCCGGCCGTCGACGGGGACCGTCGTCGTCGCGGTCTCGACCGCGTCGATGGTGTACGTGGTGTAGGACAGGCCGTGGCCGAACGCGAAGGCCGGCGTGGGGTCGATGTTGCTGATGCCGTCGCTCTTGAGGGCCAGCGGCGGGGCGAGGTAGGTGCCGGGCTGCGGCGCGGCGTCGCCGGGGATCTGTACGGGGAGGCGGCCGGACGGGTTGACCCGGCCGCTGAGGACGCCGGCGATAGCGGCGCCGCCTTCCTCTCCCGGCAGGAATGCCTGGACCGTGGCCGCGGCGCGGGCGGTGTGCGCGCCGATGGCGTAGGGCCGGCCGGAGACGACCACGAGCGCGACGCGCGTGCCCGCGTCGAGCACTGCCCGGACGAGCTCCTCCTGAACACCCGGCAGCCGCAGGGACGTGACGTCGCAGCCTTCCCCCGACGTGCCGTGGCCGAACAGGCCGGAGCGGTCGCCGACGAGCAGGATCGTCACGTCAGCGGCTGAGGCTGCCGCGGCTGCGGCCGGGATGCCGCTCGGATCGTCGTCGAGCACGTCGCAGCCGGGGACGTAGGTGATCGTCGCGGCCGGCCACTCGGCGCGCAGCGCGTCGAGGATCGTGGGCGCCGCGATGCCGAGCTCGGTTCCGGGGTGGTTGACCACGACATGGTTGGGGAACGAGTAGCAGCCGAACAGGCAGGCGGCGTCGTCGGCGACCGGTCCGATGACGGCGATGTTCGTCGGGGCCGGTAGCGGCAGCAGACCGGCGGCGTTGTCCAGCAGGACCACCGACTCCTCAGCGAGGCGGCGGGCGATGTCGCGGTTGCCCGCCGAGTCGAGGTCGACCGGCGTGGCGTACTGCCGCGGGTCCCAGCCGGGGTCGAGCAGCCCGAGCTCGGCCTTATGGGTGAGCACCCGTAGCACCGACCGGTCGACGGCTTCGACCGGCACGGCGCCCTGGCGGACCAGGTTGAGCAGGATGTCACCGTAGGCGAGGGTGTGCGGCAGCTCGACGTCGAGGCCCGCCTCGAGCGCCATGGCGGCGGCGCCGGCCAGGTCCTCCGCGACGCGATGGGTGATGGCCAGGAACGCCACCGCCCAATAGTCCGAGACGACCGTGCCGGTGAATCCCCAGGTGTCGCGCAGCAGATCGGTGAGCAGGCGGGCGTCGCCAGCCGGGGGAACGCCGTCGATGTCGGCGTAGGAGTTCATCACGGAACGGGCGCCGCCCTCGACGACCGCCCTCTCGAAGGGCGGGAGGATGACGTCGGCGAACTCGCGCGGGCCGAGCGCGGCCGGGGCGTGGTTGCGGGCGCCGCGGGAGGCGGAGTAGCCGGCGAAGTGCTTCAACGTCGCGATGATCCCGGACGACTGCAGGCCGCGGACGTAGGCCACGCCGAGCTCGGAGACGAGGTACGGATCCTCGCCCATCGTCTCCTCGACCCGGCCCCACCGGTAGTCGCGCGCGACGTCGAGCACCGGCGAGAGGCCCTGGTGCACGCCGAGCGCGGCCATGTCGGCGCCGATCGCGGCGGCCATCTCCTGTACCAGTGTCGGGTTCCAGGTCGCGGCCCAGGCCAGGGAGGTCGGGTAGACGGTCGCCTGCCAGGCGGTGAAGCCGGTCAGGCACTCGTCGTGGGCGATCGCCGGGATGCCGAACCGGTTCGCCGCCACGACGTCGCGTTGCAGCCGCGCCAGGCGCTCGCGCCCTTCGCCGGGGTCGACCGGTGCGGTGCCGAACGGGCGCGTGATGTGTCCCAGCCCGCCTTTGATCTCCTGGTCGAAAGGCAGCGCGTCCCGGAAGCTTTCCTGCATCGGGGCCACGTCGCGTCCGGCGTCCTGTTCGCCCGGCCAGGAGCTGCCGAGTTGGGAGATCTTCTCCTCGAGCGTCATCGCGTCGAGCAGGGCGCGGGCACGGTCTGCCGGGGCGAGGGATGTGTCGTGCCAGCGTCCCGTTGCCCGTCGCTGCTGTTCGATCGTCATGTGGTGTCCGTTCGTGTGCTGTTCGAGGAGTGTTATTTGCCGCCGGCGCCGGCGAGGCCGCGCAATAGCGACTTGCGGGCGAACAGGTAGATCGCCAGGATCGGCAAGGCGGAGACGAGCACCGCGGCGAATACCTCGGGCGGGTTGACCTGGTATTGGCCGATGAAGTCGTAGACGCCGAGGGTGATGACCTTCGTGCTGGTCGACTGGGTGAGGATCAGCGGGAACAGGAAGCCGTTCCAGGCGCTGAGCGCGGTGAAGACGGTGACGGTGGAGATGCTGCCGCGGGCGAGCGGAATGACGAGTTGCAGCAGGATGCGGCCCGGGCTGGCGCCGTCCATCGCCATCGACTCGAAGAGCTCCTTGTTGATGTCGCGCATCCCGCCGGCCAGCACCAGGATGCTCACCGGCAGCGAGAACGCCGCGGTGGGCAGGATGACCGCCCAGTAGGTGTCGTAGAGGCCGAGCTGGTTGATCAACAGGAACATCGGGATGATCACGGCTTGGGCGGGAATCGCGAGGCCGAGCAGGAACAGCCGGAACACCGCCGTCGACGTCCAGCCGCGGCCTCGTACGACGGTGTAGCCGACCGGCACGGACAGCAGGAGCACGATGACGACGGTGGCGGCGGCCACGATGACGGTGTTGAGGATGTAGCGGGGCACGTCGCCGGACAGGACGGTGTGGAAGTTGTCGAAGGTCAGCGAGCTGGGAATGGCGAGGGGACCGCTGTCGACGTACTGCTCTTTGGGCCGTACCGCGGTGGCGAGCATCGCGTAGAGCGGGGTGCCGATGATGACGAGCCAGACGATGGCGGCCGCGCCGGCGAGGTAGTTGGGTCGTCGCTTCACAGCCCCTCCAGGGTGCTGCTCATCTTGTCGTATCCGGTGACCCGGACCAGTAGCAGCGAAAGGCCGGTGGCCAGCGCGAGCAGGACCACGGCGATGGCGCTGGCGTAGCCCATGTCGTAGCTGGTGAAGCCTTCCTGGTACATGCGGAACGGCAGGGTCGCCGTGTCGGTGCCGGGGCCGCCGTTGGTGAGCACGAGAACGATGTCGAAGGCGGTCAGGCCGCCGACGACCATGAACGTCGACGAGGTGATGATGGTGTTGCGCAACTGCGGCAGGGTGATCGACAGGAACTGCCGTACCCGGCCGGCGCCGTCGATCTCGGCGGCCTGGTACAGGGTGTGTGGGATCGCCCGCGCCGAGGCTTGAAACAGCAGCGTGTGGAACGGGATGAACTGCCAGCTGGTGACCGCGACGAGGCAGACGATCGCGCCGTTGCTGGTGCCGACGAAGTTGCCGTCGCCGCCGAAGAGCCACGGCAGCTTGGCCGGCACGCCGAAGTTCGGGTCGAGCAACTGCCGCCACATGACGGCGGTCGCGGCAGTGGACAGCACCAGCGGCACGAAGAAGATCGTCGAAAGTGCGGCCCGGTTGCGCTGGAGGCCGGCCGACCAGACGCCGAGCAGGATCGCGACCGGGGCCTGGACGACGATGTTGCCGATCAGCAGGACGAACGTCACCACCGTGGCGTGCGCGATCGCGGGGTCGTGCACGAGCCGAGCCCAGTTGGCGCCGCCGTTGAGCCGTGGGGTGTTCAGCCCGTCCCAGTCCGTGAAGGACAGGTAGGCGACCACGGCCATCGGTGCGACGGCGAAGAAGAGGAAGAACAGCAGACCGGGCAGCGCCCAGGTCGCACCGGGCCGGCCCGTAGCCGGGCGGGTCCGGTGCGCCGTGCGCCTCCGGGCGAGCTTGTCGCTGCTCGCCAGAGCTGTCATGGGATACGCCTTACTTGAGGGCCGCGGCCGCGGCGACGAACTTCTCGGGTGTCTGCTGACCGTTGAACAGCTTCTGCAACTCGGCGAGAAGCGGCGTGGCGATCTTGAAGCCGAGCGCCTGGTCCCAGGACTGGGTGAAGGCCGGCGCCTGCTGCACGAGGTTGAACTGGAAGGTGGCGTACGTCGGGTCGGGCGCCGCGGCGAGAGCGTCCTTGGCGTTGGTGGTCACCGGGACCTCGCCCATCTTCACCAGGCCCTTGACATAGTCGTCGCTGTAGAGGGTCTGCAGGTAGGCGCCCGCGGTGGTGGTGTCGGCCGAGGTGGTCACCGACACGTAGTTGCTCGGGTTTCCCACAACGTCGTTCGGGTCGCCCTTGCCGCCGTCGACCGACGGGAACGGCACGTAGCCCAGGTCGTTCTTGGCGAAGTCGGCCGAGGCGCCCTGCTGCACCGCGTACTCCCAGGAGCCCATGAGCTGCATCGCCGCCTTGCCACTGGAGAGCAGGGTCGAGGAGCCGCCGGCGCCGTAGGTGACGGAGCCGAACTTCTTGCCGAACGCCCCGCCGTCGACCAACTTCTTGATCATCTGGGCGGCCTGCAGGATGGCCGGGTCGGTCCAGCCCGTGGAGTCGCCGGACTGGATCTTGTCGAAGACCTGCGGCCCGCCGAGCCGGTCGGTGAGGTACTCCAGCCACATGAGCTCGGTCCACTCGCTGCCGCCCTGCCCCGCGAGGGCGAACGGCGTGATGCCTTTGCCGGTGAACGTCGCGATCAGCGACTGCAGGTCGTTCCAGGTCTTCGGAGGCTGGACACCCGCGGCGGTGAAGACCTTCTTGTTATAGAAGACGAAGACCGGCTGGGTGCCGCGGCACGGCACGCCGACCAGCGTCCCGTCCGCCGTCTGGCCGACCTTGAGCACGGCCGGCAGGAAATGCGACGCGACGTCCTTGCCGCCTGGCAGCGTCGCAACATCGACGATCTTCTTAGCGGTGGCGTATTCGCGCATCGGTCCGCCGCCCCAGCTGAAGAACATGCCGGGCATCCGGTCGGAGCCCATCGCGGTACGCAACTTGTCGAGGTAGCCGTCGGACGGGACGACGTCCATCACGACCTTGGCCTTGGCGGTCTTGTTGAGCGTGTCGATTCCGGCCTGCTGAACCGTGTTCGTCGGGTCCTTAAGCGTCCAGAACTGCACTGTGGTCGCCTTCGACCCGGACGACGAACCGCCGCCGCAGCCGGCCAGCGCTACCGCGAGACCGAATGCTGTCAATGTCGATATTGCTCTCTTCATCTGATCCACCTCTCTGGAGGAGCGCCCGCGCCGAGGGGATGCTCGGGGAGCGCAACGATGTGCCAACGGATCGCGATCGACTACGTAAAAGTTTCGTTTCTGTATCAACGCTCACCTGCTGGTTCTCGGACGCTAGGCCTGTGGGCGGCCGTGATGCAACGTCACGTAACCGATACGTTACGAAAATCTTTCGAATTACTGTTCGTACTCCGGCGATGGCCACGTAGGCTCGCCCGCATGTCGGAACCGAAGGCCCGGGGGTCGTATCGGCACGGGTTGCTGACCGCGATCGCCCGCGAGGCGGGCGTCTCGGTCGCGACGGTGTCCAAGGTCGTGCACGGCAAGCCCGACGTGGGCCGGGCCACTCGGCTGCGCATCGAGAAGCTTCTCGACGAGCACGGAGTTCTCCCGGGGGCACCGGAGGTCGCGGAGGCACGCCGCTTCTACGCCGTGTTCCGGGACCTCGACAGCCCCTACACCCTCGAGGTCGTCCGCGGCGTCGTCGACGCCGCGGGGCAGGCCGGACTCGATGCGATCGTCGGCACCACCATCCACCGCTCGGTGTCGCAGTGGCTCGACGCCTGCGCGGAACCCGACATCCTCGGAATGGTCCTGATCATCTCCCGGATGACCGAGCGCGACCAGCAGCGGGTGCTGAGCAAGCACGTCCCCCTCGTGCTCATCGACCCGCTCAGCCAGCCGCTGCCCGGCGTGCCGAGCGTCGGTGTCACCGACTGGCGCGGCGCCTGCGACGCCGTCGGGCACCTGCTCGAGCTGGGCCACCGGCGCGTCGGGATCGTCGCCGGGCGACCGCACTCTCCGGCGGGCGGCGCACGCCTGCACGGATACCGCGCCGCCCTGCACAACGCCGGCGTCGACTACGACCCCGACCTCGTCCGCGCGACCGACTTCGACTACCTCGAGAGTGTCGCCGCCACCACTGAGCTGCTGACCCTCCCGGACCGGCCCACGGCGATCTTCGCCACCAGCGACGCGCAAGCGCTAGGCGCCCTCGAAGCGGCTCGGACGTTAAAGATATCGGTCCCCGATGACCTGTCAGTTGTCTCGTTCGATGACACCAGCGCCGCCGCCACGGCCTCGCCGCCGCTCACCGCGGTCCGGCAACCCTTCGCCGAACTCGGCCAAATCGCCACCCGCCTGCTGGTGGACATGGCCGAGGGCAGGCAACCGGTCATCGACCGCGTCGAACTCACCACCGCACTCACGTTACGGTCGTCCACCGCGCCCGCGCCGGCGACGCCGTAGATGGTCCGGCTGGGGGCAGAGCGGGTTGGGCCGCGCCGAGAGCGGCGAGTTCCGGTTCGGCCAGCACGCTGGTCGCCGCACTCATGTGGGCTGAGTTACCGTCTGTAGCGTCCGGATGAAGGTGTCGGCGTCGATGGCGCCGTTGAAGAAGTTGGCGATCGCGTCCTGGAAGGTTGCCTTTTTGTCCTCTGGGATCGTTTGGTCCCAGGAGAGCTGAAAGGTCGGCGCCTTGGCTACCAGGTCGACGACGAAGGTGAGGTACTTCTTATTGATCGGCATCAGGCTCGTATCGGCCTGCAGGAGCTCGTCGGCGTTGTTCGTGGGAGGTAGGTTGCCGATTTTGATCTGGTCCGCGAGGAACTGGTTGTCGTGCAGTTCCGCCAAGAAGCCGCGTACTGTCTCGGGATAACGGGTATCGGCGATGGCGTTATAGAAGTTGCTGAGGTTTCCGACGATCTCGCCGGGCAACCCGTGGCCGCCGTCGAGCTTCGGGAACGGTGTCCAGCCAAGCTGTCCGGCGAACCCGGGATCGGGGTCGATCGTAGTCGCGAAGTGCCATGCGCCCTGCAGTTCATAGGCCGTCTTACCGGTCCGGAGAAGCGCTGCTGAACCCGTGGAGCCGTAACTGACGGAATCGTATGACTTTCCAAAGGCGCCGCTGTCGACGAGGCTCCGGATCAGCCGAAGGACCGATCGACTGTCGGCGGACTCCCATACCTTTGAGTCCCCGGCCAGACCCTTGGCTACGGCTTCGTTTCCTACGACACGTGAGTAGAGGTATTCGAACCACATCAGCTGCGGCCACTTGTCGGCGCCGCCCAGGCCGATGGGTGTCACGTGGGCCTTGGTGAGCACACCGACCTGCCGGCGGAGTTCGGTCATGGTTGTCGCCGGCTTCAGCCCGAGGCGACTCAGCACGGCTTTGTTATAGAAGAGGAACGCCGGCGCCACGCCGCGAATGGGGATGCCGAACGTGGTTCCGCTGATGACATCCTCCTTGAACACCGAGGGGATGAAGGCGTCACGAAGCTGAGGATCTTGCCTGATGAAGTCGTCCAACGGCAGCAGCGAGCCTGCCTTGACCAGCGACTTGATACTCGCGGCGCCCCAGCTCATGAAGATGTCGGGAGCCGTTGGCGATCCGATCGATTTGCGGATGGCGGCGCTGTAGTCCCCGCCCGCGATGGGACCCATGTCGACTACTACCTTGATGTCCGAGGTTCGGTTGAAGCGGTCCGCAGCGGCCTTCTCGACACTGACCGCGGGGTCACCGAGCGCCAGTACGTGAATTTCGCCCTTCGGGCGGTTCCGCTTGACGTCGCTGTCGGCCCGATGATCGTCAGTGTTGGCGCAGGCGTTAATCGCCGACGCCGCCAAGATCAGAGCGATGCTAGTCGTCCATACTCGCTTGGCCGATACCTTCATTCTTCTTCACGCCCTTCCAGATCACGCTGGAATCTCGGTCGCAGCGGCTGGCTGTCCGCTCACCAGTGCTCCGGACTCGACGTAGCGGCTCTTGCCCGATGCTTTGGCTGCGTACATTGCGGCGTCCGCGTCCCGAATGAGATCGCTCACGTCGGCCCCGCCTCGCTCCATGGTTATTCCCACACTCGCAGTGACGCCGACCTGGAGCTTCCCGATTGCGATCGGCTTCCGCAGTTGCGCCACGACTCGCTCGGCGGTGATTCGTGCGCCCGTGGAGTCGTGTAACCGCTCGACCAGGACGGCGAATTCGTCACCTCCGAAGCGCGCTACGGTGTCGCCCTCGCGTAGCAGTGTGAGGAGACGGCTGGCGGTCATTCGCAACACGGCGTCACCGGCGTCGTGACCGAACTCGTCGTTGATTCGCTTGAACCCGTCCAGGTCGATGAACAGCACTGCGAACGTCCTGTCGTCACGGGCATGGGTTTTTACAGCATGGCGTACCCGCTCGTAGAACAGGAGGCGATTCGCCAATCCGGTGAGTGGGTCGTGGAACGCCATGTGATGGAGCTCCTTCTCGCGGTCGCGCAGTTGCGCTTCGACCAGGCAGCGCGCAGCGACGTCTTCGCGCAGAGCGGCGGTGGCCCGGTCTACCCGGGTGAGGGCATGGTTGCGGCTACCGGCGAGCACCGCGGTCAGCGCCACCAACATCAGGCTGAGCGCGAGCCCGACACCGAGAACCCACCTGCCCATCCCGCGGTCAGTGGGGCTCACCAGCCCGGTCGCCGGCACCAGAGTGAGGTTCCACGAGCGCTGTCCCGCCGTCAGGGACAGGTTCCGCCTCAGCCGCATTTCAGGGAACTCCGTGCCTTGGTGGACAGCGGCGATGACCGTTCCCGAGTCGGAAAGGCTCACCTGGCTCGCACCCTCGGAGATGGTCTGCAAGGTCTGGTCGAGGAAGTCATCGCCGCGGACGCCCATGGTGATCCAGCCCTGGAAGACCTTCGGGGCGAACGTCGAGCCTTGCCGGGCGTACACCGGGGCGGCCAGCAGCACCGACGCCTGCCGCTGCAGTTGGGGTACGCCGGCGTCTCGCGCCAGTTGGGCCGGTGGGCTTATGGCCAGGGCGCCACTCTGCCTGGCGGTCGTCAACGCCGAGGCGGCCTCGGGGTTCTGGGCAACATCGACACCGCGCATGTCAAGGCTGTCGTCGAACACGGTTTCGAAGATCACGAAAGCGTGTTCGCTGACCGAGCTGTCGGTAGCTAGTTTCAGACTCGGCTCACCGTTCTTGCGCCACTGGGCCTGCGTCGCCGGAACCTGGTCGGTGCTCGCCGCGACAACGAAGCTCACCGCACTTGCACCGGTTAGTCGGGTTGCGTTCAGGCCGGAGGTCATGTGGTCGAAGGTGGCGCTCGTCAGGCTGCCCTCTGCGCCGATTGCCCAGGCAAGGTCCGTCAGGGTCTCGCTGTAACGGGCCACCCGGTCGGCCACCGCCACGCGTATCTGATCGGCGTAGCGGTCCATCACCTGCCCCGCATGGCGAAGTTCATTGTGACTGACCGCGACGAAGCACGCGTAGGACAGACCGACACCACTCAGCAGAACTGCGACGGCGAGGAGCACACTGATCAGACTGCGGCGCTGTCGTGGCTGCGCGTCGGTCGTCCTCACCTGCACCTTTTCGGCACGGCGCCGCAGCAGCTTAGTGCTCCGAGCCGTGAGTCCTCCGGGGGCGACGGTGACCGGAAGCGGTTGCGGTCAGGGTGTGATGGGGCCGACGTGGATGTCGCAGGCGAAGGCTTCTTCGGTGCTACCGCTGAACCAGATCTGGCCCTCGTGGCTGCAGGCCGTCCGGTTCGCCACACGGCGCCCGCCGATCCCAATGTCAGGCCGGCTCCACGCCGGCGAGACGGCAGACATCACATGTATGAGTCATCAAAGATGATCTCGAAGGGCCTTTGAACTGCCTTAGTTGAACCAATGGGCCTAGACAGGTCGGCCACGACGTGGGTATACATCACATGTCTGGCGAGCAGGCCAGGCGCGTTGTCGAACCGGAGATGCCCTATGTCTGTTGCCGCCCACCGCGCCCGCGTCACGGCGCTGAATGTGCTCGATGTTCGGTTCCCCACCTCCGAGGAGCTGGACGGATCCGACGCCATGAATCCGGAGCCGGACTACTCCGCCGCCTACGTGATTCTCCGGACCGACGCCGCCGACGGTCTCGAAGGCCACGCGTTGGCTTTCACCACGGGACGCGGCAACGACGTGCAGGTCGCGGCGATCGCCGCGCTCGCCCCGTACGTCGTGGGCCGCGAGGTCGACGACGTCTGCTCGAACCTGGGCGCGTTCGCTCGCCGCCTCGTCCACGATCCCCAGCTGCGCTGGCTCGGCCCGGAGAAAGGCGCCATCCACATGGCCACCGGCGCGGTCGTGAACGCGGCGTGGGACCTGGCCGCCAAGCGCGCCGGCAAGCCGGTGTGGCGGTT
>Ga0307508_10000797_pt1 | contig 37185 bp, 51 predicted proteins | sample 9_EM_MG_FD_203089 | JGI IMG/M metagenome (GOLD analysis project Ga0307508, IMG submission 203089) | Populus trichocarpa ectomycorrhiza microbial communities from riparian zone in the Pacific Northwest, United States - 9_EM | ecosystem: Host-associated > Plants > Roots > Unclassified | place...
ATACAGAGTGGATACATGTACGATGCAGGTTCTGGGGATGCAGAAAGCGTTTGTGGCTTATGCGTGTTGAACAATGGAAATGGATACTTGTGTACTTTGCAAGCCCGAAGCATAGGAAACATGCTTAGCACATCTAGAATACCTTAGAACTTCCAGTCCGACTCTACTTCCATGGCCCATGGGACTATGCAAACCATCAGCTCTGTTTAGATCACGAATCATGGTAGCTCACATTTGACAATGAGGGACTTGTTGAACAACTTCTCCACGGGCACATCGTGGGCCTTACACCAAGCGGTTGTAATGCTGAAACAAGTTATCAGAGAAATATACATCAAACACACGACAAAGGGAATTAACCGAGGATCAAGATAGTTGATTTTACTGTTGACGGAATCGTGATCAACACCGTGTCTCGCCCCAAATGCTGGCACGTACCTTGTCCCCAAGCTGACCTCTTTAAGCTTGTCCTTATCATCGCGCTTGAACTTTTCATTCTTTATGCGCTGGTCTAGTTTCTCGATCGAGCTCAAAATGGACTCTTCGGACTTCTTGCCCTTGATCTCGACATCCTGCGAGCCACGTTCCTCTTTCAACCGATCGTACTCCTCGATGATCTTGTCAACGCGCTCTTCCAAGGCAGTCTCGTCAAGAGGCTTGTCCCCGTCAGCGGCTCTTTTCTCGTTGTCTTTGGCAAACTTCTTCTTCGCCTTCTCGATTTCTTTCTCGCGATTCTCGTCCTCATACTGGGCTATCCAGTCGTCATCGATGTCCGACTCATCTTCGGCGAGGTCTTTCTGCTTCCTGTACTTTTTGTTCATCGTGAACAATGCATACCGTAGTTTCCGCCGCTGGTACTTGATGCCACGAATCTGAATGAGGAAGAAATTCAATAAGCGTCGCCCTCACGGTTGACTGGCGTGCGCACCTGATTTTCGATCTTTTCCATTGACGCGCCATGATTCTTGCTCACACTCTTCTGGTGATTGCAAAGGATAGCAACCATGCGATTCGCTTCATTGTAGGCCGCGAGCTTTTCGAGCAACGTTCCATCCTTAGGGGTGCGCTCATTGAGTTGTTGTTGGAAGGTAATCGAAGCATTGTACGTTCGGAATACTTTGGCAGTGAGGCCCTTCATATACGAAGTCAAATGCTTGTTGATGCCCGTTGTCTGTGAAACCGTAAGTCACGCGAGACGCCAGAGATACAAAACAATAAGAGAGGCACCCTCACTTACCGTAACTCTGTCAAAGATGGCATCTCCCTCGCTTTTACCATCCCCTTTGAAAATCCGAACGTTTTTGTAGATTTGTGGCTCGACATCGACAACGTTATAGTACCGAATGGAGTCTTTGCCGAGGAAGTCGAACACGAGCTGGTCTGGGGGCTTCAAGGTAACGTGTTCATATCGGAGGGAGCAACAGCCCACCGTGTCTGCCTCGTCCTCGCCCTTTTCATTGCCAGCACGCAATGCAAGCCGGTCGATGAAGTACAAGGCAGTAGCCAGTTGTCGTTCGGCAGTGATTCTAGAAGTCAGCTTCGCGTTGTAGTCATTACGCACATTGTCGATGTATTTCTAGGATGTAAGTTATCGAGGATGAGCGCAAGTGAGAGTGAGAGTGGTTCAAAGGGTTTTTGGCTAACCTTCAGTTCGCGTGCCTTCTCAAACTTCTGCATATCGCTTTGTCCTTTGAGCGAGCTGCCAGCCGCTAGGAAGACGTATTTCGCATTGCCGTTGATGTTCTCCTTCCAATGAGCCAGCCAAGTCACCGTATTGTCGTGAATCACCTTGCCCCAACTACCGGGCATATTTGGTTCGGGGACCGGTGCATTCTGGCCGATATTGAGGGTAATGTCTTCAGGGTACAGGCGAAGCTGAAGACAAGTTAGCGAGCTTGTGTTACGTACCGGTGCACAATATGGGCTTACCTTCAGCGCTCCTTTCTTTGGATGCTCGCCCCGCCCTCTGAACAGTCCCGGAGGTTCAGCACGGAAGTTGCCCACCTTTTCCTTCCTGCCATCAAGCATGCAGTAAACATATTTGGTCTCGGCTTCGTCTTTCTTTGCCTTAATTTCTTTCTTCTCAGCGGCTGAGAGGGCCTTCTTACGAGCGCGCTCGGACTCAAAATGCTCAAATATCTTCGTGAAGTCGCATTGTTCAAACTCTTTGATCTTCACGTCGTTACTAGGCTAAGAAGGCGTGGCTAGGTTAGATCGGCGTCGCGCGGTAATGAAGACAAAGCCATACCGGGTGCTTTTCGAGAACGCCCAAGAAATCCTTGAAGAAGTTCTTTTGGAAGGTGGCGTCTTTCGCGTGCTCCGTTTCCAGCATTGCGCCAAAGAAGCCAGCGACCTCTTCCGGTTCTGGCAGAAGGTCAACAGGTTCACCTGGAAGAATATTTTAATGCGACTCAACGATATAGACGACGAGATTGCACATACCGTCGTAATAAAGTTTGACGGTCTTGGGTAAAGGCTCGTATGGTGGGGGAAAGAGCACACCGTTGTGTTCGAGTATTGTCCATTTTTGGGTTCCATCTCCCAGTGCCTCCGCCTCCCACCATCGGTACAATTCTTCCTCCTCCTCCTCCTCTTTCTTGCTTTTCTTCTTTGTAGGTGATTTCGAGGGCGAAGCCTCTTCATCTTTCACTTCAACTTTGGGCTTCTTCTTAGGGGGTGCTCGAGGCTTCTTAGCTTTGGACGACGAAGCAGCGAACACATCTTCGTCGGAATCAGCACCGTCGGCATCGCTTTCGCTCTTCTGGGAGGGAGCAAAGAAAGAAAAGTAATGTGAGAGTGTGAAAACAACATGACTACAAATTGTGACCGACGTGCCTTGGACCTCTTAGGGGGTTGTCTGCCACGCGATGGTCGCTTCGTTCTTGTGGTCAACACAGCGTCCTCAGAATCCGAGCTTTCAGGAGCGCTAGGCTTGGCTTTACCCGCCCTCGTTTTTGTCTTCTCTTGGGCCTTCACTTTGGCTTTGAGCGGTACATCATCACCGCTGTCACCCATTTCGGATTCGGGCGCTTTGAGTGGGGTGGAGACCGCCGCGGCGCTGGCTAAGGGCACATCCTCGGTTATGACTTCTCTTTTAAATGGAGAGGGGATAGCTTTCGCCGCAACTTGTTTCGTCGGCGCAGCAAGGGGCACATCTTCATCAGAAGAGCCGGATTTAGCAGGTTTGCGTCTTTGTGGTCGCGACTTAGGCGCTGGTTTCTTCAACGAAGATGAAGGGGGCGGTTGAGATCTCGCAGTCTTTGAACGTTTAGCCTAAGTAACAAGACAAAATTGAAGCGTCAGCGGCCTGCCACGGCGAAAAGATACGTGTGCCTGAGTGAATGCATGCGCTTACTGCAGGATTTGAAGTGGGATCGGCGGCTGCAGAGGGCGACAGCGTACGCTTGCCGTTTCCATTCGTATTGACACCGTTGGCACGCTTTGCAGCGCCGTTAGTAGCTCCGAGGGGGACGTCACTATCAGAACTATCGCTGGATTCGATTCGTGGCGCCATTCCTACAAGCGCGTTACCCTCGGGCAAAAGGGCCTATTCCTAAGAAGATCGTGGCGAAGAGAAAGGGTGGCTTGCACAGCAGGGAGGAGCGGGTCTCAAGGCGGGGGGGACTTCAAATATCCCACAAGCCAGGTTACTCGGCACTTGCCTACGTCACGTGTTTCACCAGAGATCGTTTGGCTGGGAACAGTGCGTCTCGTTCTGGAGCTCTTGTATCATGTGGCTGATACCGTCCTATGTCCATTTAGGTTTCCGCCAAGCATAATGTCTGACGGCCCCCTGTATCGCGATCCTTGGGCGCGCCGCGAAGCCTGGCGAAAGTCACCAATATTCTCGACCCGAACGCACATGCGGAACCTCTTTCCTGGCTTTGGGATAGCCGTGGTCGCCTTTGGCGTATATCTTGTTGCTGAACAAACCATCCTAAAACCCAAAGCGACCGAGTCGTCAGAGCACTAATGACAATATTGTTGTGTCCCTGCATTTCACATATTCTGATGTTCAGCAGCAAAATGTTAGACTACTATCGCCGAGCCCGGTGCCCATGGCAGGCTGCGCAGCTGTGCATTACATAAATCTATTACAAGTCTACCTCACTCTACTTTCTTGTCGAATTTTGTGGGTGGCTCGTGCGGTGGTCCCTCGTCCTCCCTCCGTCCCGAAACCTTAACAAAACCTTCCATGAATCGATTTGAACCAGAAACCTATGTCCAGTGTTCAACACCAATGCTGTAGTTTCGAGCGCAAAAAACGTACCCATTGCATGAAATCTCGCGCCCATGTAGGGAGGAGTCGCATAAACAATGCCGAATTGGTGTACAAAGGCATCATAATGTTCTGGGATTGATGCAGATCGAGTGCTGCAATGATCCGTTTCACCACATCATGCGGGGCAAGTTGTGGTGCGAGGAAGCGGAAGAGCCAGGCCGGTATTGGTGTGTTGGGCTCTCGTGAAGCATAACCCGAATGTGAAAACATGGGAGTTTGGATGTATCCTGGGGCGACCAGGGTGGTGCGTATCCGGGGTGTCTTGTACCTAGAATTGACAGAGTTCAAAGCAAAGAAATGTGAATATGACCATGAGGAACCTTGGAAATTACCCACACGCTGTCGAGTTCATATCGTAAGCTTTCATGAAGACCAACCAGAGCGAACTTAGAAGCTGCATAATCCGCCACTCGCGCCGCCCCGACAAACCCCATGACCGAGGAAACGGTGACCTGGTGGGGAATCAGTGGTGCAGCAACGAGAATGCACAGATAAGTTCGTACCACATGGCCTGTCTTCTCTTTGATCATCGCGGGAAGAAATGCCTTCAAGGTCCAAAAATGTGCTAGAGTATTAACGTCTAACGTCCTGTTCGACATGGTCATTGGGGAGTTAGACAGTTCAGTCGATAATTTCTCACTGTCGGACATCCGCCTCTTCGAGTTCAATTATTGTTTTGCCTTGGACAACGCCAGCGTTGTTTACAACAATAGTCGGGTGGCCAATCTTAAAGTGCACCATGAACTATCGCGCGGAGAATCTAAGGATGTGCCATACCTCATTTAAAATTCGTTTCGAGACTTTCTCAACCTCGTCCCACCGGGAGACGTCACATTTGTAGAACGTAATGTTGTCTGCAAAACAAAATGATACCGCATAATCAGAGAACATGCATTGGGCATCGCAACGGTGATATAACTGCCCACCGCCGTCGAGAGTTGGAACCTTCACATCCAATACAACAACGGTTACATTTCGTACGGCAAGGGTGTTGGCTAGGAGCTCTCCAATACCAGACGCACCTATTATCACACACTAGGGTCAGAATAGTGTTTTTGACAAGGGGTAGCTCACACTATTCGCTCACCGCCTGTGATCAGGACAATTTGATCCTCCCAAGAGACCCGCTCAGATTTCAAGCCATTTCTCCATGCGACGGAAGACACTTGGATAATCCCTGTGTGAGTAAAACACTAGTCTTAGAAGCGGTTGGTGCGCAGCAATCGTTTCACGCGACGAACAGAGGACCGTGACGACAGCGAACCATATGGAACTCCAGAAGACAGCCCCCACGTCGAACCTTTGTCCTTGTGAGAGAAACAAAACGGGAATAAAGAATGTAAAGAACGGGCCTGCAGCAAGTGTATGTTAAGTTGAGCGATCTGAATAGCGTCGAGCTTGGGGTGATTTAGCAGGGACTCACTAAATGCTGTATTGCTTAGCACTTTCAGCACGAGATCAAGGTCGAAAGCATCAAATACAAGAGAAGGTTCAGTATTGAAGGGAACAAGATTCAGTGCGAGAGGGTCGCCCATGTCAGCAGAGAAAACAGAAAACAAGAGTTGAATTGATGATCAAAATGTTCACATGGATATTTCAACCTAAGGCCCTCACACAGAGTTCCCGACAAGCGACTCTTCATCAACATTGAAAGTGTACATGACAATGCGGAACATAAGTAAAAAAAATAAGATCACGGGTGACAGACAACCATAACCAGGAGACTCAGGTGCAAGGTGCAAGAGTGGCGCGGCGCTCAGGAATCAATGGAAAGTGCGTCGAGTACGATCGTTGCACCACTCGAAGATAGAGGCTTGGTGTTCTTCAACAATTGGCGTGTCTTCCTGCTTTTGACGATTCCTGCCGGTGGTTTCTTCGTTGCGGTGGCAATGACGGCGCGACTTCGCTGGCGAGGCAACTCGGCCACGGTGTCCTGGGAAGAAGGCATTCCGGCGTCCTTGTGTCGAACAGCTGCCGATTTCGTTGTGCGCTCACTAACGACCGTGAGCTGAGATGAGGTTGGCTCGTCGTCATCCGATGAAATCTCTATAACACGAAGATCATCTACGCTCATATCGTGCTCGGCTCTTCGTCGACGAGTAACCGCATGTTGTTTATTGTTCTTCTTATCTGTGCCACCGTAGCTGACGGGTGCCCCTCTTTGCGTGGACTGCCGGTCACCAAGGACAATGGTATCTAGGCTCATATCTTCTCCTTTCACTCGAGTGCCGAAGAGAGTTGCGCGAGTTCGTTGGTCTTTTTCACACTCGAGGGAGACCGTGGGTTTGGCTCGTCCGTCATCAAGCCGCTTCTTCTTGGGGCTTGGGGGTGTCGGTTCAATAGTGATAGGAGTATTGTTAACGGCATCCACAATGTCACGTCTAGTAAGGCGCATGCGTGGGGGTCGCTCTGGTAGTGAGGCGTTCTCAAACCTTGGCGACGGGGGCATAGGAATGGAGGCCGGGTTGACAGTCGGGCGCAGAGAAGGTGCTCTGATTTTCGGGAGAGGTGGCAATTTGGGAATAGGCACAGGGATCATGATCGACAGGGTATGGTCGGACGGTAGGGCGTTTTCGGATCCTGGACTCTTAGCTGGGTAGAGCACACCTACCGACATGCCATCAGTGATGCATGGGAACAGAAAGCCACCAAACTAATACCTTTCCCTTTAGCACTGGCGGCGGCCGTCGAAGCCCCTTTGAGGACCTGGAAAGTATTCTTCGCTTCACTCAGTGGCATACTCCTGGCTTCCCCGTCGGCCCCAACAAGCTTCGACTGAACCTCCCAATCTTGGGGTCGTGCGGCCCGCCAATCCGCCTCGCATTTCTGCACCCAAGCATCAGTATCCCCCTCCACCCAATAGTCAATTAAATGGGCAAGGTCTGCGGGTGGGGGCGTGCGATTGACAAATATCACGAGCTTCGCATTTTTGGCCGTCAGTAGGTTGCCCCTGCCTCGTGCCGCTGCAGGTAAAGTTGCTGGCCCTGCATCTGCATCTTTTGGCTTCTCGCCGAGACCGCGCACTGCATTGGCAAACCCTCGTACTAGGTTCTTAATGCCGTGAACTTTTAGCGAGGTACCCATTATTACGATCACATCGGGTTTTTTGCTCATGTCAGCAGAGCAGATTGCTCCGATCTCTTCCCCGAGAGGATGAGCCTCGTCATACAAGACGATAGCGGGTCGTAATGTTCCTACAGCCAGTGGCCGAGCATTTCGGGCAAGACGAGCGTCACCTAGAAATGGGGCGGGTGAGAATAAATTATCACAAATAAAACATGCAACCGTACTTCGAGCAGAGCACTCAGGACAATCGGGGGGGAACCCTCCGAGGAACGCCTCGAGATACGCAGGGGTACATGGGAAACCAGCATTGCAGATTACACATCGTACGGTACTTGGGAGAAGAGATGCATCATCAGATGCGTTCACGAGACAGGTGGGGTCCATTCTCACTGGATGTCGCCGTGGAGCTGAATATTCTTGGAATCCTTCGCATTGAACATCTTGGCTTTGCTCTTCGCGACGACTGGCCCTCGAACACCTGCTCTCTCCTCGAACCCGTCAATATTTTGAGTGTACGACCTCAGTAGCTTGCCCTTGGCGTCTAATGTCTTTATGAAGCGATGAGTAGGGCCTGGATGTGCTTTGTCGATTTTGGACTTGAGTTCAGCAATAAACGTGTAGAACAGCCGCGTTGACTCGGGTTCGCGGAATAGTGAAGCGGAGAAAAGGTCCTTCCCCTTCAACACGACGTTCGGATACCGTGCTTTGACCAACGCATAGAGGCCATCACTGGAGCGAAAATCCTAAAGTATCCTTGAGAAACAATGCCTGAAATTCCACTAGACACGGGGCGTACTGGGATCCCAGAAGAGCACGAGATGCCTGCGCCTGTCACTACCACCACGCGTCGCGACTTTGCAATGACGAGGCTTATCGCGTTCAGAGTTTTGCGCGTCGCGGCGCTAGGTGTTTTATCTGAAACCTTCGGCTCGCTTGCGCAATTTAACTCGAGGTGGACTGGCATCGCGGTAGCCGCAGGTCGAACAATGACGCGACACAACAATAGTCAACAAAATAGCCGCGCCAAATTTCGAGCGCTTCGTCCCTTGTGGCGTCTGCTTGTACACTTACCACCACCTTTGAATCTATACCCGAAGTTTATTGTCCGCCTGTTGCTTCTACTTTCGGGTAACGAAACTGCTAGCTGTACAATCACTAGATGCGGCCTGACACGACCAATACAGCAAATGAGACATCAACAACAGCAACGTCGCTGGCAGCCGTGGATTCGAGCCCTTTGCTGCATTATATCTCTTCAAATATCTGGCCACCCCCACAACTCACTGCAAAATCACTTCATCGACTAATTCGAATTTCAGCTGGTGATGATTTGATAAATACATGGTGTGTTGTACGAGAAACAGGCTCGCGCAAGACTTTCTAGGCAAGGTCCATCTGCTCGAAGGTGTCGTGTGTGTGACACAAGAATCCACTGCGCCGTGTGGCATCGTTTCAGTTGCCGTTCAGTATTTTCAGGGACATCGGACCCTCAGAACCAAAATTCCGTTGCCGCTAGGCAGGCCCTTAGGCATATAACCCGCAGCACATGAGTTGTTCCATTCTGGGAACCAGATGGTCGACTTACTTGGTTTCCACCGACCCCAACCCCTCTTCTCAAAAATAGATTAAGGCCTGATGCCCTTTAACAAGTCGACCATTAAATATGGCTTCAAATAAAAGGTGAGTGTCTTGCCAGACCGTGGCCCCACCGCAAGAATCACCCCAGTGCAACCATGATGTTCTCGACAAACAACATTTCGGCCCTCCCTCTTGACGACATTTCCGCCTCCGATCTCGCCTTGCACAAGACGACGGCTTTCTTGCTCTTTCTCCGGGACGCATTAGGTGCCGGATCAGGACAAGCTATCGTGGACCTCTTGCACGATGAGGGGTGGTACCGTGAGTAGGTCGTTGTCTAACAGCCAGGCGTGTCGCCGTTCTCTAAGACAAAGTCGTTTCCCAGTGTTCTCATCTGCGAGTGGGACATGAACTCCGTTCCCAAGAGCGACCTCTTAGACTTCTTCAACGAGAAGGGTCTCCCTAGAGTCAAACCAGCGTCCGTGAAACTCGACAGCACCAAATCCGCACCAGCTTTCACCAAAGATTGGGTAATGTGAGTAGAGAGTTATTGCCTTAGAGTGGACACGTCCATATTAGCGAAATATACAGCTCATACTTCGTATTCGAGACGCCAGTTGGCAAAGGCGAAGGAGTGGTGCGTTTAAAGAAAGATTCCTTTGGGGCCTATAAAGCGTTCACCTTAGCGCTCACTCTCTCGTCGCTGATTGACGCGCCGCAAAAGGTTAGACCTGAGCGACCTTTGGGGTGCGAGCCTGATTCGCTTGGTCTCGGGAGGACATGGGCTGAGCGCCGAGCCGACGAGATCGAATTTGCACATGGTGACCCTGCCGTGCTTGTTGTTGGTGCGGGTCAGGCTGGCCTCATCGTGGCTGCACGTCTCAAACGATTGGGAGTCCCCACACTTGTCATCGACAAAGCGGAGAGACTTGGCGATGTCTGGCGACGGAGGTATCGCAGTCTGACGCTGCACGATCCAGTTTATGCCCATACCTTCCCATACCTCAAGTACCCCGACGACTGGCCGATGTACACCCCGAAGGACAAGATGGCGGATTGGCACAAAACGTACGCCAGGACGTTAGAACTCAACGTGGTGAACATTTTCTGCGGGCCAGTGAATATTTCACCTTGCTAATAACTTGTTGACAGTGGATGAAAAGTGCAGTCATACCAGGAAGTACAGTGTATGACGATGAGTCGGAGACGTGGTCAACCTCCATTCTGCGAGGCGACGGAAGCGTCCGCAAAATCAATTGTCGGCACGTAATCCAAGCCACAGGCCTTGCGTGAGTCATATCACTTCTGATTCATTCCAACCCTTGAAATAACCTGATCAATCATCCCAAATAGCGGAGCCCCTCGAATTCCAAAAATTGATGGAATCGAAATTTTTTGTGGCCCTGTCATTCATTCCACCCAGTACAAGAACCCACAAGACTGGACGGGCAAGAGAGCCGTTGTTGTTGGTGCCGGAAACTCTGGTGTGGTGATTCATTCTTGTGCTTCCAACAAGTTTGGCTAATACCTTTCAAGCTCATGATATCGCTCAGGAGCTGTGCGAAGCTGGCGCACAAACGACGATGATACAACGATCCTCTACGCTTGTTTTCTCTCGTGATAAGGGGAACGCAATTTTCTTTAATCCTGCATACTGGCACAATGGCCTCTCCACTGAGGTACGCGGTCGCCTGATCATGGAATCGCAGCAACAAGTATTGACGGCGCCTTTCTACTCCGCCAGGAAGCAGATCTCAACAATGCAACATTCCCACGAAAGCAAATGCTTCCCCTGGCTACAGCGACGTGGAAGCGTATGAACGAGGCGGATAAGGAGCTACTTGATGGTCTCGAGAAAGCTGGGTTCAAACTGGATCCGCCTTCTGGGCCAGGATCACTTTTCAAGCATTATGAACGTGGTGGAGTCGGTATTCAGCGTTTCGAACATGCAACGTGCGATTTCAATATTACTGACGCTCCTTCACCTAGGGCTTCTGCGTAGAGGTGGGCTCCGCTGCGCTCATCATCGCTGGTAAGATCAAAATGAAGCGTGGCGAAATCACACAAATCGAAACGGACGGCTTGCGCATGGAAGACAGCTCATTCGTCCCCGCTGACATAATTGTCCTGGCTACAGGTAAGTCCCCAAAATTCGTAAGCAGTTAGAAATCCAATTGCTCAAATTATCAGGATTTGGCTCTATGCGGGAGTCGTGCCGAGATATTTTCGGGGATGAGATTGTCAGCCGAACGGGACCTGTTTGGGGCCTCGATGAACAATATGAACCCGCGGGTATTTGGCGCTATTCAGGACACCCAGGGTAAGTAATGCTTCTTGATATCGAGTCCATCCATCTTACGCAGCGATTTTGATAGTTTATGGTTTGCGGGTTCGGTACTGTGCAGGCCATTTTGCTAAAGCCGTTACAAACAGTTTATTGCAATCCCAGAACGTCATAATGGCAAGAACTTACTCGAAATACCTCGCCCTTCAAATCGCGGCCATAGAACTCGGGCTTGCTCCAAAAAATCGCCCGAATAAGCGGTTGGATGCCTCGAGCTGAAACCTTGGAAAAATACTGATGACATTTTATTTAGGACCATATCCGTCCAAAGCGTTCCATCCCGACGGTACCCCCTGTGCTTTCGGCCCCTTAGTTCCCGGTTTTTATGCAAGCCTACCGATTTTTTCCGTTCAATGTTGAAGGTTTTAGCATACACCTTCGGCAGCCTTAGATAGCGCCTGTGATGGACAATGCTCAGCGTTTGTATTGTTACCACCAATGTACTACCCTGCACTTGGATAGACCAAATTTATAGTCTTAGTGTCTGTCTGATATGAACGTTATGCGCTCTCGAGACGCAGCGCCTTCTCTGAGTCTGACAGCGAAGGAGGACAGCAATTGATAGCTGATTGAGCAAGGCCAAGTGGACGCATGTGTTCGCTAGTTGTCATTGCATGACGCTTAGGGCCCATGTCTCGCCGAGGCTTGGGAGGGACAGGGGCAAGTCAGAAACGAGGATTGGTTAATTCGGTCCCTAACCCTAATCACCATCCTGGAGTTCGCGTAGCAATCTTACACAACGACTTGAGCATTAACAGCCGAGGATTCTTGCATGTGAATCAAACTTTGAGGTTCCCGCGCCGTGACTGGTTAATTACGGATCGAATAAATCAAGTCGGATTACAACATTGAAAGATTACCAAACAAGTGGCGTCGGCGGTCAAAGGGCTGCGTAAGCCACGAGCATCTTCCAGCCACGCTTGATCTGGAAGCCATTGAGAGCCTCCAGAGCCACCGCGGCTTGTTCCGCGGTGTCATATCGCACATGAGCCGTTTTTGATTTTGTATTGGAATCCACAGCTGACAACTTGGTCCCCTGGAACCCGGAATATCTGGAGCAACGAGGCGTTAGGGTGGGGATCTAACATAGATGCCTCGATACGAACTGTTGGAATAATACACCCAGCACGTCTTCAGTCACCTCAGCGGGCAGATTTTCGCAGTACAGCAGGGAGGAAACCGGTGTTACAGCAGCAGGTACACCAGCACGGCCTGGTTGGAAACGGGACGTGAGCAGCCGACTCCTCGAGCCCAAAGTAGACTTGCCTGGTGCCGATGGTACTGATGTTTCATCCTCATCCTCATCCATATCCATATCATCGCCGTCGACTCGCCTTTTCTTCCCCTCTTTTTCTTCCTGATCAACCTCTCGTGCTCGCTTCCTCTCATCGTTCTCAGCGTTTGACACCGTGACCTTTGACGAGGAAGGCCTTGCCCCATTAGTGATACGAGATCCCGATGGCGTACCAAGTGCTTGGTTCATGTTCGGGGGTATAAAGTTCGGGTCGTGCAGCTTCAACGTTGCATGGCTTGATGTTTTAGCGTACTCGATTTGCTACTCCAGGGAGGGAATGGAAAGAATGGGTACCAGTCAACAGGAGGTCGCATGCGCAGAAGCCGCACCATTTTTTTGTCGTAGAAAAGCTCTCCATCGAGACTCCGCATTGCAGAAGTTGCACTCGCTAGATCGCGGAAGACGATGAACGCCTGGCCGCGTTTCGTGGGTCCCTTTTGAGCCACAATATCTATGACCCTGCCATAGGGGCTGAACAGATAGAAGAGCTGCGCCCGGAGCTCTGAGTGGTCGGGCACGCATTGACAAGAGAAGACAGCAGGAAGCAACAGTGGATATTGAGTTTAACGATGAGAACGGGGAGTGGATAATGGAGGCGGTGCGGACCTTCTTGCCGCACGCCATCATTCAGATTGTGCACGTATAGGGTCGGGTTAGGCGCAGACATCGACGGCGCTTCGAGGTATCGGTCGGCGGGTGATGCCGATTCCCACGGCCACCTTCGCGCCTCACATTCTTCGTTTGGAAGCTTAGAATCTTTGTCGACCACTTGGTATCGGAGGACTTGGGTTGCAAGGCAACAATTGGTACCGCTGCCAGCATATTGTGAGATTTGGTGTTGCTCAACCGCCACGACATACACGCAACCACGTCGACCACCCGCTACTGATGACCCGACTAAGCAATCTTCCCAGCGAGATATTCGTGAAAATTCTCGTCCATCTCGATTACAAACAGATCCTGCGGACACGTGCGGTGAGCGATTTGCCATGATCGCGTTAGGTGCTTCCCATGTCACTCACGCCACGCCACGCCACATCGCAAGGTGGGCCTCTTCTGGGCACGCATAATCGACGCCTCTGAAACCCTAAAATATATTGTTTGGCTCGGCATCCATGCTAAACTCGACGGGGACTGCAACATGTCGTTGTCGTGCAAGATTTCTGCTCTGCTCGCTCATGAACGAAACTGGCTCACCCTGACAGCGTCTCAAGAAGACCAACTTACGGACCAACGTGGGGCTTCTCGAATACACCTTCCTGGCCTCGACGGGTCATACCTCTTGACCGATGTTCAGGAAGAGAGGGCTATCAGATATGGTGTTCTGTTATCAATGATATCCAGTACGAACAACTGGGCTGATGGCCCAATTCACATGGCAAATTATAAACGGGAACTGAGTGTCATGGATGCTTCGAAGGACTTACTGATAGTCCCGTAAGTTGGCGCCATACCTGGCGTTTCGTCGCTCAATCCGTTTGTCAGAGCCGGTTACTTAAAATGGGACATCCGAAGTCTGTCCTCACCGTCGTCTGGGAGACACCCTCGGAGTTTTCGGTCCCAATTCCAAGCTGATATTGTTCTCCCAGGAGGGCGGGGTCACCAAATGACTGATGGAGGCTCCCAGCTGTCGCTTGTTGGCAACTGGGTCTTGACAACTATCACTGGTAACGCGGAGAATTATATATGCGCCTTTGCTTGGGATTGGATCACGGGAGATGTCATATACGTGCGAGATTTTGACAACTGTAGCCCGCTGCCACTCAGTCTGTTCTTCACAGCGCCTCCTTTTACCGAAGGTTGGAGCCATTCGATACAACGTTCACGCTCTCCATAATCGGCCCAGCGGCTTTCATGCTCCCTATTTCCAACTGGGATTCCGAGTACCGCGAGGATGCACTGCAAATATATGATTTTGCGCCATCATCTTCCTACATGGATCATTGCACGTTCCTTGCTCCGCGTCTTGTGCGGACTTTTGCCCTCCCCCTATCGAGGAAGGACCTACGCGACATCTCTCTCTCAGCCCATGTCGCAGGCTTGGATATTCCATCTCTGTACGACCGACGCCGCGACAGTGCGGCGTCCGCTAGTTCCGGCTCCAGCACCGGCGCTACGTGTGGCCAGCTACCACTTGCTAAAAAGCCATTTTACGACTCGGGCATCACAAGGCTATGCTCCCTTGTGCTGTCCAGCCATGGTAAGAATGGATGCGCCTACCTTTTCCTTGTACATGCGAGGACTCTGCTCAGCAGTTGGTTCAATGGGTATTTCGACGCGTCTCCAGACGAACCGATTCCATGGTCCGTATGGGGCGCTCAGAATGCAGCCTGTCTTTACGGACAACATTTTGCGCAACACGACTTGTGGGACGCCCACGGAGATCGCGTTGCCATCCTGGAACCAGATTGGCCTCATACTTCGCACATTGCTGCAACAGATGGAGCCACTTGCATAGGTAAAGCAACAAGGGACGGCACCTCCAGTTCTAGCCGACTTCCACAGCCTACAATGTGGCGGTTGGTCGTTCTGGATTTCAACCAGGACCGCATTCGTCGATTCTTGACCAAGGAATCGTGGCCGATGGATGACACTTCGCCCACTGCCAGAAGAAATGTGCGGCCCCCGCGCGTGATGCAGAGTGCCCAATGTGTGCGGGAGTGCATGAATGAGAATTTTGGTGCAGCCTATGAAGAGCCAATTGCAGCCAACTTGCCTTACATTGAGACCGTTTATCCCAAGAAAATCGTGGGCTCACGGCGCCCTCGAATCTCTATCGACGGTGAACACATTGTTTTGAATTACGTGAGTATATTTTTACCGCTCGCTGTGAGGTCCCTTAACGCTAAGTTCATGTCGTCGAAAGGACTCGCTGCATGGGGTCAACATCGATGTTCTCACATTCTAGGGATTTAGGGCTATCGACCATTGGCGTAGCCTAAATCGCAGTCTGTAGGACGCTGCTGCGTGAGCTGAATGCCTCCATAGTTCAAACTTCAATAAATTCTATGATGTCTGCGCTGCCCGCGAGGCTCCCCACAGCCGCATTTGAAATAAATGTATGCCTGACAATATATTTCCCTTTGCTTCAGTGGGGTACGACTTGAGATGAACCTTATTTGTATTATCAGCTGAGCAACCACATGTCACAAAGTGACAAGATGAACCGTGCGCCATTTGTTGGTGATCCCATTCCTGACCAACGGACACAACCTGCGGCTCGCTACGCGCAGCAGTAGGAATGTTTTTGAAAGTTCCGATCCTATCAGTGTTGATTGTATGATTGCCTGGGTTCAGGGTACAGTCACTACAATGAAAATCAGTGTTGTTTAAACGTTTACGTGGATTATCCAATGAGAAATGTCCTATCATCACACGTTTGTATATTGTGCATCGCGCCACGCCACGCCCTCACACAGCCAATATTCTCCATGAATTTGAGCCAACGCCGCGCGCTCTTTCTGTATCAAGACACCGCCATGCGTGTATTAGTTTTAGAGTGGAGCTTTTGAGTGCTCAAGCGAACGGCTTCGCTCTCTCACTCCTCCAAGCGAAGCGAAACGACCATGTTCGCTCGAGTTGCTCATGGGCTCGTCCTGTTCCTCGCCTGTGTGCCTCGAGAGGCATACGCCACTCTTCCGGAGCTGCCTCCAATTCCTAAAGACCTGAGCACACCAGTTGCTCAACGCCTCGCTTTCAATGGCCCAACCGGTACGCCCCTCATTCTACCCGTCCTGCATCCTTCATGGCCGAGCAACGTCACTGACACAAGTCGGCAGGGATGACTGTGGCATGGAATACCTTTAAGCCACTTGCCAGGCCCACCGTTCACTATGGGCTGTTCCCCCATTCGCTCGTTCACGCGGCGTCCTCCTCGTCAAGCGTCACCTACAATACGTCGCGTACGTGGGCGAATACTGTCAAGCTCATGCATCTTAAGCCCTTTACAACATACTGTGGGCATAGCAATTGTTGCAATGTTGGTTTCGAATATCATTGATGGGCCTCGTTTTGACCGCAAAGACTACAAAATCGACTCGACAAACTCGACGGTTGGATCATTCAAGACCGCCCGGCGCGCGGGAGATCATACTCCGTTTGCCGCCGCGGTTGTCGTTGACATGGGTGTCTTCGGACCTGATGGGCTTTCTGAGCGGAATCTATCATATACCAGTCAAAATATCACATGGCCTCTGAAGCCCAAAGAGCACACGACGATTGAACAGCTGGTCAAGAGTGCCTCCTCGTACGCCTTCGTCTTGCATCCTGGTAAGTTTCGCATGGGGACAGCTAGTAAACTTGTTAACATATCTCCTCTCCTGCACTTTCAAAGGCGACCTTGCTTACGCTGGTGATCTTTTCTGAGTCCTCAACGCTGCCCGTCGCGCTGAAGTACGATGTTTACGATGTTTGCAGATACTTGGTTGAAAGAGTTGAAATTGGGGTACATCAATGGTAGCAAATCTGATGGGCCGGCCATATACGAAGGCCTTCTCGAACAGTTCTAGTAGGATGATGGCTGTTCTTTGTTATGCATTCAACTTCCTCATCATACTTCCGCAGTGATCAGCTCTCCGTCGTCTCAAAAACGAAGCCGTACATGGTTGGGCCCGGTAACCACGAGGCCAACTGTATCAATGGAGGAACTGCACCAGACGATGAATCCTCACTTTGTCCTCCAGGCCAAACCAATTTTACGCAATACATCAACCGCTTTGGGCTGGTCATGCCCCGTTCATTCTCATCTCAATTCCCAGTACCGCACCACACTGCTCAGCAACTCGCGCGTGAGAAGGCGAGGAGATTGTCGAAGCCGCCTTTTTGGTATTCATTTGACTACGGGATGACACATTTCTTGGTTTTTGATACCGAGACTGATCTCGGCGTCGGTATTGTTGGGCCAGACGAACTTGGTGGCGACCAGAATGACGAAGATGGACCATTTGGCAGTTATAAAGACCAGCAAGTTGAATTCATCATCAATGACCTTGCCGGAGTAGATCGCCGTGAAACCCGTGAGTGTCGCTATATTCTTGTCCATCATGAGGAGCTCAACGCTTCGGTTCTGTGAACAGCTTGGGTTGTGAGTCTTTAGTTGTTTCATGACTTGGATTCCATGTCCAAAGAGATATTCCAGGTCGCCGCTGGCCATCGGCCGTGGTACGTCTCCAATGAGTTCCCGTCCTGCAGTGCATGCCAACTGGCATTTGAGCATCTCTTTATCAAATATGGCGTCGACTTGGTGATAACTGGTTTGTTTGCTTTCATCTCCGTTGTTCCCGCGCCTTGCTGATGCCTGGATGAACCTGAAAGGGCACGCACACAATGCTCAACTAATCAAGCCTATCGCCTTTAACGTGACGGATCCAGCGGGTTTTAATAATCCTTCTGCGCCGACGTACAGTACGTTCTCATGCCCTCCCTGGATCGCTTTCACCATTGACACCTATTTTGCTTCTCATTCATTTCCGTGTAGTTGTCCAAGGCGCCGGCGGCCATTTTGAAGGCCTCGAACCACTTCCGCCCACTCCTCCACCTTATCTCGCATGGGGCAACGACACAATGTATGGCTTTTCTAAGCTTCTGTTTAAGGATCGACATCATCTCGAAGTGCAGTTCCTCCAATCGGACACAGGGAGCGTCCTACATAGCCAGATACTTTACAAGAACCACACTGTCAGGTTCGTCGGGGCGTAAAAAGGAAAAGACAGCTGGGCTAGTTGATCATTTGAGTTTGTTTGCATACGTTCCTTGCCCCCTTCAATGCACATGAAATAAATGAGTGAATCATGATTATACGTAGTAGACCTAATGATATGCATAACAAGAGTAATGCTCTATGCCACCCTGGACTCGACTATAGCGAGTGAACATCAATCACAAAATCTCAACACCATACACGCAAGCCTTCATTATTATGGTCACGAAACTAATTCAAGGTTACACAATACACGTCTGCAATGGCTAATCATCATGATGGAAGTTGTTACAGTCATTTGCAGGGGGGATGAGCGATATTAATCGTAATGTGACTGACGATGCAGTAAATATTATACTCTCTGATCCGCTTCGTGATAGATGCATTCGTGTTGCACGCGTAACGAAATTTCTCTATTTTTTTTCGATGTTTTTCAGTACATTCTGGGGCTAGATATTTCTGGCGAAAGTTTTGCCCTTCCTCAGGCTAGTAATCAGTTTCCGGAAGCAGTGTTCTAACTTCGAAAATTTGACGCATCATTGAAACATCATACGAATAGTATCGCGGAGGTTGTTGCATGCAAGTCAAATATATAGAGCAGCAATAAATTAATATATTACGTTTCGAAGATGCTGGTAGAGTTATGGTCGAGTGGACTTATCATCATCGGCGCAGTAACAGGCAGCACTCGCGGGTTGCGAAAGCCCGCAATGATCAGCAATAGTGGGATCGGAACAGCGGAAGATGAATGTCCATGCCCGTTCCACGCTGTGTCCAAAGAAAGGATTTTCAGGGCTGTAAAACTGGTGTCAGTCGACGCTCCCCCGTTTTATCATGCCAAGATACATACCCGTCCGGAACTCCTTTGCACCCCCAGTGACCCTCTTCCTGATAAATAGGGTCAGCAGCAGGAGCTTGCAGGACCTTTCGCAATTCCTCGTAAGTAGCACGAGGGTTATTCCTTATCCTCGCACGGGATACACCAAACTCGCCATGGTACGTGGCTAGAAGGGGCTCGTTAGGATACGGTTTCTCGGGGTATATTCGTTTCCATATTCGCTCAATGTCACGGAAATCACCGTTTCCCCAATCGTCATGCCCGTGTGTAACTGTCAAATAATGTCCAAATCTAGATTGTGCCATCAACGTCCATTGCCTCTGGTAATCAGAAATAAGGGAGTCTGGACTCACGAGATAAAGCCTGTCCTTTCATTAATGAGTTTTAGGCGCTCGTCATATTCGAACATCCACGGTATATGTCCTATCGAATTTCGTCGAGTGCAGCACCAAGTCAGATGAGGGGAGTCAACTCACCTTGCAAAAAAACGGTGAAATCAGCAAGATTGTCGTAATTTTCGATTCTGAAATGGAATATCAGGATCATCATCGTTGCAGGAGTGTATCGCGACGTACATATGCGTCAGATGGGTTCCGCTATCTCTACCCTCGTTCTTCGAACCAATTACCACATCGACGAGGTCATGCAGTTTTTGGTCGGTTATAAAATCCCGTAACTTGCGGGACACAGACCCCTCAGAAGTCCCATTATTCCTAAAATTGACTCCTTTGTGGTAGACTGTGACTTTTTTCGACCAGTGAGGGACTTCCACGACGGCCCGGCGAATCAAATCTGCCACGCCGTCTAGCGACTCGTCATAATATGACACCACAACCTCCAGCTGTGGCGGAGGTGTCGTTGCCAAGAACGTGGAGTTCGGCGTGACGACGGAGGTGGAAGACCACGCATACAGATGTTCGGTTAAAGGGAGCGTCGATAGTTTGAATATATTGTTGGAGAAGTCGCGCGCGTCCCATCGCCATGTCCGCGGAAGATTGACTATGCCGGACTGTACTGATGCAAGGTACATCATTGGCATAGCAGCTAGCCAAACGAGACGATGATTTTTCGAGTCAACTAGGCGAATATGTTGCGACTCAGGCTGAGGCATAGAAAGAGTTTTTTCCTCGTCCTTGGTGGAAAACACGGTTATCTCTGGACACATTGTTTAAGTTTGAGCTTGCTGCATTCCTTTATTTAACGGCTCACCTGGGCGATCCTTTGCCTCGTCATTGGAAGTGATGGCAAAGCCAGGCCCGGATATTTGCAAGTCTTGCAAGATGCAAGCACCAGCTGCTGCCATCACGACGAAATCAACCAACTGATACGCTCTCACATGCCTGGGATCAGTGCGCTCACTAGCAAGGCGACAACGACTGATAATCTGTCATAGCGCGAATTGAAAGCAGTAGATTATTGATCCCAAATACTATGGGAATCAGAAGGAAGAAAAAGGACTTAGGAAGCCACCGCGTTTCCCCGAATAGCGTGGGTCCGAAAAGCGCATTAAAAAGGAGAGAAATGAGGAGAGCGGCCAAGGAGTGCGTAGTGTCAGTATTGGGGGATGCCCCGTCGTGGCCCCGCGCCACCGCGAACAGTCGAGGGCCGACTCCAAGCGCGCTAGCCATCACTCCCAGCATAAGTGCAGCGGAATCCACGGGAACGACACGGTCTACGACGAGTCCCAGAGCAACAACCGTTGCAATCTGGAGTGCGCTGATCGTTCGTCTCGAGTAAGAAATGTATGTTTCGGCAACTGTTGCAGAGCCTACGTGTAAAACAATGCCACATGCTGGTGGCAACTTGAGCAATGACCATACGAAAAGTGTGCATTGGACGCCATAAACAAGGCCTAGGCATAAGCTTGTTGGATTCTTGGAGAGGCCAAACGTTCTTGTTCTCTTCGCCGCGAGCGAGGCATCGACAATTGTGTTTCCGAGCAGGTGGAGAACAGGGAGGTGGCGAAATATGAAAAGGTATTGGTGCGCCGCGATACATAGAAGAAGTAGTGTCGGTAAGGAGAGGATTGAGACCAATGAGGTCCCCTCGAGGGCTGGCATAATACGAGCCCGAGCGGCGCTTACGAACAAATATGTGCATTTTTCTGTTGTCCTTTCCCATTTGCTTTAGCAAAAAGATTTGCATCCGTTCGCCCTATAGTATGTCACGTGATGTGACCCAGACCTTTCTCCCGAGGACCGAGCGCTAAACACCCTTCTAGGGTATCATCCGTCTAGCGGAGTTCATAGAAGCATTTACGAAAGAGGCGTCCATATCTGCATGGACTATGATTTCTCTCGCGCCAAGACACCTTCAGAATTCCTACTTTGACATTCACACCAATTTTTGGTGCACTCTGATCATTACGGGCACTCGTGGCATAGAGGAAATTTGACACATTCGCAAATGCCCTTTATTTTCTGCACCCCTCGGACATACTGACACAAACCCTCTCCACTGTGACCAACAATGCATCACATCCTGCCGACACTGTCACAAGTCGAACTTCCCAATCTGTGATCCATTGACCCCGTCGGACAGGGACAGGAAGGTGGCACGACCCCGGAATCAGAAGGCGGTAAAGAGGAGAATAGCGGCCGTTGCCCCAACAGGCGACCGCTGCTGTTTGACGCTGATCGGCGCAGGTCAATGTGTAGAATTAACGCACATGCTACCTTATCGCGAGGGATCGTCAGACGTAAGTTAGCAAGCTTCCGGCACGTTGAGCGTCGAGTCGAACGTGTCTGCACAGCTGGAAGCGCTCGGGCGCCTTTGGGGATGTCCACCAACCATGGCGATTAACGTGAATTCACGCTACAACGTTGCGATATGTGAGTCGACTCAGACTGGGACTTTTAGTAACTGCGTATTCTCAAGTTTCAACCCCTCAGTTCACCCATGGTGGCGTCAGCTCATGGATCGGGGCAAATTGTGGTGCCTCATCCCAGAGGAACCTGTTATACGTTATCTACATGGAATCTACTGTCCTCCACCTACGGATGCGGCAAATACGACAAATACAACAGCTGCGACGCGGCCCCCCGACCTGTACTCGGTGCGTCAAAATATAAGACTGGTAGTTGATTGCGCACATCTGACCTGTAAGTTTTCAAGCTTTTCAAGGACAAAAATGCGATTCGTAATGCAATACCCACCTTACAATTTATGGAGTACAGCCCTCCGTCTTCAGCGGAGGGCCAATCCAGCAGCGCTCCCAGTGTGGCAGATCCGACGCCCATTTTCTCATACCGCTTCCTCCCTTTGCCCAGCGAGGAACACCCCAGTGTCACTAGGAGGGAAGGGGCGACTGGCGAGACTCATTACCCAGGGCCACGATATGTGGGCCTTCCCGCAATTGAGTCGCACTTACATCCACGTCCGTCTCGTCGTTTGGAAAGCCGGGCACGTCCTGCGACACAACACACCAATCGGCCAGTACAGACTGGAGCAACTTCTGGAATTTCGCGGCATCCCAGTATCAGAAATAAATATGATCAAAGACACATATGGTCAATGGACTCGGGCCGTAGCCGAACAGAGCGGCACGAGCCCTGCTCCCACAACTACAACTAGTACTACGACTGCGACTACCACCTTCCCATCAACCTCTACGAGTCAGGCGACGCATGACGCAGGCGGTGGTTCCAATACACAGGGCAACCAGCCTTCTTCACCCAGCGCGCCCCCCTCTTCACGAGAAAATCCCGACCCTCCGCGGAAGCGCCAGCGTCAATCCTCGCCCCCGCCCTCAGGTATGCAAACTACCCAGGAAACTGGACAAACGTGGGTTTACAGTTTAGCTCGCAGGGTGAACATGGTGACCCGAGGCATCCAGAAGCGTTTGGAACAGTCGGAACCCTGTTTACGCTCAGAAAATGGCGTCACGAAAAGCTGGGATCGCTCGAAACACGAAAACCAGTTGTGCTCAGAGAACTTGGAGAAATTAGGCCCTGAGACTACGCAAGGTTTGTTGATACATGACTATACATGTCGCAGTTGATCGAGCTTTAAAACTGACCCTCATCCCAGAGAAGATGAAGCGTTTCGGCACTGTGCCGGTTCGTGCTGCCGATCCCATACGGAAGGGCAAACGTGCTGCTCAATATTTGTTGGAGTATCGCAAAGATCTGTCAACTGATGCTCCTGAAAAAACCTTGTTGCTGGGGCCCGACTGGTGGGAGTTTCTGTGGACCAAGCGACGGGTTTATCGCTATATCCGCCAAGAAAAATGGGAACGCGGGAACGTGTTAAATGTACAAGTTGAGTTGTCATTTCGTCCACCGGTTGGTTTACATAAGAACCGAACAATCACGACCTCACAAACTAGAATTCTAACGGCAACGGCGACAATGAGGGCAATTTTGCCCGGTGAAACTTAGGCTCACAAAACCTCACTCCCATCAACTCGACAATTGACTATTGACCATCTTTCACTGATTCTCGCATTTTCACGCTACAGCGTGAGCCTGATACCCTTGTGGGCCAAGCGTTTTCGTACCCTGACATTCTGTTCGAGTCACCATGAAAGTGTTTGCCGTATTAATGGTACTCACAGCTGCAGCGGCGTGCTGAGGTTCACATGCTTTTAGCCCTGCAGCGTTTGGATCTCACGTGTATATAGTTAGGTTACCAACCGTTCTTGTGTGCATCACCCTTGTAGGGCTGCAGCCTGTCACGGTGTATAAATGAGAGTTCATCATTATCACAAGTTTCGGGAGCACCAATGACCTAATTGTGTTTAATGTGGACCAATGGGGAATTCCAGCAAGGTGTTATCGATAGCGGAGAGGCACGTTTTAATCATTCCCGAAAATAAGATATACGGAACATACGACGAATTCGAACGACTAGCGAATAGAACGAAACGCTCGATAATCCACCGAAGTACCCGGAACAACGTGAAAAGAAAGAGCTAAATAAATAAAGTAGTAGCGTTGTCATCATAGAACGGCTCGACATTCACTGGGCTCCAATTCCTCTGTTACCCAGGCATAGGGCAAAGGCAACGGTCGGCCAAGTCCTCCCATGATGGGCGGGTGCACCTTTCAGGTCGGTAACGCATAGAGGGAGGCAAACGCCGCTGGGTTCCTACTGGCGGGCCGCAAAACAAGCACAAGCGCAGATCTCGCTAGAGCGCCAGCGTGTGTGGAACAAAGCATCTGCTACGAGGTGGCGAACACCGTAGTCAGGCGCATTAATGTTACCGATGACGTTTGGAGGATGAGTGCGTATGAGTGCGTCAGCAACAGGCTTGGGCGTCACATCCTCGGCAGAGTTCTGGTCGTTCTCCTCTTCGACAGTTTCGACAGGAGCGGTGACAGAGCGAAATCTTGTTGCCAAGTGCCAGTTGAACAAGACCTGCTCGTCTTTCGACTTCTCCAGCGCGAAACGAGCTTTGGGATCGGCATTTCGTCGTCATCGCCATCTACAGAGTCGCATCGGACTTCGTCCGAGTCTTCCGTCGTGACGAAGGTTAGGGAGGACGTATCGTTAGCTTGGTAAGGGCTGAATATACGGGACTGAATCGACGACTCGCTGTCAGGGTTTTCAGAGCTGATGGATGCAGAGATAATGATGTCGACGGCAATCGAAGGGGTAGGGGCGACTTGTACGACCTCGTCGTAGGCAGGAGCGGTTTCCTGCGTAAGCTTCTCAGGGACATCATCGCCGTAAAGGTGATCGACGTAGCGGAACAAGGCGGCAGCTTCTTCCCAGTGGGGGGTGGGTTCGCGCGACTTTTTGTTGGTAGACTGGAAAATGAATAGGGCTAGCTTTGTGGTCGGTCTAGTGGTCTCGTGCCGACGGATAATAGCTTATGTGCGAGAGGTGATGGGTGAGTAGGCAGGTTGGGCAGGCGAAGACGGTTTGTGAAGGGTATCTGTGGGATCTGAAAGGGAGGGTGGGGGGTTGAAGGTCTAAACATGCTTTATACTTGATTCGTTTCTGAGACTGCTCAAAAGTGAGACGAGACCATTCGCTTTGAATTTGAAGGAGATGGCGCCATTTAGTGAGGTAGTTTGACACAAGAGCAAAGTTGGACTCGTAGACGCTGAAGGCATCCTGGTACGCGGAGAACAAAACCGACCTGCTCGCAAGCGGCGACGGGTAGTACTAGTGGCGGCTTCCTTGGCGTGTGGGGTCCTAGGACCATAGTTGAAGATAGCCCATGCAGAGCGCAGGCGGCAGGGGCTATGGTCCATCAACAGCGCTATAATGCGGATGTTGAAATGAACTAAGTACTTAGCACCGATATAAACACGCGCGCATAAAACTGCAGATCATATATTGATGGGGAACAAGCGCGCAATCGCAATCGCAATCGCACCCGAATCCCTACCCGGACCGTAATTGCTTCTAAGACCTGACCGCCCACCTACCACCTACCCGCGCCCTGCCCGTCTTCACCATGGACACCACCGAGCCAGGGAGCGCACTTTCAGACCATACGTCTCCTTTAATTCCGCCAAGGCGCCTTGCGGAGGTACGTGTCGCTCGTCGCATCACATGCACCCCTCAAAGTTTTACGCATCGTTCCCTTCATGACAGTCGAGCATCTATAACGACGTCAATCCATCTCACTCCCAATTAATCACCAACTTGCGTCTTGATAGTTCAGAAACACTGTCCTCCCTTAGACCGGCAGGTTCTCGTTCTTCGGTGGTGAGAACAGATGTTTGCATATGCACAGATGCGTAGAATTCAATGTACGGCAGATTGACTTCTTCCGAGACGAAAATGGACACTCTTCTTTCTCCGAAGCGACAGGAGCCGTAGTAAACCATACACTGGAGCATCTTGAACCGTCTCCCTTGGCCTCTCACCCTCTGTATCGGCCCACGACAAACTTTTCCCTGCATTCAGCTTACTCGGTGGGGACAGTCCTGACTGAAGATAACATGCACGAACTCCCCCTGGATCGTTTGTGCCAAGTAATCGATGGTTACACCTCCCTGAGGCATGCCGAAATTGTGTCGTCTGAAGGATACAAAGAATGGACCGGGAGAGTGACCCACCGGTTTCTAGTTCTCGAACTGTGTCGATTTGGCAAAGCCAATATATGGCTTCGAATCGATCGGCGGAGAGCGGAAGAAGTGAGGATTTGGAGGTTCCTTGCCCGAGGGGCGACAACGCCTGCAAATGATACAGTATGTTCTAGTATTCACCTCATTAGCGTTGACTCACTGTGGACTTGAATTAGGCGCGGCTAGCACCAACCAAAGATGAACTTGTCGGCGCTGCTACGCGCGAATCTGCTCAAAAATTTAACTCTATTCCTACCCTGGGTGATCTACGGCATTTATTCAAAGTCATCAAGGATGAGCTAGAACGATATGAGCTATGGCCGGTAGTTCCACTGGCACATGCAAATTCCTAGTAATTTTAGGCTCACACTATCTCGCACAGGCAAATTGTTGGTTCTTTGTTTCGCTGCTTCAACAATATCTTGGCGATACTGGGGATGGTAACTTTACGCATGGAAATTTACCCTACCCAGAGCTCGCATCGGACATTCGAGAACGCGTTAAGAGTAAAATGCAACTCTATTACAGACTCCCTCACCCAGAGATGGTGTGCCGATTGGTATGCTGTGGCCATCGCTTCAACTGACTCGTTCTTTTGTGTAGATTCCTTATGTTATCATCAGCAGTCGAGGGGACTTTGATCTTCTCTATGAGTCCACAATAAGTCAACACTTTGATCCCAACGACATCCTTTTCCTGAAGCAATTCAGGCTTGTTCTTGGGCTCATTATTTGTGATGAATCTCTGCCTCTTGGGACATTGGGAAGCTTGGTCGCGCAAGGTGACCAGTCCGAGTATGAAGCCCGTACCCGCCGCAGAGCTGTGCAACGTGCCACGCTGCTTCTCACCGGCACGCACAGAGATGACGTCCCTGTGATCCCCCAGCATCCCTTATTCCTTAGCTTCCTTGGCGATTCGTCTCGGAGCGGGCCCTTTCATATTGACATCGAGATGGCTAGGGAGGAAATGATCGTGCTTTGTTTTCGGACAATGGAGAAGTCATCATTGTTCCATGAAAACGGAGACATGGGCAACCTTGATCAGGCTACCGTTTCACCGGAACTCGCTTATGCGTGCCGATCGTGGTCTGCACATGTATCTATGCTCTCGAGCCTGGGTGATCGAGTTATCCAAGCAATTTCTGCATTCTTTCACAAACACTTTCTGAGCTGGCTTAAGGTGATGGGCGTCGATAGGAGCCCACCTCTTGCTGCACTCCGTAATCTGAATGTTTTGCGGGTGAGTAGTGCCCTTGTTATGAATCCTACTCGTAGTTAATGCCTTGTACCTCCAAGATTGAGGTGGCATCCTCAGAGTTGGCAGTGTTTGTTCGCGATGCTATACTTTTCGTGCAAACGTTGCCCATTACCGCACGCTCTCCACACATATATCGTAATGCGCTAGCCTCGGTGCCAGAATCGTCCAAGATCTTCAAACACTACTGGCATTTCTTCCCCGACATTGTCGAATCAGGAACTCCGACTGCCCCTGATCCCATTCTAGAGGGGCATCTAGGACCAGTGACATGTACTGCGTTCTCTCCAGATGGAAAGACGATTGTATCGGGATCTATGGATTGCGCCTTGCGATGCTGGGATGCGAGCAGTGGCTTGGGCATCGGTGGGGCTGTGGCGAGTCATCCAGATAGCGTAACGTCCGTCGTTTTCTCTCCAGATGGTAATCTTCTTGCAACTGGGTCCGTGGATGCATCGGTCAGACTCTGGGATCTAGGAGCAAGCATCGAACTGAACAAATCCCTTGTTGGACACTCTGATTCCGTGAGGTCGGTTGCATTCGCTCCAGACGGGAATATTGTTGTGTCTGGCTCGAATGACTACACACTGCGACGCTGGAATGTGGCGACTGGCGATTGTCTCGATGTTATATTTACTAAGGATCAAGCTGTCACTGCTGTTGCATATAGTCCCGATGGTGACCATATGGCAGCTGGGTTAGGGGATGGCTCGGTTTGGATTTGGGAGACGAAGAATGGCATTCACACGCAACTGCATAGGCGTGAGGGCCCAATCTGCTCTGTGGCATTTTCTCCAGATGGTGCGGTGCTTGTATCTGGGTCCCAAGATCACACTCTTCAGCGTTGGGATGTGACGACCAAGACGCGCATTGGTGTGCCCTTAGGTGGCCATACGCATTCCGTCTCCTCTGTTGCATTCTCACCCAATGGCACGTGTTTTCTATCGGGGTCCTACGACGCGGGAATGAGGCTCTGGGACACGAAAACTGGCGAGTGCATTGGTCTGATTGTGAAGCTGCACACGCACCGGATCAGAACAGTTTGTTTCTCTCCATCCGGCACGCACTTTGTTTCCGGTTCCCACAATAGCATTCGCATCTCGAATTTGGCACAGATGAGAGCACACGGAGAGCGACCACAACCTTCGCGCAATTACTTTATGTACACTGCCCTCGAACCGTCGATACCGGACTCTGAACTATAGTTGTAAAAGCCAGCGGCTTAGCCGCTGGCGCGCATCGCGCCCCCGGCACCCGCAGCACCCGTTCTCGACGTGCATGCGGCGCGGGTCCCTCCCCCTTGCGATGCGTGTCGTCCGTTTCTTGATTTCCAATCCCGTTCTCGCCCCGTCGTCGTCGTTGTCGTCCTCATCCCACCACGCATATGTCGGAGCAAGGTGGAACAGAGCCCTAGCCGAAACCTGGACTCACCGCTGGAGGGAATCAACACAACACCCTCGCTCGGACTTCACACAAGCAGACCACCTCCCACCACAGCCCAATCCCACAAAACGTTTCTGCAAACTCAGTCGCGCAACATTCTCACGCACATCCCAAGCACGCACGGGGCATGCCCATATCGGATCATACTACTCGCGCATTGTACCCATGGAAGCAACATACTGTCCATGCGGCGACGCCCTCCAGAGCAGACGACACATCCTCCAGGAATGCGAGACTACGATCGATTCCGACACATCCTGGGGCAACACGATGAGGACCGAGCGCTAGACACCCTGCTAGGCACGCACGACGGTATCATCCGTCTCGCGGAGTTCATAGAAGTATCCCACGCATTTGTGAAGGAGGCATTTATATGATCTACATGGACTACTCTCGCGCCCCCTTACACCTTCAGAATTTCTGCCTTGACACACAGATTTTTGGCGCACTCTGAGCAACATTCTGCAATATATCGGTCAGTCATGATTAATACTCCGTAAACGCCCAACCCTATTCGCTGGGTCGGAAAGCCGATTATCCGAACTTGCATCGCATGGCATTGGAATTGTCCCTGGTATGCTCACGCACCATTTGAAGTGGGACATTAATTAATCAATCGGTGTCATTAGCAACACCAGTTGATGCTGAGAGGGTGTTCTCGGTATGTAGGCTCATGCTCGGCAAGCTTTGCACCCGCCTCTCCGATGAATCTTTCCATGCAGGCCTCCTTCTGCGCTCTTGACACAAGGCTGACTTGCTGCCTGAGCTGGGCAAAATAGCCCAGTGCCCCGGGATGGTGACATAGCTGCGGCGGCAAAGCAGGCGGAAAGGTGCACTACCAACAGTGTTAGTGGCGCACCGAGGAAGAAGAGAATGGACATTGGTGGCTCGGACTCTAATATGTAGTGTACTTAGTTTGATAATACTACATAGTGCATATGCCAGTTTGGCTTGTGACCCTGAGTTCATGAATTTTCGTTTGTGGTTCACGTGAACTTTTTGCAAGAACAGATAGCGGGCTCTGCCGCGCTGGCGTCGGCGCTATCGTTATATTGAGGGTAGTTTAAATATTCTAGATGTTCCTCATAGATACAACATATGCAGCCTGATGACTGAAATCGGCCTTGAACTCGCTCCGGTTATTGTGGGATCACGATCGTACCTAGTGCTTCTTAAATAGAGGCGCGCTGTGCAGGATCGCTCCTGTATTGGACTCGATGAACTGCACCTCGAGGTGGTTCTTGTCCTTGAACAAGATCTTAGCGAACGAGTACACCTGGTCATTTGCCCAAGCAACGTATGGCGGGCTGGGCGAGAAAAGCGAGTCTAGGCCTTCAAAGTGACCCGCAGCACCTTGAACAACTGTAGCATGCGGTATGGCATGTGCATGCAAAATGGGTCGGATATGCAATGTGAGTCCAATTAAAAATATAAGATCAAAGCAGGCATAGGTTTGACATGCTCCACGTACTGTACATCGGCGCCTTAGGATTGTCAAAGCCTGCAGGGTCTGTCACGTTGTCCGCAATCGGCTTGATGAGCTCCGCGTTGTGCACGTGCCCTTCAGCCATCAGTGAGTAATGTAAATTGCGAAGAATGGAGACATACCGAACAAGGCAAGATCAACACCACCCTTGAGGAAGAGTGGCTCAAACGCCTCTTGGCAGACAGTACAAGGGCTGCTACTGCTAACATACCATGGGCGATGGCCCGCAACCACAACCCAAGCTGCATATCAATTGACAAAGAAACACATCAGCTCGTTTCAAGCCGGATGACGAATGAAGCGACGCGCACGGGTGTCTTGGCGATTCACGCCGGCGAGATCATTGATGATGAAATCATGTTGCTGATCCTTATACCTTCCGAATGACCCATCTGCGTCATTCTGGCCACCGCCAAGTTCGTCAGGACCAACAAGACCAACGCCAAGGTCAGTCTCCGTGTCGAACACTAGGAAATGAGCCATCCCGTAGTCAAATGAATACCAGAAAGGGGGCCACGACAGCCTCCTCGCTTCCTCGCGCGCGCGCTGTTGAGCAGGGTTGTGCGATGGTGGGAACTGGGAGGTAGGCATGACAGGTCCGAAGCGATTGATGTACTGCGTAAAGTTGGTTTGGCCCACGGGGCACAGCGTGGCCTCTGTGTCTGTGCCAGATCCCCCATTAACGCAGTTAGCCTCGTGATTGCCAGGCCCAACCATATACGCCTTGCTCTTTGAGACATCAGAGAGCTGGTCACTGGAAGAAAAAATGGGTTGGGAAATTCGGATATTTCACAGGGAAAATGACGACCATACTAGAACTGCTCCAGGAGTCCTTCGAATATGGCTGGCCCATCCGCTTTGGTGCCGTTGATGTAACCCAACTTCAACTCTTTCAACCACGAATCTGCATGGGGGTCGCAATTCAGTGAAGTAATACGGGAGGTCGAACGGATTTAAAAGGCGTTACCGGCGTAGGCAAGATCACCTTTGATGGAAGGGATATTTCAATAACTGTGCCAAGTATTGGAACCCAATGGGTACATACCAGGATGTAGAACGAACTCGTATGAAGAAGCGCTCTTGACCAACTGCTGGATCGTCGTTTGCTCCTTGGGCTTCAACGGGCTCGTGATGCTCTGGCCAGTGTAGGAGACATTTCGTTCTGAAAGACCATCAGGTCCGAAGACGCCCATATCAACGACTAGTGCCGCGGCAAATGGAGCATGATCGCCCGCCGGCCGAGCGGTCTTGAACGATTCAACCGTCGAGTTTGTCGATTCGATTTTGTAGTCTTCGCGACCATGGATAAAGCCATAAAAAAAAGTTCACAACCTAGGGGGGCAACACTTGATCATGTGCTTACAGTACGTTGTGTGTGGGTGAAGATTGTTGAGTTTGACAGTGTTCGCCCACGTACGCGACGTAGGGTACGTGACGCTCGAGTCGGAGGACGCCTTGTGCACAAGCGAATTGGGGGAGAGTCCATAATGGACAGTGGGGTTGGTTAGTTGCTTGAAGGTGTTCCACGCCACAGCCATTCCTGCCGATCAGGTCAATCACATTGCTTGGCAATAAAGGTTGCAGCATGAGTTGGGGGGAGGGACATACCAGTTGGGCCGTTGAAGGCCACGCGTAGAGCAACTGGAGTGCTCAGATCCCCAGGAATTGGAGGCAGCTCCGGAACAAGGGCATGTACCTCTCGGGACGCGCAGGCGAGCAGCAGAACAATACTACCAGAAGTTCGAGCGAACATCATTGTTCCTTTGCCGCAGAGGTCGAGGACTTGAAGACGCAGAACACAGAGTCGACGACAGTTCGCCATATTTATATTTTTTCATCATCCTACAAACCTTCAATCCATGGTTACAAAAATAACACGCTTGGGCGTAGCGAGAATTTTTGATTTGTGGATGGAAGGTTTGCCTCGAAAGCGGGTTCCAACGAACGTGAGTGAAGCGTGGAGGATGATTGGACAATCATAGGTATGCACTGTATCTTTGGCGTTGGGCACCGTGCCGTAACGTATCCACAGATGGTGAAACCAGAAGGCCGTTCAATATCAATCGGGTTCAATCAGGTGACCGGCTAATACGTTCCCACGATCTCCCCACGCGAACGTGATGCAAAATACTGGTTCGCATTCGCAATTCCAGTGGAGGGAATTGTGTCTATAAGGACTCGTCAACCAACATGATTGCCAATATGGAGCTTGAAATGTGATGCATTGCATGCAAACAAGCGACCAACTTGTTGAATGGGCCCATCGTGCCGAACACGGCACTTCCCCCGAGCTGCTTACGAAGTCAATTCCCCTCAGCCGACACTTTGTTCTTTTGTTATATCTCCACTGCCATTGACAGCCCGTGTGTAGCACCACCGTGGTTGCTCTTAATCCTTTTACGCGCTAGGCAGGAAGACCATCCCCTACTTCGTAGGATTTAGGCGCTGCCAATACAACCCTAACATCAAAGCCTACCGTGGCGCCTATTGTGGAGTCCCAAGGCATCGAACAAGCGGCAGTTTCTGCGGCGTCCACCCTTGTCGCCTTACAGTCTGCCGTAGATGTGATATCCGCGTATGCTCAAAAGAACTCGCCAAGTTTCGAAAACCTGGAGAACGCATCTGCAGCTGAGTATTGCGCTGCCAGCTTTGGGGTGAATTCATAACCTTTTCTAGCTATATTGATCTCAAGTTGATATGCTTATTTTGACAGGTCGTTCATGAACAGTTGAACCGACAGGATGGCGAGCAAGTCATAAGCACCAATGATGATGCCTCCGTGAACACTAGCCAACAGTCACTTGTGACACAAACAGGAGGTACCGCCGCACTTGGCGATACTCCACCTGCTTACTCCTTGCCCGACGTTTGCGCCTGCATTCTCGAAGAGTCATCTCTTGCGCAGTCACAAGTGACGGCTTTTCGCTGCTTCAGCCAAGTGAACCTAGGGATCGTTCATCGCTTCGTTGTTCTAGAACTATCAGGCGAGGGGTTAACCCACAAGTGGCTTCGGTTCGACCGCAGACCAGACCGCCGTACTCCTTTTGCCAAGATTGTTGCTAGCGGAGCTCCTGCCAACGACTCGGTCAGTGTCTTGTACAATATTGCGGCACAGCGAAAGCAGCATTAATATTGCTGATTGATGTTTAGACAGTCCTTGGCGTTGTTATAAAAGATGTACTAGGAAATGGGACCACTACTCTGGAATGCCACTTTAGGCTTGAGAAAATCGTTCGGCTGCAGATGCTCGTGCCTTTCTTCCATATCTTCATGCAAACCGTGCCACGATATAGGTTCTGGAAGGTATATCGGTGGTTTTAGCTCTTTCCTAAGAGGAAGGTTGACAACCCTCGTGCGCAGGAGAATTGCTGGTTCCTGAGTTCCTTAATTGCGGGTTTGCTTGTTCGGCTCGGGGATGGAATATTTGAATTCGGTCGACTGGTATACCCGAATATTGCCACCGAACTTCGTCGCTACTTGTACCTGCGATATCTCGTAGAGACTGATGCATCACTGGGGTCTTTGACGGTGTGTATCTATCTTTGTCACGTTAACATATTCTAACATCTCCTTTAGGAAGTGGAACAGGTGGAATGCTTGCTTATCAAGTACCATCCAGGAAAGGCAGACGGAGCCGCGTTGATCAAATTGGTTCGTTCGTCACTTGTTCAATTCCGGTTTCAATCAATTGATGCCCCACAGAAATCTGGCGCACTGGTCCATGAGGGCGCTATGACTGTCGCTGGGATGACTGTCTCTGGTATGAAGGAAAGGTTCGCCGCGTACACTGTGAGCGGCGGTCTGCTGAGAATCTTTTTGTGGGGGTCACTAACCGACTGCATGAACAGCGGCGTTTCCTTCGCGACACATTACACCTCCAGCCGACACATTCGCGTAAGACAGCCTCACTGGCCAAGATGTTGGCCGCTGTGGCAGGTGATGCCTTCATGGACGATCTTCACTCGACCGCCAGGAGTGCGTCGACTGAAGCGATCATGATATTGCGTTCCTTACTTTCACGCTCTTCGGTCATCGAAATCATCAAGTCTGCCCCTATACTTGGTCGCAAGCCAAAGAAGATCGATGGGACGCATGAGGCCGTAATTGAACCTAACCACGATGATGATGAATTGCTTCTCGCTCTTTCGGAAGCATACAACAGCCTTGGAGACGCACATAAAGCCAATTTGCAGTGGGATATGGCAGAGCGCGCATATGAAAGCGGCGTCCGCGTTCTTCGCGTGCTATATCACAGACGTCCGCATGAATTTGTGAAACCGCTCTGTTTTCAGTTGAGTGCACTTGCCATGACGCAGCTAGGCATGAACAAATTCGCCCAATCAGCGGTTTCAAGGCACGAAAGCATCGCGCTGCGACGCGACATATGCGTAGAGAGTGTTCGCGTGCATGGCCGTGAACTCACGAATCGTGCACTTGGTCCCATGGCCCCGCCTGGAATGACGGTTCGTAATTATACGGAACAATGCATAGAGTTCTGTAAATCACTTTACCGTGAGGCGCGTGGTATTCACGTCGTGGACCAAGAATGCATTCGCATTCGCCGCATGCTGCATCAAGATAATGACACACTCCATCGCGAACACTTGGCGCGAACTCTCCTTGCTCATGCACGATCGCTCCGTCACATGTTTTTGGTACAGGCCTCGCACCCGAATTCGATGTCTCAGCCTGCTTCGCAGTATCACGCTGTGATGGATGTCGAAGAGCCTTTGCTGGAGATAGAAGACCTTGCACGAGCCCTGAATCAGCATGGGTGGAACTTGGGAACTCTCGGACGTTATCATGACGCAGCTGATGCCTTTGGCGAGTCCGTGATGATCAGCCGTGTGCTGCAAGGCCGTGATCCTTCTGGTGTTGGGGCGCAAAATTTGCCATATAGTCTCTGCGCATGGGGCGATTGCCTCTACTCATCTGGCCGCCCACGAGAAGCTGTTGCCGCCATCCGCGAGTCCGTTTCGCTTGCCAGGCAACGGCACGGCAGATCCGCATTTTTGGCAAACCTTCTTGCCTCGTATTGTCGAGCTCTGAGGACTGCGGGCCGTCTCGACGATGCCGTTACCACCGGGACCGAATCGTCTGAGCTATGGGAGGACGTCTTACAGAAGGATCCGCTCGCGAATCACGGCGCAAAGATCGCGTTTTGTAACTTTGCACTTGCTAATGCCTTGATTCGCAGAGACGTGGGTTGTTTGATTTGGACAACAAACATTCGAATGCTGACCTGACAAATTCAAGGACCTTGAAACTGCCCTCGTGACCGCTAGGCAAGCTGTCAAAGAGCTTGGCCGACTCATGGGGGTCGATCCCGAAGTGCCTCACAAACTGCAGGATGTACCTTCTTTGGTTAGGGCCGCGACTAGCGCTAAGAGTCTGCCCGGAAGCCCCTGGGTAGTTGCGAATATGCAAGGGGAATTGGACGATCTTGTCGCTGCCGTCTCAAGGTGCGTACTTCTCCACAAAGGCTATAATTTGACACTGATACCTCCATCACTTTTGATACAGATTGGATTCAGAAATATAGAAATTAAGCCTTGGCTAACTTGATTAAATTTGTTGTGCTGTTATATCTTGTGACTTGGACAGCTCCTTGTACGAACTTCAATTTTTTCCAGCGGAGGCATGGCTGTGGTGTTCTCCCAGCCGCGCCGCCCCCTGACCCTGCTTCGTTCCATTTTCATTTCTCCTGTATTGCCATGAACCCTCAACACGGACCCATGCGCACGGCCATTTTTCGGAGCGGGAACTATGTTCACCCGTCGATACCTACCTGTGGTGTACTTCTCCGCCGACACTGCTAACTATACCGTTGCTCAATATCGACATTGCGTCGCTCCCCATAACGCATAATGCTCTTGCCTCCTGGGTGACGCCTATTGGTCCGTAATTGCGCTGCTACAGCATGCTTAAAGTCAGTAGTTCTTTTGAACTGGCACTGGCTTCAGGCATGCCTTGAGGCGTTCGACACTGCCCCCGCTCGATGCTTAGGTCCAATATCTCAAACACTACAATTTGTCATTTTTGACTATATGAAATATTAATAACATTCATGCCTCTCAGGCACAAGACTATACAGTGCATTACGGCTCAATGAATTTTACTGTTCAATGACGAATCGCTTTCTAACTGCTCTTCCGAATGCTACATTTTGTACTTAGCACCTTAAATATACTTGTTATGATCTTATGGATACTCATACCACATTTGGTGGGGTGTGCTTGAGTGGTTGCGGAGGAAAACAGGTTTTTGTTTCGAAAATTTGATACATTCAGGGTTTCAATAACCGTATGAGACAATAGTGTTGACCAGGGCCTCCTAATGTGTATAAATGCACGCTTATTGTCTAGATATACTCCAAATGCATCTCCCAGGGAGGTTTCTAGCAACCTGTGAGCGCTGCTGATTGCTGGGATGTGGTTTGACGGCAGATGAAAAAACCTCGAAGCTGCAACATCCACACAAAATGGTGTCAAAAGAGGGGCAGATCATGTGGGTGTGATAGAAGGCATCCATAGAAACTAAACAAATGCAGAACTGGTCAGATCCTGGGTGCAGAGGACATCACACCCCAAACGGGTTGGAAGACGAGAGAAGTTGCACGACACCGCACCAAGTAGTGATTAGAACGTCCATAAAACTCAAATGATTAGTCCCTGAGGAACAGTCCTTCTCATCTGTAGCCATACCAGCCTTAAGCAGAGGTCAGTGAACGAGATGTGGCTCCTCGTCATTGGGCGGTGGTGGTGGTGGTGGTGGATGTCTTTCTTATATACCGGTTTTGGCTCCACGTTAGTAGGCACTAGGCCGGTCCAGTACTTTCTAAATACATAGTAGTTACTGAATGTTTGGGACTGTGAGATGC
>Ga0307508_10000798_pt1 | contig 37085 bp, 46 predicted proteins | sample 9_EM_MG_FD_203089 | JGI IMG/M metagenome (GOLD analysis project Ga0307508, IMG submission 203089) | Populus trichocarpa ectomycorrhiza microbial communities from riparian zone in the Pacific Northwest, United States - 9_EM | ecosystem: Host-associated > Plants > Roots > Unclassified | place...
GCCCTGCGACCGTTGCTTACCGTTGCTGCTCTTTGTGAGCTCATTGAAAGCTCTTTGCATGCTCTTCTGTCGCAAATACGCCGAATCTTGTCATGTTTTCCAGCCCAGGGACCCACGGTCCAAACTAGAGCAGAAGACACATCAGTCGTTCGCCGGTTACAAATACAGTAAAGCCATAATAAAACCGTACCGCGCTCAGTGCACTCACTGTTTTGCACGTCTGTACGAGTGCATCAGGAAAACATCAATCCTCGCCGGGGCCGGTGATCCCAGGGAGCGCACCCTGGGGCTGTCTGGGCGCCGGGCGAACTTTTGGGCTGTATCCCAGGTAAACGCTATTCTTCACACACCAGATGAAACACCGTGTCAATGACGCTCGACCATGTGACAAACAGCAACTCCCGAATACGGAAACTCGGATGTTGCAACACGGCCAGCTTTTTTCAAATAAACTTAAATAAAAAAGATTTCTTAGCCTATTATAAAATATATATTGAGAAACAATCGGAAAATCATAGTTTGGTCGGCCCAGCGGCAAGAAGTGTCGGCGGCGGTATCGCCTATAGAGGAGGGCTTCCCCAGAGCAGCCGCTAAACCATGCAACGCGGTCCGGCCGGTAGGGCAGCTGCTGATCAGCAATCAGATGACTCAGCGTACAGATGCACTAAATTGCAATGCCGGCATTCCCGATAGTCACCTTCTTTAGCAACGATGGCTCCGTGGTGCCGGAAAGGGGGCCTAAGCCACGCCGGTGATTACCTAGGCCAGGGGAGCAACTGCTCCGATACCGAGGTCGTTGTATCGCCGCTTCTGCAGCCGATTCGCAACCGCGGCGAGTTGTAGGCTCCAGGACCGTTTGGCTGGGCATCTTTTGGCTCAAGCAACCAAGAATAGTTGCTGGCTGTGACGTCCAGATGGTGGGGGGATGCAGTGAATTCGAACTAGCCAACTCGTTCCTAGGCCCCGCCTTCGGCAGCACCATACTTCCGCCGCCCGTCGCCCTCAAGACACAACGGCTTCCGAGCAGCGCTCATCCGCGAAGATTTGGCGAACGGCAATATGCCCTCGGGTTCGACAGTGCTTCGTTTCGGGGAACCTTTTGATCGCCTCAGCTTTGGCTTCGCCCCCGCCATCACCACCCACGAAACGGAATATCGAGTTCTGGACGGTGATCCCACGTGATCCGCAGCCAGCCCACCAATCGGAACGATTCTCGTCGCCAGTTTGGCACCTGACGTCAATCCCGGTGCCGCTCTGTGCAGCAACCGTGTCCGGCTCGGCGCAACTGCCCGTGGCGACAGCGACTGCGGAGCCCCCCCTCAGTGCCCAGCAGGCAGCGGGAGGTACATACGCCGAATGGAATTCTGGTTTGCCCCCGCGTTGGGTGAAAAGTTCTTCACCCACCGTTGTGGGAGACGACGCCCGCAATCACCGCCACCTGCAGCAGCAGCTCACGTTCCATCCCGCCAGGCCAGCGCGACACTTCGGTTGGTGTATCTGCCCCGTTCGGTGCGTTTGAGTGGGGAGTACTGCACTTTCTGTTGTACCAGGGGTGGAATTGGTTTGGTATCGCGTTGTGGCTGTTCCCTCGCGCCCGGCCGCGGCGGTTCGAGATTCTCTCCTTTCGGAGAGGCGGCGGGTCCGACAGCGTTTCTGTCGATCGGTTTATATCCGCTGCCCCTCCCACTCGCTTCCACTCCGACACCTGACTACCACCAAAGGCGGCCAGCACCTGCTCCTCGAATATGAGCAGCCTATCCCACGCCTCCGGGGCCGGCGTCTCGCCTCGTAGCCTTCGCTGGAGCGCCGCGGCACCTGCTCGCACCCTACCAGTACAGCACCAGCACTTCGCCGTCGGAGATCCGGTCAGCCAGATGAGGCACGATCATCAGCAGTTGGAAGCCGGATGGGCCTCCCTTGGCGCGGGCCGCGCGGCTGATGGTGTTCGGTCGTACGGCCCCAGCGCGCGGACCTATCCAGGAGGGAGAGATGGAACTTCGGCGTTGTCAGGCCGTGGCGAAACCGCAGAGTGGTTTCGCTGCAGCAGCGATCGGCGAACATGTCCTGGACCTTGCACCGATCCTTTCCTCGACCAGTCTGAGCTCGAACGCGCGTCCACAGTACTCTCTGTTGGCTCTTCCACTGTCAGCAGTTGTTCAACAGGTGCTCGGTACGTCTAGATCTTGTACTTGCACCAAGGGAATTTGACGCTGCGGTGATTTCTCGTCCACGCAGTTGCCAGCTCAGGTGCGGGACGGGGAAACGAGTGCATTGCTGTGCGGTTTACTGCGGAATCCCAGCCGGACGCTTTCCTAGCCGCCCCAAATGCTTCCTGGCTCGGAACCGGTGATGGCCGCCGGGTGCGGGGAGGTGGAGTGGTGGAAAAGGGTGGACGCTGCAGGTGTAGGTTGTTCGCATGGAGGCGGCGGTTCGGTGTGCGAGTGGTGACTGCCGGTGGTATTTACTGTATCGCCACGCTTTGCTGCAGCAAGAGGCAAATCGAACGTATTATCCTGATCTGGCGGGCGTCGCGCACCTGTGCTGGTATGTAAGATAGCCGGCGGCCACGGGGTCAGCAATAACTACGACAGGCGAGCGGACTCTACGGACTGAGACTCGCCCGTGGCTAAGGCGGCGATGAGTCAGCCGATACGGTATGATGTCACCTACTCTTTGCCCACCCGCTACCCCACTCGTCTCACCGACCCCTCGACAACCACCACATACACAAGCGACGGATACTCTGATCGCGAACCCCCCACCAGCAAGGCAAGACCGTACTCGTGCCCTCGTTGCCTACCGCTGCCACAGCAGTAGGTCTCTTTTACTGACCATCCAGAAGACTGCCGGACGCGTGCGCTCTTTGCAAGAAGACAGGAGCCGAGGAAGCCGGCGACCGCAAGCTGTGTACTAAGTGCAAGTCGACCAGCTACTACTCTCACGACTGCCAGAAGGCGTACTAGATGCTACACAAGAAGGTTTGTTCCACCAACGAGCTCCTCCGTCCCTGTTTCAACAGGTCTGATCATGCGTGCACAGGACTGTGCCCGCGCTCCAAGCCAGCCAGCACGATTTCTCCGAAGCCGCACGCGACAAGCGTCGGGGCTTCTCATGACTTGGATCGTACGGCTCTGAGGTGGCGTGTACTAGTCGGAGTTTTGCGTTTTCTATTTCGAGAGTTTTCATACTGTCTATCTGAGGTCCAGGGTTTTGTACTTTCTACTCCGGGGGTTTCACGCCATTGGGTCCATACGGTTCGGAGGCGGCGTGTGCTGGTTGGGGGGTTTTTGCGTTTGTGCTTTGCAGTTTCCCATAGTTTGTGTCTTTACGGTTTGGGGTTTCTCGTAATCTAGACCTTGACGGTTCGGGGTTCTCATAATATGTGTCTTTGCTGTTCGGACGTCGCCCGCGCTGGACGGCGTTCTGTCGGGGGTTTCGCATTTGTACTCCGAGTGTAAGGGGATGACGCCGAGGCACGGTGACTTGACGCCCGTGCTTCGGCGTGGTTTGGTGAGGGCGTCAAGACCCGATGGCTCGGCGCCTTAGCACCTCGGTATCCGTCAAGGGTGAGGTTTGCGGCCGGCGGCGACTTCTTCTTCTCTCGCTCTTAGTCAGACATCATCAGAACTTCTTCATCTTTTTCTCTCTCTCCCACGGTCCGTCCATGCTCCGCGTCGCCTCTTCGCTGAACGGTGCCTTTTTCTTGAAGCCACAAGCCTCGGGCATCCGGCAGCGAGTTCCGCTCCGCCTCCCCATCTCCTCACACCCACAATCTCTACGGCTAACTAGCGGGTTCTCGTGATTTGGATCTTCCGGTTGGATTTTCTAAGTTTGAGATTCTCCGCATTTTACTTTCCGACCCTTGAGACGAGGATAACCTACTATTGCCGCCAGCACAGCGATGAAGCATTCCGGGAAAGGGCAACGACCAGAGCACCCTGTCACTTTTTCTTGGTAGACTATCGATGCTAGTTTTCGGTGGAGTCCAGCAAGGGTAGCGCGGGCAATGGTTGGCCACATCCTGTCGCGGTCATGGAGGTAGATATTTCCTATGAGCGGCAGACTCGGAGGGGAAGATTTGGGGGAGATTTTGTAAGGTCATCGGTTCAGTGCTCCACTCTGGGCCGGGCGTCGGCAACATGCGACTCGATCAACTACCTAGAGCCCATTCCAAGCCGAGCGGCAATTCTACAGCCGACTCCGGTCCGGATCGGCTAAAACGACAAAGAGGATACTAGTGCCGACGGGCACCGTGCCAGACACTCCACCTTTGGGTGCAGAAAGGCGAGTGCTAGCGGTTACGTGTGCGCCTTGAAAGACCGTGTTCGCTGTGGTGGAACAGCCGGTGGAAGAGCCGGTGGAAGATCCGGGGTCTCCTGGCCGATGGGCGGTGTACCCAGGCGGTGCTGGGCTTCCTCGCCGCCACAGATGTGGGAAGGCGAGTGTCGGCTGAGGAAGACACGGTGAGCGAGGTGTCGGAAGCGGAGCTGCGGGAGGGGGAGGAGGAGCGCAGGGCGGAGGCGGAGGAGTTGGGTGCCCAGGGGGGGAGTTACCACTGTTCGTACCCACGCCCAATTTCATGGCGTCCGTAGAAGCGCAGGAGTAGGGGGCAAGCTACGTTGCAATTTCCTTGGTGCGCGCCTTACATCACAGGGGAACTTGCGATGTGCCGCCATCGCGCGGACAGCAGACCGCAAAAACGGACAAAATGTACACCGCCATAGTCTAGATAGGCTGCCTGCGTGCGAGTTGAACAAAAATCTGACCTGGGCAAACTGCGGAAGTGGGGTCGTTTGGAAACTAGAAGATCCGATGCGGGGATTTGAAACGAGAGAGATGGAGCTTGCAATTGCTTGAAGTCGAAGTCCGTGTTCCTTCTCCGTACGGAGAGAATGCTACATATACACAGTATATACCTGTCTGAGAGAGAATGACATAGCAGTGCAAAGGAGAAAGACGATGTAAGACTCCCTCCGGTGTTGCGCCACGCTGTCGCAATGACTTCCTCCGCGCCGTGCCGTCAGCGGCAGTTCCCTCACGCCGTGCCGCCGCCGCCACTACATCTAACCTATCCCACTGACAAGGCAGGGAGGTTCGGTCAAAGTCAACGATCGCGAGGTCAGGCAAGAGGTAACAGCAAGGTGGCTAAGCGTGGTGGGTGAGCCCTATATAAAGGAATCCTCCGCAAGAACGGAGCCTACGAACAAACGAGGGGAAAACAGTGTGGGAATGCCCAAGCCCCGAAAACTTCCATTCTGATTAGTTATCCCTTGCCTACCTTCTGACACCTCATTCCCGGTTCCAATTGATGTCCGCCATGACAACTATGGACCAGCGGAGCACGCTGATGTCATCAGCTACCAATAGGCACCTATGGTATCTGGGCTTTCACTCTCTGGACCACGCGGATTAATCTTGTAAAAACCCCGCCCGGAACGGGACATGTAGGCCCCTGTTAGACTTCGTCCAGACGGATGATTGACAGCCCTGGACGGAGGTGGCGGAGAGGACGCAGCAACGTCGGGAGCAGCGTCCATGGCAGGGGCGGCGGGCGTCGCAGAGCCAACCGGCCTTGGGCTGTTGGTGGCCTTCGCTACTGCGGCTCTTTGTCTCTGGCAGGGGTGCACCACCGGATTCGGAGGGAGTGGCGGCAACGACAATGCTTGCTGACTCAGCAGCGGCCAACAGTGCACCAGCGGACTCTCCCTTGATCCGCTTCGGTTCGCAATTGGAAGTTGGGTCTGTCGACGCTGCTGCTTTCGCCATTCTCGCCCCCGGCCAGCGGACTGGGAGGGAACTTCATTGGCGGGAACGACGGTTGGAACCTCGGAAGCAGATGCCGCGACTTCGCTGCGCTCACGAATGCGCGCGGCGGAACGGGTCGCGTGGCGTTGCGGCGCGAGCAGGGAGAGCAGGACCTTAGGACACTTGCCGCTGCGGGCGCTGGCCGGTCTGCGTTGTCTCTGCAGCGGGGGCGGGGACAGAAGCGGAGGAGGTACGAGGTGCGGACGAACCCTGCCGCGGCCAGGACACGCATTGCCGCTAAACCCCACTTTCCGCCTGAAGGAACTCGCTGTGTATGTCGACCAGTGGTGAAGGAGAGTCTGTTGAAAGCAAGCCGAGTTAGCAACTCGGGTTCGAACGACGAACGGGGCTTGATTGCATTCAGTGGGGGCCTCAATTCTGCGTACATCAAACAGCCGTTCGTGTTTCGATACCGAATGAGAAGCGGAAGGAGGAAAGAAACCGAAGAACTCCGAGCAAAGTGCGAATTCAAGAGACGGGGAGAGACGAGGATCGCGTCGAAATACGGCACGGACGAGGGTGCAGCATTGGGAGGCGGTATCAACGGCGGAGGGCAGGGGAGCCACAGCGAGCCGCCTGAAGACTGATCGGGTTCGGGCCGGATAAATGGACGGGAATCAGTGGTGCATATGGCCAAGATCTGTGCACTTATCAAAGTAGGTATTATGGTGGCGGAGCACGTGAGTGGCACGTGCGAAGGATCGACCTGGCTTGGCATAACCGCCTATATAAGTAGTTAGTTGGAGCTTCTTGATCGCCAATGAACTTCCCCTTATCTGCTTTCCCGCGCCTGCTACACCACCGAACGAATTGACACGGAGACGCCAACCACCGCTTCGCCCCCATTGCCGTCTAGAACAAACGGTCCCTGAACCAACCAACTCTTCAGCTACACACGGGTCTTCGCATACGTGCCTACACAAGGGATCCGTACGTGTTCTGCAACTTTTGCCCCCTCAATGAGCCTGAGGATGTCAACTGACTTCCTCATCCGTCAAGTATCATGGTGTCTTCCGGGCATCACTCTCCTGCCATCAGGAGATCATTTCCCTCCACCGATGCACTTCGGCTCTCAGACTTCCCTGATCCCCCCACCGCCGCTAGCCGCACAAGTTACTCCGACATAGGCGGCCTCAACTCCCAACACGCGGTCCTCTCCAGCGGCATCCTGCGCCTTCCTCCGGAGATCCACCTTGTCATCGCCCAGTACCTCTCTGGCAAGTCCATACATGCGATGATATTGATGCTGTCCTGCCCGGCAATCCAACGCATGTCCCCATCTGGGAGGACCCTCGCCGTCTACGTCGGGAAGGCTGGCAAGGTAGGCAAGTGTGGGAAGATGCTAATGCGGACGCTCGCACTTCCCGAGTACCCCCTCCACGCGCTCAACTTGTTAGCGGACGTCTGTCCGAAGGCAGAGTTGACGAACCTGAATGATGATGCATGCTGGCCGCTCTGTGTGCCGGATGAGCGCTCTGTGGCAGTCCGATATGCGGACACCAACCCTAGGTGGTTGGTTGGGCTGTTTGGCGAACATCTCACAACGCTGGAACTCGCGCGGCCGTTTCCGCACGTGTCGCCGGAGATCTTCTCGAATCCAATCAATATGGCAGCGGCAGTTGGTGAGTGTTCGCATCCCGTCAATCCATGCCAGTCTTGTACCTTCCAATGCTTCTTTGCCGTTAATCCCTGCGGAAATTACTCCGCGGCGATGCGGTGCGGCTTCACCCTGGGTTTTGGGAGGTTCGCCGAGTGCAAGACGCAAATGAATTCTACTTGTTCGGTCTTCAAGGAATATATAACTAACGTATTTCCTCAGGAGATGTTGCTGCGCTTCAAACGCTGCTCGATAAGCTGGGCGGGCCGGATGCCTGGACCTGCTCACCAAACTTTGGATTCAGTCAACAAAGCACAAATACTTATAAATGGTCCGAACCCCATGAATTGGACGAAACCGATGGACCCTGCCCCTTCTACAGGAGCAACAGCGAGTCGGCGGAGAAACTGGAGATTCACGGACCACTAGAATGGGCAGCGATCTATGGACAACACGAAACGTTTGCTGTCCTGGTAGCTTGGTTTCAAAAGAACAGTCCTGAAAGGCTGCTCAGGATTTTCCGCTCCAACGGTTTCACTAGTCTGCTGCATTGCGCGGTGTATTATCTTCGTCACCCAGGAAGTGGACTGCGAATAAGAGAGGCGCTAAAGTTAATCAAGGCGGTGACTGCACTACTCCCAGACGACATACGGTACCGGGACCCGTCACCCTTGTTCCGGGCTTTGCAAACAGAAAATCCAGGGGTGGCGATGGTTAAGGCGCTCGTCTCTATCCCCGGTGGGTGTGGAGCGCACAGTGATCTCCGAATCTACATTCCATTCCACCTCCGACCTGCCATCTTCAACACTATCCTGGATTCCGAGCCAAGCGGTAAATCGATTATTTTCCCACACCTCGTGAAGAAATTCAACACCCGCAAACTATTTGAAGGGGATTGGATCAATTTCAAGACCGCATTGCAACGGGCCCCTCAAGCTGTGAAGGACGCGACCGTCAAGGAATTTCTCTCTGAGGTTCCTCCGTTAGGGAAGGGATACTGGGAGTTTACAGATAACCCCTTGGTTACCCTCAAAATCCACGGCTGCCGCTTCAATCATCGACCCCTTCCTGGTTCTGGTTTCACGGCACAACAATACCTGCTAAACCACAACGATCTCAACAGTCCGGCTGTGGCATTCCTACTGAAGTGGCTCGTGGACGAAACGGGCCTCGATTGCAAAGCCTTCATCCCGCTCATTCGTGAGACAAACAACCCCTTGTACCCAGGGAGGGCGACCACGGTACGAGAGTATGCAATTCAGAGTGGTTGTCGGTCGCTGTGTTCTGTCGTCCTGGATATCCCCCATGTCCCCCTTCTGGATGTCGTTCCCGAGGCATTCCGCGCAATCTTCGCTCAACGCGTACACCAGGAAAGCGCCGAATACATCGCCACGTTTTTGCGGTATCCAAGCGACATTGTGGACGTTTTACAATGGGCTTCCTCCACGGCAGCAGTGCACGATGCCATTCCTCCGCAGTGGCGGATGAACAGCGCCTCCGAATTCATCCGTTTCGTGGGCAGTCGGGTGGTGCAGGCGTTGAAGTGGATTTGTGCCAATAGGGTGAACGGCAAGGAGGAAATGCGCGAGGCGGGACGCTGGATACAAGAGTGGCTCCGCCAAGAAGGAGCAGTCGAGGAGCAGATACCTGAGCCCATTAACACCTGCGTTGTAGGCATCTTCCAGTGGATGACTAGCCAGTAGGGGAGATGCCCACCGACGGGTGGCAGTTTCCGTAGCCCGATTCGTTTTGTTTTTGTTGAAGAGTTGTGTATGTGCTGTGGCTGCTTGGTGCTTGTTTCTGCTGTTCCGTTTCTTACCGTTGCTGCTCTTTGCGCACAACCAATCTACTGGCGAGCAAGGTGAAACTATCCTTCTCAGCCGTCGACGTTGTCACGAATACGCCGAATCTTGTGATGTTTTCCAACCCAGAGTCCCAAGTACTTCGCCCCCTCTGAGCGCCTCAGCCTGGTCTTCGGCCCCTGCCATCACCACCCGCGAAAGCATATCGAGTTACGGGCGGTGATCCCACGTGATCCTCAGCCAGCCCACCAATCGGAACGATTCTCGCCACCGGCCTGGCATTTGACGTCAATCCACTCGCACGTCCGTCGCTGCTCCATGCAGAAACCATGTCGAGCTCGGCGCGACTGTCTGTGGCAACTGCGACAGCGTGGAACCAGCTCACACGGTGTGGTTTACTGCCAGCCCCGATCCGCTGCGGTACCCACCAGTCGATTGCCACGTCACTGCCAGCTTTTGTATTTCTTCACTGACCGCCTGCCGCCTGTAGACTATGACGATAACACGCCCCGTTTCCCATCCAGCATCCAGCCCCGGCCTCGATCAGCCCACTGCGATTCTCCACGCCCTCCGCAAAGGCCTGTCCCTCGAATTTGAAGGCGCACCATGTACAACGGAAAGGTGGAAAGGAAACCGCCGCCCCCAATCCTCACTCCTCCCAGGCCGAGAGCAGGGAGGAAGGCGTAGGGAGGAGCTGCACGCGCTCCTCCACCTCCGCTCCCACCTCCCAATTCCTGCTACCCCTCCGCTGCTTCACTGAGGGCATCTTCGTCGGCTTACAAACGCCCTCGCATACGGCGGACAGACAGAAGGCACAGTGCTGCTCGAAGAGCCGGAAACCCTCGACGCAGAGCTACTGCAAGAGGAGGAGGCCGAGGCGAAGGCAGAGGCAGAGGGGCCGGCCCGGGCTGACCATGTTCACGGATGGGTCACGGCTGGACAATGGGGCGACCGGATACGCGGTGGTATGGAACAGGGGCCTAATCTGGGCGGGTGTCAAAGGCCACATGGGCAGCAACCAGGAAGCCTACGACGCTGAGTGTGCTGCCCTCGCCCACGCACTGGAGGAGGCATCGAGAAGAAACACGACCCCGGAACGGGTCACAATCTTCACTAACGCGCAGGCAGCCATCAGACGGATGGCATCGGACGAACCCGGCCCCGGGCAACAGTATGCCCTCTAGGCGCGGAAGCACATCGCCACGCTGCGCACGGCCAGGCCGGGTATCGTCATCGAAATCCGATGGTGCCCAGCGCACAAGGGAGTCGCCGGTAACGAAAAAGCGGATGAGTGGGCCAAGGCGGCAGCAGAGCAGGCAGGCAACCACAGACCCATCCCCCGATCTCTCGCCAACCTCAAGCGGGAGATTTCAGAGAAGAAGTGAGCGGAAGCACGCCAGTGGGCTGGGGGCCGGACCTCCAAGAAGAACTACAGGATGCCTGAGAGCCAAAAGCCCGATGGCGCGGTGGCCAACAGCACCAAGAGGCTCGCAGCTCGGTTCTACCAGCTGAAGACGGGGCACGGCCTGACCGGCCAGTACCTCAACTGGACGAAGAGACGGCCCAGCCCGCAATGCTGGTGGTGCCGGTACCGAACGCAGACCCGGGACCACCTCTTCAAGGAGTGCCCCGAGTGGAAGCCGCAGCAGAAAATCCTGTGGGCGGAGGTGAAGAAGGAGACGGGGAGGTGGAAGGACCGGTGGAAGGTTCGGGACCTCCTGGCTGATGGGAGGTGCAGCCGGACTGTACTGGACTTTCTCTCCTCTACGGATGTGGGAAGGCGGGCGCCGGCTGAGGCAGAGGACGACGCTGTGAGCGCGGTGTCGGAGCTGGAGGTGCGGGAGCGGGGGCCGAGGAGCCGGGTGGGAACCGCCGTTGTTCCTGCCCACACCCGACTTCATGGCGTCCGTAGGAACGGTGTAGGCGGTGTTCTTTCCTTCGTCCTCCCCTTTGTCCTACTCGCTCGCTCTTCTCCTTTGCCCTTTTCTTTTGTATTTTCCTTGGTGCGCACCACGAACTCGGGACGGGCCTGGGCGGAGGGCAAAAGGGGTGCTTGCAACGAGCCGCCACTGCGCGGACAGCGGATAGGAAACGGACTACATATCCTCGCCATGATCTAGATAGGTCGCACGCGAGTAATGAATAAACCAAAAAAAAAACTGAGGGCATCTTCCCTGTCGGGCACCTGGAACGGGTCTCTCCACATCAGCAGCCGACAGGAACTGCAGAGTGGTTTCGCTGCAGCAGACATCGGCGAGCAGGTCCCGGATCTTGCACTGATCCTTTCCTCGACCAATCTCAGCTCGAACGCGCGTCCGCACTGTTGAATCGTCCACTATGAGCAGTTCTTGAACTGGTGCTCGTGGGCCTAGATGTACTTGCGGCTCAGAGCCGGCAGTGACCACTGCGTGCGGGGAGACGGAGCAGGCGGAAGAGAGTGGACGCTGCAGGCGTAGTTTGGTGGTATGGAGGCCCCGGTTTGTGGCGCGGGTAATACGTATTTTATCGCCGCGCGTTCCTCAAGCGCAGAGGTAAATCGAATGTGGGGGAGTAGTTTTAGCCAGCAAGGAGGGATGGAGCCAATGGCAAAAAGCTTTCTCCTGATGTTGGCGGGCATCAGGCACCTGTGCTCGCAAGATGGACGGCAGTCGCGGTCTCAACAATAACTACTCCAAGGTGGGCTCGCCCGTGACTGAGGCGGCGATGAGTCAGCTGATAGTTGTAATGGAGGGAGCACGTCTAAGTATGATGTCACCTAACTTAACCGTCCGAATCACATGGAACCACAAGGGGTGTCTCGATGTACAGCAATGCTCCCGGTGGTTGGCGGCGGGCGAAGGTGGTAGGAATGGCGGGGACGGGCGAGTGAGTCGGCCATAAGCCGGTGCGGGGGCTCGGCGACGCCACATCTGCGTAAATTCATGTCCAAGCAATCTTCCATGTTGCGCTCCGCATCTTCGCGTACCCCCGCTTTTTCTTGGCGCCAAGCTCAGGGTGATTCGGCAATTTCATCAGCTCGGTTTTCTGACATCACCCACTCGCTGTCAATCCACCCAGACACCCTCTCTTGCCATCACCGTCACCAACACTGCAACAGCGCCCCTCGTTAATCGAACCCCGCAGCGAACAGCAGGATCATGGTAGGGACGTGCGTATGTCCGCAACTGGGGCGTGGTGTGTTTCTCGCTGCTACGCACGTTGTTTTACCCTGACGCTAAACAGGCGGGATACATGTGGATAGCCTCTCATCATACGTTTCCTCCTATGAGCCTGGACATGCACTCTCTGGTACATTCATACGCGACGAGAAGCCATCGACACGCGACGCGGGCACCACCCACATAGCGACCCACCGGATGCGACAAGGGGGCCATCGCCATAGCGATCCACCGGTCACGACGAGCAAGAAGGCGACCGCGCGACCAGGGATGGACACAGCGATTCCGCGTTACCGACGAGTACGTCACCGACGTAGTCATACCACCGTGGCATCCGCCGCTGGAGCCATCGCCACGTCCACCGAAAGCATCCATCGCCGCGCTCGTCGATAACATTCCGCGAGATCACCTTGCGAGAGCACCCGTCGTCGGGCCCGTTGAAAGCATCCAGCGAGAGTCTATCGCCATAGGAACCCACCGTACACGACGAGAAGCCCATCGACCTGGATTCACCATACGCGACGAGAGCGCCATCGACGCAGCGATCCAGCGTACGCAACGCGGAGGCCAACGACACAGCCATAGCATCATCTCATCCACCGCTGCACCCACCGTCGCGTCCACCACCTGTATATACTGTTCTTGACCCGGTTACCACCGCTCTCCGAGTGTCAGAAAGAGTGTGAAGAGGAGGACGATGACGATGAGTACAACGCGACGCTGAGTACCATGACAATGAGGAGGATGCTGGCGAGTGTGATGGCGATGAGGAAGATGGTAATGAGTAGAATAATATAGCGATGGCAAGATGTAGGGAAGGGGGTTATGGATGCTGGAAACGTGTATGTGGGTCCCTTTGAATCGAAGTGCCATGCCTACTTGTATCTATGATGAAGTGGCACAAACATCTCCTACAGTGGTATTGGCACCTCCGGTAAGCATCCCTAAGGCGGTGCATGGTCATTGCCTCCCCAATCGACTCGGTAGTCTTAGCGAAGAGCAACTTTTTAGCGTCGGTATCCCATTCCTTGGATGCTTTGGTAAGAGTTAATTTTTCCTGGTCCGGTCAACCCATTGCTTGACGTGGGCTGCAATCGCCCTATCGTGTGCTTGAGTGTGTATGACTCCGGGAAAGCTCAACACTTTTGCTTTATCCACCGTAGGGTCCCTTCTATGGGAATCGGGGTCTTGAATCCACAGCGTCCTTTCCTCTTTCCATCAATCTAAAACGGCCTAATTCGATCGTGACGAGAATTCCGTCCAAAACTGACGTACTCCCCTGCCCCACCCTGGCCTATGCCGGCACAAAGGAAAGAGGAAGGGAACGAACGAAAGGCGCCCCGCTGCTCCTCGCCCGCCTCCTCCTGCCCTGAGTCCTCACGCTGGTGCGTGTGTAACTCATGAGTGATATACAGTGACTGCCTGTGCAGCGTTCCTCTAGCCAATCGGAACGCTTCATTAGTGGCAATCACTACTCCTCACTCGCGAGGCTCCGGTCAAGTGTTGAGGAACAACTTCTTGGAACAGGAACAGATCCTCCTCTTCGATACAAGGGGCAGCTGGGCGGCTCTAGTCTTCCTCTCCATCATGGATGTGGGGCGGGCCGCTTTCCTTTGTCTTTCCTTTGGCACTTCCGTCGCCAGTGTGGGAACTCGCAGTGGGGCCCTCTGCAGGAAGCGGTGATGACTGACATCGCGGCCTGCCACGAGCCGGAAGATGGGGGCGACGCGGGCGACGAGGACGTCTCGTTGATAGCGCAGATGTCCTTGTCCAGCGCCAGCAACTCCTCCGCGACGGCCCCGGTGGAGGATCCAGGGCCTCCTGGCCGATGGGAGGTGCATCCAGGCGGTATTGGACTTCCTCTCTGCTGCAGATGTGGGAATGCTAGTGCCGGCTGAGGAAGGCGCAGAGAGCGAGGCGTCGGAATGGGAGCTCCGGGAGCGCCGGGAGCGGGAGGCGGAGAGGGAGGCGGAGGCGGAGGAGCTGGGTGCCGCGGGGGAATTGGCCGCCGGGGTGGAGCGCCATTGTTCCTGGCTACGCCCTCTTTCATGGCATCCGCAGACGAGGACTAGGCTGCGCGTTCCTTTGCTCCCTTTTCTTGTCTGCCACGCCCGCTCGGCTTCTTTCCCTTTGTGATTTCCCCGGTGCGCATCACATCTTCTTGGGACAGGCTTGGGCGGAGGGCGACGGGGAGCGTGCAGCGTGCCGCCACCGCGCGGAGAGCAGGCAAAAGACACCCCGCCGTAGGCTAGATAGGCGGTATGCGAGTCTGAACAAACAAAAAATAATCTGCGACGGCAGGGAACCGACACAGCGGATCCGGCGCCACTGCGAACCCTAGGCCAAATCTCACCGCTCACGAGCTGCCGAAGTCTGAGCGACGCAGCGGGGACGGCATCGGACAGGATTGCCAAGGGCGGCACTCGCCATCTGGACGGCCGGCGGTCATTCGTCAGAGCCGAGAGAAGCAAAAGATTGAATAAAAAACACAGAATTTCGTGAATATGATTGCGGGATACATATCGCGGCTCTTCGCGAGTGTGAGGGCGTCGATGCGGGCTCCCGTCTACCCACAGCGTGGCCTGCGGCGAGGCTCGGCGCTCCCCCGACGAGATGCCTGTGGATGCGAGCACTAGAAGAGGGGGTGTGTTGGAAATGCTTCGTGTGGCATTCTGTGTTGAGGTGCCGAGACGGTCTTTAGATTTGGTACTTGTGCCTTACAGTTTTGTTGGGGACACAATTACGCAAGAGTGGGGAAGCGTAAGAGTGGGATATCTGCTGCTCTGCTTGTACTTCTCTTTCTGTTCTTAACACTTGTTCTCTTTACACTGAAATTGATCTTCACCACCGAATCGATATTCTTTCAACATCGATCAAACCTTCATTCGCGTTAAGGATCAATTCTTTCCTCGATTTAGTTTGGACGATTGGGGTATGCCTTGATTTGGATTTGAGGATCAATGGGATTCCTTGTTTTGGTTTTGAGGAGCTGTTCATAACCTTGATTCGCTGGTAGTCCGAAAGCGGATTAGTACATTTTAGCCGTGTAAAAGATCAACCACCAGAGTATTCCCTTTCATTCTTCCAACCCCACCTCTTCCTTGAGAGTCTGCCATCTTTCCATACTACGGAAATCTTCGATTACCTTACCACTAAGGGGTTCCTCGAACGCTTTAGCGATCAGGTCAGGGCCCGGCTTGCCAGCACAGCCCTCCACAACAACAGGGGCTCGTCAAGGTACGTTTAGTTTTCGAGTTGTTGGTTTTGCAGTCTGCTGACAATAGTGAAGAGGGTCGAAATTGTCCCCTATATCCCCCCACACCAGCAGCCTGTCGAGGTACGTTTTCTTTCCGGGCTGTTTGTTCTGCAGTCTGCTGATGATACTGAAGAGGGCCGAAATTGTCCCCGTTCTTCCCCCACACCAGCAGCCCGTTGTCACGGCGCAGGCCTCGACGACCTGTTCGGTGCTAGCTCGACAAGGTTACGTACGCTCATGGCGCAGGCCTAGACGTCAAGGTTCTGGTGTGCCATTGCATGAGAGAAGTCTGACGGGTGGATAGTGCGGGAGTGCGACGTGAGTTGCGCGGAAGTATGACGGATGTGAGTTACATGGGTATGAGTATGAGTGGGAGTACGCATGTATATAAGGAGGGCTTTCTTCTGCGTGTTGTCCGCTCTTCTTTCTGGCCTATCCAACCTCTTGTATCTTGTACCGCTTGTACATCTCTTGTATATCTTGTCTCCTACGAATCAAGTCTTCCACATCTCCGCCCCTTCCGTTCACGGCGATCGCTCGTTGAGTGGTCGCCTGTCCTCCTTCCTCTCGGCCGTCCCCGTTCTGTCCTCTGTCCTCTGTCCTCGCCCTCGTCCTCGTGTTCCTCCAGTTCCTCCATTTCCTCTCATTCAGCGCTCGGTCCCGCCGGTATTCGGTCGTCCCCTGTCCCGTCTGGCATTCGTCTGTCCGACGGCTGCCCGTCCCCGTCCGTGTCCTCGCCGATGCCCTCGCACTCGTCCTTGCCCTCGTCCTTGCCCTCGTCCCCGTCATTGTCCTCGTCCTTGCCCTCGTCCCCGTCCTTGCCCTCGTCCTTGCCCTCGTCCCCGTCATTGCCCTCGTCCTTGCCCTCGTCCCCGTCCTTGCCCTCGTCCTTGCCCTCGTCCCCGTCCTTGCCCTCGTCCTTGCCCTCGTCCCCGTCCTTGCCCTCGTGGCAAGCAACTAGATTCGTGTTGCGATTTGAATGCGGTGCCATCGGCAGAATTCGCTTCGGCTTTGCGGAACGGTGCAAGTTAGTTAAAAAAAAAAGCGGCATCAGGGCATCTTTAGCATACCAAACTCTGTCAAGGGATCTTCGGTCATAGCGTAGTAATTTACGATGTGGTTCACGTTGTGGCTGTTGCTCGTGTTGCCACAGCTGGTGGCTTGATCGTAGACTATCTGTCGAGCAGTTGAACAGGCGTTCGAGTTATCCGGCGGTAGTAGTGGCGACTGCGAGATCGATGCCAGTTACAGCAAGGCCTTGATGACAATCTGTAGTAGGTAATTCTCACCGTGACACTTGCGCTTCCAACTTGCTGACCGCTTCCAACTTGCTGACCGCTACCAGCCAGATTCCTGGATGCATTCTGTAGATCGCCCGCCACCCTGCTCACCGCCTGGTTCCCAAATGCATCCGGCAGATCGCCCACAGGTCCCAGCTCCCCACCCAGCAGCGAATTCCAAGAACTCATGTTGAGATGCGTATGTTGAGGAAAAGGAGTCGGATTGCTAGCGAAAGGTAAGCAGTAGATAGGATGGGAGAAGAGACCATGGGTTCCGGGGTGCGGGGGTTATTCTCCTCCGGCTTGCGGGGCTTGTTTGCAGGGTAAATCGTCACGGACGATCAGCCACGTTGGTGCACATTATTGGACGTTTGCGTTTCTACTTATAGCCATGACTGCCTTACATAATATCTACAGCGACGCTGGTAGACAGGGGCTTGCGCAGGGAAGCAAAAACCCTGGTCTGATCACACTTAGTAGGGAGGTTCTGTTGGCCTCCGTGCACACGCACAAGAACTATCACCACAGCAACAGACGCATGACCTTCCGTCTAAAGGAAAGCATAGAAAAGTTTGCACGCTAATTTTTGTGCAGACCAGGGCCCTGGTCAACGCCGTGAACTACTGGAGTTCTTAAATTAGCGTGCACAGTAGAATGTAAACAAAGAAGCTGATTGGCCAACAAGTCGGATAATCGGAAGCAGTTCCTGCTACAATGTACTTATCAACTTTTCACAAGAATTTCATTCTGCTTCTTCAACTTATCATCCTCAGTATAATGCCATTGAAACTCACACCAGCGGTCATTACCGCTATTTTCCTAGCTGTTGATACTCCTATACCACTACTTTTATTTCACCGCCAACTCCGTATACATTGTATTGCAACCGTTCTCGCTGGCCCTACACGGGTTGTCAAAAACCATACTACAAAACGCCGAATTGCCTATGATCCAACCAACAAGTGGACTATCAACCAGCATGACGATACCTGGTGCCTTGAATTCCTCCACTTCACAAAATCGCAAGTCAAAGAGATGGCATTTATTCTACGAATCCCTTCAAAGTTTCAGTACGGCATTTGCTACACTGCCTACGATGCACTCGCCCTCGTTTTATACCGTCTTTCCTTGCCCCTACGCTTGAAAGATGTAGTCGACCGCTTCAATCGTGACCTCGGATGGATTAGTACTATCTTTAATGATGTTTGTGTACATCTCGATCAGAATTTCCACAAGAAACTCGAGTGGGATAGCGTCTTCCTTACACAACAACGATTGCAGAGATATTGCGACTACGTTCATGCGAATGGGGAACCGTCGGGGGTCATATGGGGTTTTATTGATGGTACCCATTGGAAGATCTGCCGTCCGCAGCCTGAAACTTTTGACCAAAGTCTTCTATGGTCTGGATACAAACATGCACATACAATGGTTTTTCAGAGCATTGTGACCCCTGATGGATTGCTGGTACATGTGAAGGGTCCATATGAAGGCAGAGCAAGTGATTGGGGAATCTATAAGGATTCGGGATTGCAGGACAAGCTGAAGGAATATGCGAAGGATGAGATTGGACAGCAGCTGTGAGTATACGGGGATGCTGGTTATGGTATGAGTGAGGGGATTATGAGCTCCTATCGTGCTCGGGGGATGGGTGGAAACCGTGCTGCTGCACCATTACAAGAAGACCAGGAAGTCTTCAATGCAAATATGGCAAAGCAGTGCATCATTGTGGAGTGGGGGTTTGGAAAGGTTGTCAATACGTTTGCCTTCATTGACTTCCACAAAAAGCTCAAGCTTGGGCTTTCACCAGTTGGGTTGCTCGTATTTACTGCAATTCTTCTAACAAATGTACATACCTGCTACCATGGCTCAGAGACTGCAGCGTACTTTGAGTGTCTGCCACCCACTGTCTGGGAGTATTTTGGAGTTGAGAGAGATGATTTCTACGGGTCAGAAATAGAAGAGTTGGAGTTGGACTGAGTAGAGTAGACTGAGAGGAGAGGTATACATATAGAATAAATACAAATTATGAACGGTTGCGTTCCAACAGACTGACAAGTTGCTCAAGAGTTCCTTTCATACTCGCAATGTTCTTCTCAATGGCATCCACCCTATTGACCAAGGAAGTGTCCACCGGTAGTACCTGGGGTACACTCTGCACCCCTGAAACACGTACCAAGATCTCCTCCAGCCGATCCATCTTTTTATCTTCTATCACCTCTACTAGCGGTACATGTATCCTTTGACAGAAACTTCAAGACCAGTCTGCTCCTTGAACATCATCTGCATCTGATCCATAAAGACATTCTGCTTCTTTGTCTGCTGGTAATCGTCAAAATTGTTCATACACAACCTAACCAGCAGCGCCTTGGTATCTTCATCCTTCATCGATATATGTGGTTTTCTCTGAGGGGTTGCAGATATTTCTCAGTCGTCCGCTCGGTCATCCACTCGGTGGACAACTCCTTGGGGTGGAGGTGTAGAAGATTCGCTCGGTATGGTAGGCTAGGGTGGGCTGCTGTATCTATCCTGTCCGGAGACTTGATAGGAGGGTGGGGTGGAGGAAGGACCGGAAGGCGCGTACTGCCTCAGAAGGGAGTCGATTGAAGGAAGTGAGTTCATTGTGCATTAACACAAAAACCGAATCGATTTTCGCGACCACAAAACAGATAAAAAATCGAAGACCGCAGATTGAAAGAGTTTGAGACCCCAAGGTGAATAAGATAACCGATCGAAATGGACAAGACTTGGGTGACTGTGAAGGTGGATAGCTGACAGGAAACTTTGGTGAGAAAAATTTGACGCGAAAAATTTGACGCTGCAGTACAGGGTAGTGTCGCCGAAGTTGTGCACGAAATCTACAGAACCTCCCATTTTTCGTTCACAAGCTAACCTATTTCGTAACCCCTGCATAGTTCTTGTTCTTGTGCACGGAATCTACAGAACCTCCCTAGTGATCTGGATGCCAGTTTTTTTTTTTTTTTTTTGGTTTAATGTTAGCCAGGTAGAAGCGAGATATCAGGTAGAAGCGAGACGCCGGGTAAACCTCACAAACCCCCACTTACCAACCCCACCTCCCCGCCTTGCAAGTAAGTATTCATCCATTACACATCAAACCATAGGCAAACTCAAAAACCGCGACGCCACTGCTGCTACCGAGCGCGAGGAGGCCTTTCACAAAGCAATTCAGACCCTTAAGAACAGTACTTTTACGTCGATCGTAGAAGCTGCAGTCGTATTCGAGCTTCCCAAATCAACTCTCTGCCACCGCATGAAAGGATGTCAAAATTGGCAGAAAGCTCACCAGGGAGATCAGGTGCTCTCACCAGCAGCAGAAAGAGCTGTTGTCAAGTGGATCCTGAAACTTAGCGATCATGGCTTTCCTGCTCGTTTGGATAGACTGTGGGAGATAATCGAGGTGGTTGCAGTTAAGGAGTGGGAGCTGCTACGAGCTAGGTATGAAGCCGAAGGACGTCGCAATGTAGTATGGGATCAGATTGGGAAGAACTGGATCATCCAATTTCTTAATCGTCACATGGATTTGGCCTCGAAGCTAGCTGTTCATATGGATTGTCAGTGGGTTTATGCAAACGACTTCAAGATTATCATGGACCATTTTCGCAAGCTAGGCAAGATTATCAAACAGGAGGGAATCTGGCCTAAAGCCATTACCAATGTCAACAAGAAGGGAATTATGCTCGGTATCTTCTCTAAAACAAAGGTACTCACACAGCGCAGCCAGAAAAACCCCTTCGTCAAGCAACATGGTGAGCGCGAGATGATAACCCTTGGCGAAGCTGTCACTGCACACGGTTATAACTACCCTACCTTCCTTATCACCAAGGGCAAGGTGCACACCTATGGATCTTTTGGCAACGTAACCCCCAAAGATTCAAAGGATGAAGTTTACTTTGCCAAATACCCAAAAGGGTGGACAGACGATGAGCTCAGCTATTATTGGCTGACTGAGATCTATGAGCCAAAGAGCAGGCAGTTTATACAACCAGGCGAGAAACGACTTCTAATACTCAATGGACATGTCTCCTACGTCAATGTAAAGTTCTGCCAGTTCTGTGTGAATCATGATATTATCCTCTTTTGCCTCCCTACACACTCTACACACCTTCTTCAACTGCTGGACGTTGGTCTTTTCGCACCTTTGCAAAGAGCATACAGCAGGGTGGTTGAAGACTACTTTCTGGCGACGGGTGTCGGCATCAGTCATTTACAATTTCTCCCGCCCTACAAAAAGGCACGGAAAGGAGCATATACGAAAGCCAACATCGAGAGTCCCTTCCAGAAGGCCGGTATTGTCCTACTGAACCTGTGCGCTGCACTTAACACCACCACAACACAACAGGTCAATGACCAACCATAGTCGATACCCAACAGCAGGCCACTTGACCGAACACCTTATACAAAGTGTTAACTACACCAGCAGACAAACACCGCTCTTGTGTACCTTAAGACTGCTACTGAGGGGGAGGCGTGTGATCTTATTATCAAATACTCACACATCGCCAACTACAACATGATGAAGACCGAAACTGTGGAGGTGGACATGCAACGGCTCCAGGCTAAGATGAAAGTTGCAAAGGCTGTGATGAAGGACCAGTGAGTGTTAAGCAGAGCAAGAGTCTTAACTGCAGCCGAAGGTCTGGAGGCTAGAAGGAAGTTGGACGATGTAGCTGCAGCAAAGGTGAGAAAAGCAGTGGTATCTAGGCCTCGACAGTGACGTAAAACCCAACTAGCACCGTCTGCAGAGCTCGGCGCACTGGTGGCCAGTGTTGTTAAGCGGAAGGCCAGCAAAATGTTGCATTTTGAGCTTCCTCCTCCCATAAATACCTACATCATCACCGACCCCACCAGTGTGGTACCACGTACTGCTGCAACACCTCTTTCCTCAGTACCTGCAACGTCTAAACAGATACAGGTGCGATGACATGGCCTACCCCATTCTCTCCCTCGAGCCCGTCTCATCAATCCCCATCAGTCAGACATCTCCTCTGCCAATACATCTGAAGTGTCTGAATCAGACTGTGATTCAGACTCATTGAACAGTAACCCCTTTGACATACTGAGAACCAAGGTCACTGGTGGTTCTGCTACTGGTATGCTCACACCCATGCCTATGGCCACTTTACCTCCCCCCTGGGTGCCTGGGAGCATCCCTGTACCCTGGGTACATGGAAAAATGCCCACACCTACAATCAAGGCCAAGCCCGCCCCTGACTCCAAGCCTGCACACAAGTCCAAGCCCATCCCCGCCCCCATATGGCCCAGGCCAGAACCAGTTCTCAATACCCCTCAAGCACCAAACCGAAGGCTTCCAGACAGACCCTTAGGAATGAGTTTGCGTAATAGAAAAGGGGAGAAGTAGATATCTGGTGGACTTGCAACCGGATGTGTATATTAGCCACAAGTAGTACTATTTCTCTCTATTTTTTCTCTATTTATTTCTCTGTCTATTTCTCTATTGATCTGTCTCTCTTTCTCTATCTTTCTCTATCTTTCTCTCTTTCTCTTGCTTTCGTTGTGATGTTATAGCGGTGGATTTGGCATGAGGGGTAATAAATTTTGCACAGTCAAATGGCATCACACTTCTACCTGATATCTTGCGTCTTTCTGGCTAACGTTATTCATTACTCGCGTGCGACCTATCAGATCATGGCGAGATTATATACAGTCCGTTTCCTAATCAGGCTGCCAGTGTGGGAACTCTACAGTGAGGTCCTCTGCAGGAAGCAGTGATGACTGACATCGCAGCCTGCACACAAACCAGAAGTAGGGTGCGATGCGGGTGACGAGGACATCTCGTTGATAGCACGGGCGTCCGTGTCCAACACCAGCAACCTACACCGCAACGCTCACAGCTACTGCGAACTCTGGGCCAAATGTTCACAAGCTGCCCAGTCTGAGCGATGCAGCAGGGACGGTATTGGACAAGATTTCCAAGGGTGGTGCTCACCATCCAGATGACCTGCAGTCTTCCATTGGAGCTGAGGAACTCGCAGTGATACGTGTCACTGCTCTCCGCAAGTGTGAGCATGTAGATGCGGGATCCCATCTGCCCACAGCGTGGCCTGCGATGAGGCTCAGTGATCCACCGACGAGATGCCTGTGGATGTAGGTGAATAACGTAGATGCAGAGACTCCTGCGCCAAGTGGGTACAACCACTGATGACTATTCTCCCAGACTGTCCATGAATACAGCACCTGACTGTGGCCCTACAGGAAACGCAATTCACCAACCCTTTCATCAAGATTGTCGCCCTGGCTCAACAAGATCCTACCTGGCTGAACACCACACCACCGATACCTAGCGCAGTGGCTGATACCGAGTGCGACAGTTCGCGCACGACCCAACTGGTTCACTGTTGGAATATATCGATCGATAAATGTGAAGATTGTATTACAGTATTATGCGGGCACAAGATCTCTCTATATACAGGAAGGCCGTCAGGACAAAGGATGGAAGACTGCCCCCCCGAGCCAGTGCTTGCGGAATCAGTCATGTCTGGATGCCTCCTTATCTCTGGATGCCTCCTTATCTCTGGATGCCTCCTCATCTCCAGACACCTCCTTATCACTGGATACCACCTCTGGTCTCTCATGTTCGGACGCCTCCTCATCTCCGGACGCCACCTTATTCTGACACTTCCCCTTGTACGGAAGATGAAAAGGAACACAGGAGAGAATGAGAGAAACAGAATCCTCGGATGCCTCATTAAAACTCGTAACCATGTACAAAACCCTTCGAGGGAGAAACCACAGATATAGGAGAAAGAGTGCATCCTCCAAAGAGAGAGCAGAAAGATGAGAGGGAAAGAAAAAAGGGAAAAATAATTTCAACCGCTTAACGCATGGTCTATCAACCACTTCCCTGGAGTCCTGGCTTATAAGCCCAAGCCTGTGAGCGTGCTTTCAGGGAGTGTCTTGAGGGAGGTTCTTTATCATAACGTCGGCGAGCATGTCAGATGTCGGAAGGTAAGTGGTTTTGATGGTGTTCCATTTACAGACATCATGGACAAAGTGGACATGGACACTGATGTACTTGGTGCACTGATGGAACCTTGGATTCTTTGCAAGTTGGATTGCACCTTGGTTATCGACGAAGATTTGCTGGGGCCTGGTACTACCTTAGAGTCGTTGTCTGAGCATAAGCAGTGGGAGCATTGCTTGGCATGCTTGTACAGAATCTTGCCATATAATATGCGAGTGTATAAGGAGCGGACCTAGATGGCTTCTTTTACGGCATCAGAAGCATCTATATATTCAGCTTCCACCATTCAGAAAGCGACAAGTGGCTGCTTACAAACACGCCAGGTAATAGAGCCTCCGACAAGCATGAATATATAGCTAGATGTTGATTTTTGGTCATCGGGATGTCCAGCGAAGTCTGAGTCAGTGTAGCTGATAGGTATAGTGGCTTAGGAGGCTGATATATTGTACTGGATAGTGAGGTTGGCCATGTGTTGCAGATATCGTAACATATAGGTGGCTGCTAACAAGTGCTTGGTAGTCGGGGTGGAGGAGAATTTGTTGAGTAGGGAGTCGGTAAATGTAAGGTCATCTGAGTCAAGAGCCTTTACTGTACCATTTGTCGGATTTGACTCTGGATCTGATCTTTGGAGCTTGCTTCCAGTAGGCTGTGGTGTCGAGTGGCTGTTGCAGTTGGAAAAACCATGTTACACCCTATATACTACAGGGTCGGAATTCAGATACTCACCAGGCTGGAAGGAATCAGAAACTTGTCACACAGTCTTAGGACTGCACACCGAGACTGGGCAACCGACACTGTTGGGGCTCGGCTCAGGTCGACTGACTCTGCAGCACCGGAGGACCCCAGGCCAAGTACTGATGCAGACTGTTGGAATTGCTTCTTGCCGCTCCGGCGTGGCGCGCCGACGGAAGCGACACCACAGCAACAGCGGTGGCAGTAATGCCATAGCAACCGCAATGGCAAGGGGATCCTGGTAATGACGGCTTGGCATTCTTCCATAGCAGCATCTTTCATGTTCTTCCTTCTAGATTTTTGATATACTTCCATATAGCATAGAAAAAAACTGAACGCACCTATCTGAGCCATTCCATCCAACTTCAATGATCAAATCATCTTGCCTTATCTCTGTCTTTTCTCGCTCCCTACCTTCTAGTGAAGACTCTCAAAGGAACGGTGATCGGGCAAACTTTTACAGGTTATGAGCCCGGAGCTATAACCGCTCTACAAACGATCAAAACCTCACCGCCGTCAAACTCTCGTGCGATAAATAGCTCCTCAGGAGCCAGTGGTAAACGCGGGGGCCGGCGATTCTGAGGCCCTTTTTTCACTACGTCTCACTTGGAAGCGTTCTCCTCGAAATTGAGGGATAACCATCTCAGCGACAGAAAATTTCTGACGATCGACAAGAATTTCCTCCCTCACGTATCGCTACATACCTTCTCGACGAGCATCAACAACAGTCTTCATCATGAGTGACGAAACATTCAAACACCCTCTGGGCAACGTCCACCTACTCGATCGTACCAACTACGCAGTCTGGAAAGAAGATTGCATGAAGGTCCTACAAGGAATCATGGCGTGGGACATCTTGATGGAGAGAGAAGAAGAACCGGAAGATCTGGGAAGACCCAACGACTTTACCAGACCCCTAGTTCTGGCACGGAAGGCATATAAGGACTACAAGCAACGGAAATTGCAGGCGGTGGCCATCATCTACGGATCCTGTACCAATGCTGTCAAAGTATACATCAAGTGAATGGAGGATCCCGTCCAGATGTGGAAAGAATTGGAGGCCCGCACAAACACTGCCAATTTGTCGGTCGGACGAATGTCGCTCTTCCGGAAGTTCAGCACTCTCCGTCCCACTCCTGGACAGCCGCTCAATGCCTACTTCGCCGAATTGCTTGATATCACCTCTGAGCTCGCTGGCTCCAAAGAAGCGGTCTTCGATATGGTCCTCAAGAATCACATCTATACAACTCTTCCTCCCGCCTATGCAGTCACGATTCAGATTCTTCAATCCCGTGCGAGAGTCACTGTTCAAGAAGTCATTTATGCACTGAACAAATGCGAAACAAATCGATCTATGACAACAAAACCTGATGCCGTTTCAGATGCTCTCTACACACAACAAGGAGGAAGAGGAGGACGAGGTGGCTACCAGGGACGATACCAGGGAAATGAGCATTCTCAGAGGGGGTGGTGTGATTGGTGCAAAACCGGCGCTCACACTACCTCCAATTGCTGGAGTAAGAAGAACAACAAATGAGCTCGAGACCAGAATGACTGCTACTATTACAGAAAAGAAGGTCATATGAAGAATGACTGCCCGGCCAGAAGAAAGGGACAGGCTCTACAGAATAGCCGAGGAATCGGACGTGATCAGAACGGACATGGAGGAAATGGACAGAACAGATGCGACGGACGTGATGGAACTGGACGTGACGGACGCGATGGAATCAGACGTGACGGAAATGGACGTGACGGAGACGACGCAAATGGACGTTCGCACAACACCTCCGGTAATCAGCAATGACTTGCGGGGTCTACCTCCCTCAGCTCGGAGGTAATGGTGGTGTCATATCGATCGGCAATAACAACAAGGACCTGGGTAATTGATTCCGGAGCATCTCACAATTACAGCAACAATCTTCGAGATTTCCAGAAGAACTCAGTTAAGGAAACGAATATGGTCATCAAGTTGGGAGATGACCATCAAGTACAAGCGAAGAAGAAAGGAATTGTATGTCTGGGAAGAGTGGATATAGAGGCGTTCTTCGTACCGGAATTTCGAATATCTCTCCTATCAGTAGGACAACTTGACTCACACGGATATACAACAACATTTCGATCAGAGATATGCTCGATTGCCGACACAAAAGGACAAAAGGTTCTCGGTGCCAACCTTGAAGACGGCCTATAGATGCTATCAACAGATGGAACGGCACATATTTCCGAAATCAGGATGCTGCGAACAGCTCCACATTCACACACGGTCAACATGTGGCATCGGCACCTCGTACACCTTAACCATCAGGACTTGAGACGACTACTGGAATCCTCGGGAGAGCGTATTACGAATATAGACGTCGAGCCGGTGACAGATCCTATAGACGTCAAGTCGATGATGGATCCGGACGTCGAACCGGTCATGAATCCGGACATCGAGCCAGTCACGGAACCGATGGACGAACAGGTTATGAATCCTGTCGACAAGCCAGGCAAGCCTCACTGGGAAACACCAATTCTGTGTTCGACATTTGTTCACGCAAAGCAACAACAACAGGTCATACGCACCAAAGAACCCCGGTCCTCAACACCATTTGCGCTCGTGCACTCAGATCTCTGTAGACCTATGAAGCACAGTATTGGAGGCGCCCAATATTACATCATCTATATTGATAACTGTATGAGATACACTGAGGTGTACTTTCTGATCACAAAAACCGCGGAAGAAATATCGGCCAAGTTTCAACACTATCAAGCCTGGGTGGAAACACTGGGATTCCACATCAAACATTTCCGTAGCGACAATGGATCCGGAGAATACAACAACTTGATATTCCTAGGTTTACTGAGAGAAAAAGTAATTACCTTTGAACGCTCCCCCCCATACACTCAACACAAGAATGGAACGGCCGAGCGGATGATCCGGACACTGAATGGGAAGGCACGAAGTATGATGTTGGATGCAAATGTGCCAATAATATTTTGGCCGGAAGCCATCAGGACAGTATGCTACCTGCATCGAAGGCCACCCACATCGAGTCTGATGGACAACCGGTCACCATATGAAGTGCTGCACGGCACTATTCCGAAAATTGGACATTTAAGACGATTTGCATGTCGAGCATACAAACATATTCTGCCAGTTCAGTGAATGGAGAAGAAATTTGGAAACCGCTCCAGCATGTGTATGATGCTGGGATATGTTCATAACACCACGAAAATCTGGAGAATTTGGGACTTCAAATCGGGAGAGTCTGGGCGAGCAGTGGAATGCTCAAGTGTAGTGTTTGACAAAGAAGAAAATGCACACACAGAAGAGCAGACGGAAGCCATTGAGTTTCCAGACACCACCGAAGAAGCGCAGACCGACGGGGCGCAGGACAAGATCCATGAAATGGATGACACACATGGCAGTCGAGAGAATAACAGTAAGTAACAAATATCCGTTTTCTTTCGTCATGCAGTGAAATTGCTCTATGAGTGGCTGGGCGATATATACCTGCCGAAATCAGTGAATGCTGGGTAGATGACTGCTGAATTCAGCGAATGCTGGGCAGTGTGCTGAATTCAGCGGATATGCTGGGCAGATACCTGCTGAATACAGCAAATGCTGGGCAGAAGACTGTTGAATTCAGTGAATGCTGGGCAGTGTGCTGAATTCAGCGAACATGCTGGGCAGATACCTGCTGAATTCAGCGAAACGCTGAGCAGATGCCTGCTGAATTCAGCGAATGCTGGGCAGAAGAAGTCGAGAATATCTTGTGAAAGTGGTAACTGGTGACTTGTATGCTGAATTCAGCAAATATGCTCAATGAGCTGCTGGGCATTACCTACTGAATTCAGCGAATGCTGGGAGAACTTGTGACGTGGATTCCATATGATTGAGACCAAGACTGATTGAGATGGCAGATAAGAATGAATATGTCTCTGCACGGACACATAGCAAGGTACATCTTGAAACCAACAAAGAAATTATGAGCAAGGCTCACGAAGAAGGGGGTGATTTGACGTCTTCGGAACACCTTGCGTCCGCCTTTCTGCTGCTTGGGATTGCCGAAGCTTCAGAAGACGAAGCTGAGATGGAACCGACTATTGAGTGCAAAAACGAGAGCGAACCGCTCACCTACAAAGCTGCATTACGAAGTCCGCAAGCAAGACAATGGAAGGAAGCCATGCGCCAGGAATGGCAGGCATTGGTGGAGAATCACACATTCAATATCTTGGAAAAAGGTACTACCATCCATACACCAATGACTGACAGGACAGTAGAAGAGCCTATTGGATGCAAGTGGATCTACAAGAGGAAGATTAATCCAGATGGATCCACTCAGTACAAAGCATGACTAGTCATTAAGGGCTACTAACAAAAGGAAGGCATCGACTATGACAAAACCTACACACCGGTGTCCAAGATGGCAACATTCGAATTGATACTGGCACTGGCAGCTCAGTATGGCTGGGACGTCGATCATATGGACGTGGTGACGGCTTTCCTAAATCCAAGGATTGACCGAGACAACATCTACATGGAAATGCTACTTGGAATTGACTGGCTCGCGTCAAACGAAAGCGCATCGAGCGGAAGCATTTTAATCCTCCGAAAAGCACTCTACGGACTTAAACAGGCACCCAGACTCTGGTATAAGGATATCGATGGATACTTGCAATCCATAGGATTTCGACAATCAGCGGAAGATCTGAATTTGTACCTTCAACAAGGAGTCCTTCTAGTACTATACGTGGATGATCTGCTCATTACGTATAACCATGCAGAAGGATGGGGACATCGGATCAAGCAGCTGCTGCAAAACAAGTACAAGATGTGCGACTTGGGTGCGGCAAAGCAGTTCCTAGGAATCAAGATCGAGAGGACCAAAGATGGAGGATTCAGTATCTGTCAACGAGGCTACATCAACACAATCATACGACGATTTGGACTGATGGATGCAAAACCGGCTAAGTCTCCACTTGATCCTCAGACAGATCTGGCTAACACCCACTGTGAGGACAAACCGGCAAACCGCAAAGAATATCTCTCAATGGTTGGATCACTCATGTATGCGGCACTCGGAAGTCGACCAGATATCACCTTCAGTGTAACCGCCCTGAGCCGGTACAATGTCCAACCTCTCGAAATGCACACAACTGCGGCAAAGAGAGTACTCCGATACCTGAAGACTACTGCTGGATTTAGAATTCATTACTGACGGCTACCGAATCCTACCACCATTGTCGGATACACCGATTTTGACTGGGCAGGAAATCTCACAACTCGGAAATCCATCGGCGAATGCATATTCGGACTCAGGAACGTCAATGTCAACAACGAGCTTGTCATATCTGGCTTGATTCATTGGCAAGCCAAGTCTCAGAGCGTCGTAGCACTCTCAACGCTCGAGGCCGAATATATCGTCTGTTCTCATGCCACCCAGGAAAGTCTCTGGCTCAAGCGCATGATGAAAGAGGCTACAGGAGGAATGGTAGTAAAGATTGTTGATGGACCGGTACCGATCGGATGCGACAACCAAGGCACCATCAAACTGATTATCTCGGGAGTCGTACGGCAAAAGTCAAAACACATTGAGGTAAAATATCATCATGTTCACGACGAACAGATGAAAGGCGCAGTTAAGTTCCAATACGTTACTTCAGAGTCTAATCCTGCCGATCTGCCGACGAAACCTCTCATGGTTCCCCAACACAAACGACTATTGCAACTCACCAGTCTCACTCTATTCGGCCCTGACGACGGAGAACCCGAATACAATGAATGACGCCGATCTCAAAAAGGGGGTGCGGTTCTTTGACAAAGAGAAGGGGGTGCGGGTGATAAGGAATTGGAAGAGGAAAGAAGGTTTCTTTGTTGAGCATGTTCTTGCATCCTGTCGGCAAGCGTGAGTCAGCACTCATTTTCCTACTAGCAAGTGTTTTTCCCACGAGGTTATCACTGCAGAGATTTTAATGAGGTCGACAAGGATTTAATGGGAGTGTTTTTTGATTTGGGATTGTTCTTGATTTGGTGGATTTCTATGTATGGAGCACGAGAAGAGGGGGTGTATTGGAATTGCTTCTCGCCACTCCGGCGTGGCGCGCTGATGGAAGTGACACCACAGCAACAGTGGTGGCAGTAATGCCATAGCAACCGCAATGGCAAGGGGATCCTGGTAACGACAGCTTGGCATTCTTCCATAGCTGCGTCTTTCGTGTTCTTCCTTCTAGATTTTTGATATACTTCCCTATAGCATAGAAAAAGACTGAACACACCTATCTGAGCCATTCCATCAAACTTCAACGATCAAATCATCTCGCCTTCTCTCTGTCTTTTCTCTCTCCCTCCCTTCTTGTGAAGACTCTCAAAGGAACGGTGATCGGGCAAACTTTTACACAGACCAGGAAAGCCCAAGTGCTGCCGCAGAGAAAGACAACCTTGGTGGTCATCATAGGACAGACAAGCAATCAGAAGGAAAATGGGAACGCAAGCAGTTGCGAGTCTAGGTGGTCGCAGAATAGGAGCAGAGTTGTTTCCAGAGGCACAGCCCAGCTGAACAACACCACAAGTTGGGAATCACTGTATCGTCGCAGACGGCCTCGAGGCCCAAGGCAATACTGCTGCACCCTGTGTCAGAAGATATGAGGGATGATGCTACCACTCACATCCTTGTCATTGACACCCAATTATGGAGATGAACTTAGCGCTTTGCCAGCGCACAGAAGTGTGAGCGTATCCCCACTTATCTGAGAGGCTTACAATGGTTATGATGCAGGGCATACTCTGCACCAAGGTGAGGGACAATGAGTCGAGCCGAATACTGAAGTGGAGGCTTGACTTCAAGTCAATACTATCGCACTGGGTAGCCCGCAGACCAAGTACCGTCTCGTGATTGGGAAAGTGCAAGCGCCGCTACAGAACCGCACCACAGAAAAAGTTCGAGAGTCTATTGGGGAAGATATGGGGCAGAGCTATGCCTTGACGCCGTCGCAGCCGAAGAAAGGATAGCTGGTACGGTTGAGGGTTCGTTGGTCCGGCTCAGGTCGAGTAGTGTAATCAATCTCGCACACAACCCATATCGCATCACCCAATCACGACGAGAGAACAGAGGACCTGCTCCTGCCACTCTCAGGAGGATACGTGGAAGTACTACTTTCCAATCCAAATCGAGAGACTATCTGTGATATGCTGATGAAGTCTAGTGCCAAGGCAAAGAGTTTTCACGTTGCGGTGTGGGGTAATTTCCCAGCAGCACATGACTTTGCCGAGCCGAATACTTATATGATGACCCGCTGACAAGTGGTGGCCAACTGCTCTTGATTGAGAGAATCAACAGAATCATCAAAAACGATCATCAGAATCATCATCGAAACGATCATCGGAATCACCCAGACATCGGGTGAATGACTATTCCCCGGAGTGATCAGTCGAGTGATCTGTCGAGCAAGTCGTCACCACGGAACCGCAAACAATCTGTTGAGCGAGTCGTCACCACAGAACCACCAACGATCCGTCGAGCAAGTGGTTGCCATGGAACCGCAAATGATCTGTTAAACGAATCGCCGCAGCAATACTCACAAGCCTCCAGCAGCCGCGCGTGAGTCGACGATATGCGTAAGTGGCAAGTGGGACAACAGCTGATCAGGGAAGGAGACGGAAGGATACGTGAGGAGCTCGAGAGTCTAGGCGGGAGATAGGAAGGGGTGTGATAGGCAACACGTCAGTCGGCATGGATAGGATCCCCATTGAGGGTATAATCCCCGAGACCATAGCCAAGGGCTGACGTGGGGTCGTGACTTGAATCTGGCTATAAGCTGAGGTAATGGTTTGGTCCGTGACACCATTGGGCGGAATCCTATCATTAGACCGACCAGGATGAGTAGCTTAGGGCCCCGGCCCGCACCCAGAAGGGTCTGGTGTGTGAGCGTATTCCTTACCATATCTTACCTGTGAGGCAGTTGTCGAGCAATCCGTCGAGCATTCCGTCGAGCATTCCATCGGGAAATCCGTCAAGCAATCTGTCCAGCTATCCATCTCGAACCACCGAACCAAACGATCCACCGAAGCGCAGATATGCCTGAGTGCTGCAAGCGGGAAGACAGTTGATCGGAAAGGAGTGGGAAGGATACGTAAGGGGCTCAAGAATCTAGATGGGAGATAGGAAGGGGTCTGATGGGCAATATGTCAGTCAGCACGGATAGGACCCCCGTTGAGGGTATAATCCCCAAGGCTGTAGCCGAGGGCTGACGTGGGGTCGTGACTTGAACCCAGCTATAAGCTGAGGGAATGGTGCGGTCTGTGACACCATTGGGCGGAATCCTATCATTAGACCGACCAGGACAAGTAGCTTCAGGCTCCGGCCCGCACCCAGGAGGGTCTGGTGTGTGAGTGTATTCCTTACTATATCTTACCCGTGAGGCAGTTGTCGCGCGAGTGGTAGACCATCCGCTGAAGTGATACACGAATGAGCTGTCGGGCAAGCTGCCGGGCCCACATCGAACCCACCGCCGAAGTGACACAAGTGAGCCGACGGGCAAGATGTCGGGCCCGCCTCGAACCATCCACCGAAGCGATACACGAGTGAGCCGTTGGGCAAGATGCCAGGCTTGTCTCAATCCGAATGATCTACCAAAGTGGCACGAGCCAGCCTTCGAGCGAGCTGTCGGGTAAGAGGCCAGGCCCGTCTCAATCCGAACAATTGGCCAAAGCGCCAAGAGTGAGCCGTCGTGCAATATGCTGGGCCCGTCTCAATCCGAACCATCCGCTGAAGCGATACACGAGTGATCGATTGAGCAAGCCGTTGCCGCGGAGCCGCGTGGGCTCCGGCGCTCAAGCCGTACCCAGTGGGTGCCGTAGATATCGACTCGAACCCCTTAGATTATTCGCTGTGAATCCCCTAACGGTGGCGAACTTAGAAGGAGGGTCATCGTGGAAGTTATTCTTCTATAATAATTGAATGCCAGCGAAGACCGCATGCGTCCCATCTCCTTCGTGACTATCGAGAAACCTGACTAGTTCGATATTACCATTACTCCGATCTTGACCGGACGTCCCAGTGTCACAAACCATTTGTTGCAAGTAGTTTCCTGACAGCACACTCATCAGGAAAAAAGTGAAAATTTAAGTGAGTACAGTGGTAACCCCTGCTAGCGTCCGATACTCCAGTAGCTTTCCTAGCTCTGGTAAGCTTCCCAAGCTCCAGTAAGACAGGCTATACTCATGTAAGGTTTTCTAAGTATCAGCAACTGGTACAGTTGGTGTCTAAACTCTCATGGATGGGTAGTACCGACGTATGCACCTAAACCAATTGTCACAATCCAATGGTTTGTTTTCCGGATGCGTACATTCACAAATTCATGGTGTTTGATACATTTTTTCTCCTGTTATTTGCTTGTCTATCACGGTTGTGCTTTTAAATCCTGTAAAATGAAGGGTACTTGGGAATACCAGTTTACTGGCATGCCTTTTCGTATATATTTATTCACAGCAGTGCACGTTCAAAGATATAAAAAAAATAATTCAATAATTAGATTACTCCTATACTAGTCAGTTCATCACCTCCTTTGCTCAGTGCCCTTTCAGCACTTCAAATACTTTTGTAAATGCTTTTGCAAATGCTCACAGCAACCATGCACACAGACTTGTGACTTCAATACTCCCACATAGATTATGTGCCCATTGACTGAGGTGTTCCTAGAATGAGCTCCTGGTGACATATGTGAATGATCCAAGTCTGTGAACCTCTGTTTATGCTTCGTCGCTAGATCACACCTTCGGGATTACCGCTGTCAGGAGACTCTGTTGAAATGATCAGGCTGTGTTGCCTTTGCCAGCTGTGCTGCCAACTCCAAAATTGTCCTCCCAGCTCGTCGAACACCTTTGCAAATCTTCCCTGCTGGCAAGTGCTCCCACTGGTCTCACGCATAGACTATCTAGCTGTTGAACCGTAGTTACGCTCCTAGCGATGCACATTGCTGATCTGTGTCCACTAACCTCCATTCATCCTTCGCCACCAGATCACACCTTCACGATTGCCAGTATTGGGAGTCTCTCTTGAAATAATCAGGCTGCATTGCATTTGCCAGCTGTACTGCCAACTCCAAGAGTCATTCTCCCAGCTCATTGAATACCTTTGCAAATTCTCCCCACTGGCAAGTACTCCCACCAGTCTCACGCGTAGACTATCCAGCAGCTGAACTTTGGTTACTCTCCTGATGACGTATGTTGCTGATCCTTCTCCATGAACTTTTTTTTATCCTTCGTGACTGGATCGCACCTTCGGTATTGCTAGTATTGGCAATTTCTATTGAAATGCCAGCTGTGCTACCTACTCCAACAGTCGTCCTTCCAGCTCATTGAATGCTTTTGCAAATCCTCCCCACTGTCAAGCACTCCTACCACTGCTCCCAATCTCACTCGTAGACAATCCAGCTATTGAATAAATTGAATTTCGGATACTTTCCCAGCAATGTACATTGCTGATACATGTCTGCAAACCTCTCTTCATTCTTCACCACTAGATTGCGCCTTTGGTATTGCTGTTATTGGAAGTTTCTGTTGAAACGACCAGACTGTGTTGCATTGGCCAGCTGTACTGCCAGCTGTGAGAGTCGTTCTGCCAGCTCCTTGAACGTATTCACAAATCCTCACTGCTGTCAAGTACTCCCACCAGTCTCTTACATAGAATATCTAGCTGTTGACTGAGTTGAATCTCGGATACTCTCCTGACGACATACACTGTCGATCCAAGTCCACAAACCTTGATTCATGCTTCGACACTAGATTGTACGTTTCAGATTGCTGGTATCGGAAGTCTCTGTTGAAATGCCAGCTGTGCTGGCTACTTCAACATTCATCCTTTCAGCTCGTCGAACACCTATGCAAATCCTCCCCACTGTTAAGTACTTTTACCACTGCTTCAAATCTCAATCGTAGACTATCCAGCTGTTGACTGAATTGAACCTCAGATAGTTTCCCGGCGATGTATGTTGCTGATCTGTGTCTGCGGACCTCTGTTTATCCTTCACCACTGGATTGTGCCTTTGGGATTGCCAGTATTGTGAGTCTCTCTTGAAATGACCAGGCTGTATTGTATTTGCCAGCTGTGCTGCCAACTCTGAAAGTCGTCTTTCCAGCTCCTCAAGTGTATTTGCAAATCCTGACAGCTGTCAAGAGCTCCCACCGGTCTCATGCGTAGCCTATCCAGCTATTGACTGAGTTGAACCTGGAATACTCTCCCAGCGATACACGTCATTGATCTGTGTCCATGAACCTCTGTTCATCCTTTGCCACTGGATTGTGCTTCTGAATTGCTGGTATCGGGAGTCTCTTTTGAAATGACCAGGCTGCATTTCATTTGCCAGCTGTACTGCCAACTCTGAGAGCCATCCTTCCAGCTCCTCGAATGTATTTGCAAATCCTCACCACTGTCAAGTGCAGGCGGAAGCTGCTGTCCTTTGCATTAGAGGCCTGTCCTTCATAAATGACATCAGCTGGTGGGCTGAGGGAGCAGATGACAGGGAAGTGGCAGCCAGGATTACGGTGGTAGCAGCTGTCTCGATCAAGTGGGCAGCTGGCAATGGGGTGGCTTTTGACCACAGCAAGACTGAGACAGCCTTCTTCCAGAAGGAGGAGGAATGAAGAAGAAGGCACCCATGGTGACGGTGGCAGTTGGCACTAGCAATGTCCTGTTGAACATCACTGCTACAATGTGGCTCGGAGTATAGCTCGATTAGATACTCACACTTAGAGACCACTATGCTACCTGGCTGAAGGAGAGGCACAAGGCTATGGCTCAGCTCCACTGTCTCACTGGGCAGATGGGGCTGTCACCTGCGAACTGCAGAAAAGTGATGACTGCATGCGTCCAGTTTGTCACAATGTTCAGTGCTAAGCTGTGGCAGAACGGTGACCATGTCCATGGAACTATGGGCCAGGTGGATGAGCTGCAATTGCAGGTCAATTAGGAGGTACGGGTGATGACAGCCTGCTTTCGGACGACAAATCTGGGGGCTCTCTCAATGGAGTCAGGGCTCGAGCCACAACAGCACAGCTCAAGAACAGGCAACAGTGGTTAAGGCTGCGACTGCTCAACCTGCCATGGGAAGACTAGATACAAGAAATCATCATTGCAAGAATGGTGATCAGATGGCAGCTCATGATTACCCTGACACATAGGGAACAGACGAATAGTACAGTCCTGCCTGAGGAGCTGAAAACCCTCGATGCGGAGCTACAGCAAGAGGAGGAGGCTGAGGTAAGGGTGGAGTCAGAGCAGATGTGACCGGAACTAACTATGTTCACCGAGAGGTCATGGCTGGAGAATGGGGTGACCAGATATGAAAAGTTTGCCCGATTTCCGTTGCGCTGAGAGTCTTCACACGAGCAGAGAGAAAGAGAGAGAGAAAGAGGTATGACGAGATGATTGTATCGTTGACGTGTGATGATCTTCTATTTCTGTACTATC
>Ga0307508_10000799_pt1 | contig 37084 bp, 56 predicted proteins | sample 9_EM_MG_FD_203089 | JGI IMG/M metagenome (GOLD analysis project Ga0307508, IMG submission 203089) | Populus trichocarpa ectomycorrhiza microbial communities from riparian zone in the Pacific Northwest, United States - 9_EM | ecosystem: Host-associated > Plants > Roots > Unclassified | place...
GGGAATGCGGCCCTGGTGCAGGAATGGCGTATCGAGGCAGGCACGCGCGGCGGCGAGGATATCGTCAGCGCTCATTGCGTACCTACCTGCGCATATTGCGAGCTGGTCGGCACATACGAAAAGCCACCGAAGTTGATGATGTTTGCCCACTTGTCGCGACAATCTGCCTGGCGCTTGCGGCAACCGGGGATCAGGGAGTAGGTATCGCCGATGGCTGGCGGGTAGTGGAAGGGCTCGAACACTTCGAGGGTGCCGTCGCCCTCATGGCGCTTCACTTCCTGCGGCTTCAGGCCAACGTTGGCGCCGCTGGTGAATTGCAGGGTGCCATAGGCGAAGTAATCCACAACCTCGGCGCGCGCCGAATCGCGCACGATGGCACTGCTTGTGACGGCGGTAATCGTTCCGGTGACGGTGAGCGGCGCGAGATCGACCATGCAACCGCCGTATTCCTGCCCGCCGAAGGGTTTCGGGCAGGCGGCGGTGTAGGTCTTTCCGACCGACTGATTCAGCGCATCGATCAGCGCCATTTCCTCGATCTTGTAGCGGCCATCGAGAAGTGTTGTCTTGCCGAGGATGCTGGCGACGATCGGCTCTTCATCTTCAACCGGCGTTTTCCAGCTCGTGGCGAAAAGATAGGCGCGTGCGCTGTCGAACAGGCCGCTGCTGATCTGGTCGTAACCGATGCCGGCGAGACCGGCGATGCCCTCCATATCGATCATCGCCGGCGAGAGATTCGCCGCGGCGCTGTAGCCGGTGAATTCGTAGCCCGAGCACGACAGGTAGGTGTGGCCGCCCATGGTCAGGTCGCGCGGGTGCTGCGTCAGGTAGATGGCCGAGCCGGTGGCCGGGACGATGCGCAGGCACATCACGCGGGTACGGTAGTCGGCGACGACGGATTTCATGGCGTGACGAGCTCCACAATGTCGATGCTGCCGGCCTCGCGCACGTCGCCGCCGATTGCAGCGACGTCGATGCGGGAATTGAAGCGGCAGGGGATGTCGAACAGGCAGCCGGCGGTTACCGACTCGGCGGCCTGCGGCTGTGTCTGCGCGGTGCCGGCGCTGCTGTAGGCGGTGAAGGCCGTCGAGTTGATGGCAACGGTGATCGTCGTGCCGCTGGTCGCCGTGATTGCTCCGCGCAGGCCGTTGATCTGCGTCATGCCAACGACGCCGCTGATATAGACCGATTCGCCGACGGCGAAGGTGTGCGACCCGACCGTCAGCACGGCGCTGGCGGCCTGCGTGATGCCGGTGATGCTGCGCGACTTGTTGGCGGCGAAGGTAACTTGCCCGGTGATTGTCGAGACGCTCCAGTAACTCGACGATATCGAGACGCCGCCAATGCCGACCAGGACAGATCCGGCGACCGGCTTGAACAGCGTGCGCAGCGGCGGGCCGATGGCCAGCGGCGTGGCGCCGGCGCCGTACTGTTTCTGCAACTGGTAGACGCCGGCCGAGAGGCGCAATGCCGGCTGGTCGATGGCGGTCGGCGTGCCGGTGTTGGCGTTGGTGCTGAAGTCGTCCAGACACTTGACGCGGAATCCGGCGAACAGGCCGTAAGCGCGGTGGTAGAGGGCGATGATGCGCGCCCACAGGTCAGCGCTATGCAGGGTGTAATGCACGACGAAATGGCGCACCGGATAGGGGTGCAGCAGGCGGCGGAATTCCGCGCCACCGCGCGTCTGCGTGATTTCGACGGCGAATTCGTCGGCGTAGCTGGCGCCCATGCGCACGTCGATCGGCAGACGCTCTTCGAGGAAATCAGACATCAGCGATACCGCCCGGCGCCAGAGATCGCCGCCATCGCCTCTCGGGCGCCCTGCCCGGCGGCGCGGCGCACGTCGGGGGCGCTGTTGCCTGTGACGTATACATTGATGGTGTGGCCGCCGCCGCTATTCTGCGCAGCGACCCCGAGCTTGCCATCGGCACCCCGGCGCAGCGGCAGGATGGCTTCGGCGCCGGCTTCGCCCATCAGGCCGATGCCTTTGGCGAAGGGGAAAACAGTCGGCTGCGAGACGATGCTGCCGGAGTAGGCCGAGAGGCCGGGCGAGTTGTAGACGCCGCCATCGGCATTTTTGAACAGGCCGCCGAGCCAGTCCATTGCGCCACTGAGCAGGCCGTCGCCCTTGCCGCCTTCGGCCAGGCTGCCAAACAGCTTGCGCGTCAGATCGGCCGCTACCGCTTCGGCAACCATGCGCTTGATCGTTTCGCCGAAGCTCTGCAGCATGCCCTTGGTGCCGTTCTGGAAGGGATCGAAGAGGAAGTCGGCGAAGGACTTCTGCATGCCCTTGGCGGCGTTTTCGGCGAACAGGTCGAACTGGCTTTTCTGCGCTTCGAGGGCGGCGTCGGCTTTCTTGTTGTCGATCACCGAGAGCGCGTCGGTGATGCGGCCGCGCACGGCCAGCTCGCGCTCGAGCACGGCGATCTGTTCTTCATTCCCGGAGATGCTCTTGGCGATGGCGAGCTCTTCGACCAGACGCGCCTGGGTGATCGCGGAAATCTGCGCTTCGGTCAGGCCGTAGAGTTCGCCCTGCTTCTCCAGCTTGCGCGCCTCTTCGTCGAGCGCGTCGAGATGCGTGGCGAGCTTTTGCTGCGACTCGTCCATCGCCTTGTTCTCGCGGTCCATCGCGGCGATTTCTTTTTCGATGGTCAGGAGTTTTTCGAGCTTGCCGGCCAGGCTGGCGCGCTCGGCGGCGGTGGTCTTGATCGTGCCATCGCGGATCTCGACCATGATCTTTACTGCCTCTTTCTGCGAGGCGGTCAGGGCATCGGTGCTTTGCAGGTCGATTTCCTTGATCGCGATCTGTTCTGAAAGGGATTTCAGGATGCGGTCGTAGTCCGAGAGCGTAGCGGCGCTGCTGCCCTTGCCGTCCTTCGGCGCAGTGCCGAAGGTCTGGCTGTTGAGCGAGGTATCTTTCGGCTTGTCGGCCTCTACAGCCTCGTTGACGATCTTGTCGCGGCGCTTGACAGCGCCTTTCAATTCCCTCTCGGCGGCGGAGAGTTCCGCTTTCAGCGAGGCGAGGCGGCGCTCGCTAAAACCCTTACCCAAGAACCCGACGTTTCCGGCATCCAGATCGGCCTGGGTTTTTTCGACCGACTTGCGCAGGTCGGCGACAGCTGTGAATGCCTTGTTTGCCTGGTCGTCGGCAAGTTTCGCCGGGTTGATTTCTCCACCCAGCGCCTTGTTCATGGCGACGCCGATGCCGATCAGGACGCCGTAGAGCACGCCGCCCTCTTTCTGGGCCTTGAGCATCCAGTCGGTGACGTCCTTCATCGGGCCGACCGCTGCGGCGGCCAGCTGGCGCGAGAGTGCGCCCCAAGAGGCGGTCAGGCGGACGACGTTTTTTTCGTATTCGTCGGCGGCTTTCGCCTGCTCGGTGGTGACTTTTCCGATCAGCTTGTGCTGTTCGGCGAGGTCGTGCATGTAGGGGATCTGCTCGGCGGCGGTCTTGCCGAGAATGGCCATCAGGGCGGCTGTCTTGCCGCCGCCGTCGGCGAACTTCTCCTGGGCGCGGGCGATTTCGACGAAGGCTTCGGCCGGGTCCATCGTGCGCAGCGCCTGCAGATCGAGGCCGAGCGCAGCGATGGCCTTGCCGGCGCCTTTCGATTCGTCGTCAGTGCCGTGCAGGGCCTTATTAAGCTTGACGATGACGCCCTGAATTGCGTCGAAATCACGGCCGCCGATCTTCGCGACACCCTTCAGCGCGCCGAGATTCTCGACGCTGGCACCGGTTTTTTCGGCGGCTTCCTTGAGCCCCGCCATGGCTTCGACGGCGCTGGTTATCTTCCCGGTCAGGGCGGCCAGCGAGCCGATACCGGCAATGCCGACCGAGGCCATGGCGATATTCTTGAAGGACTCGACGAGGTTGACGCTGCTGCCGCTGAGTTTCGACAGCCCGGCATTGACGCTATTGAACGCCTGCTGCGTTTCGTCTTTGGCGGTCAGGACAAATTCTGTTTTTTCGGTCATCGCTGGCAGTCCCGGATTACGGTCAGGTCAAGAATCACGGCGTCGAGGTCGTCGATGCCCAGGTACTCCGCTACCCAGGGCAGCGCTTGCCAGTCGATGGTGCCGCCCATCAGGTTCCAGCCCATCACCGCGACCCGGCTTTCAAACGGCGCCGGGCCGGGGGGCAGGCCGGGCCGGCTGCTGGCGGCCAGCCAGTTGGCTAGGGCTTTCCCCGCGCCTCGGTGGCCTCCTCGTGGCGCTGGTAGGCTTCGATGACGCCGCTGGCGATTGGCTGCCAGAGGTCGGGGCGGTCGGCGACCCAGGCTTTGAAGACGGCGGCGTCGAAGGCTACCGGCTCGGGATCTCCGCCGGGAAGCAGATCGGACTCCTGAACGCCCTCCCAGCCGACGACGTAGCGCACGGCGAATTCGATCGACATGGCGACGCCTTCGGCCCCGGCGCGGGCGATGTCGAGGGACGGCGGGCGGCGGATAGTGAACTTGAAGCCCGCCGCTTCGATGACGCTTTCGCGCCCACGCTGGAATTTTGCGAGGTCGAGTTGTTTCATCAGGCGCTCTGAATCGTCAGGCCGCCGAGCATGGTGATCTTGGCCGGGCTGGTGGTGACGGCCTGCTTGCCGCCGCCTGGCGCGCCGGTGTAGCCGACGGTGCCGTACCACATGGCGTAGGCGCCGTCTGGCCACAAGACCTTGAAGGACTTGTTGGCGCGCGTGGCGAAGGCGGTGATCATGGCCTGCTGGGCGACGCTGGCCGGGTCCCACTGCATGGTCATGTCCGCTGATTGTGCGGAGGCGCCGACGACGATCTGGGTGTCGACGACGTCATTGACCGTGGTGCTGTCGGTGACCTTGATTTCGCCACCGCCGAACTGGAAGTCCTGCACGCCGGTGATCGAGGTGCCGAGGGTGACCTTTTGCGCCGAGCCGCTGCTGAAGGTGTTGAACAGCGTGGTATCGAGGCCAGTGACGCCATCGATGCCGGCGATGCTGAAGGTGTTGGCAGCGGTGGCGACGACCTTGAACAGCCGGCCGTTGAGTTCGACCATGCCCTGAATCAGGAGCAGGACGATATCGCCGTTGGCGAGGCCGTGCGCGGTGCTGGTGATGACGCCAGGCGCGGCCTTGGTGATGCCGGTGATGGTCAGCGCCGCGCCGATGGCGGACTCCATGAACAGCTTGAGGCCGGCATTGATATGGATGGTCATGGTTGCTTGCTCCTAGAGGGCCGTGCCGGGCGCGGCCGGCGAGGTGAAATAAATGGTCTGGAATTGCAGGGTGATGATGCCGACGGGCTTATCCAGGCTGTCGTCGAGGTCGATGTGGATCGAACTCAGCGTGCAGTCCTTGAGCTTGTTGCCGAGCAGGTTGCCGATCAGGACTGGCTCGACTTGCTCGGCGATGGCGTCGAGGGTGTCGTCGAGGTCGGCGGTGGCCTTGGCAACGCCCTTGATGGTGAGGGTCAGGGTGCGGCGCTGCGGGCGGTCGTCGGTGACGTTGTCGGATTCGATCTGCTCGTCGTCGGTGCTGATCAGCAGACACGGAAGATCGGCATCGCGCAGCGGGTAGATGCGCGACTGAAAGACCTTGCTGCCGGTCGTCGCTAGGCCGGTGACGGCTGCCGCTGCTGCTTCTCGGATCTGGCGGCGGACGTGGCTCATGCCGCCTCCAGCTGCAGGGTGGCGAGGCCGGTGCCGTCTGTCTGCCAGTCGCGCACGGTGAAGCTGCGTGCGCCGATGACGAACGGGAGGCCGCGCGGCTCGATCGGCAGGTCGGTGGCCCGGAGCGTGAAGCGCGGGTCATTGCCGCCGACGATGTCGAAAGCGAGCAGCGGTTTTTCGTCAAAGATGCCGGGCACGGCGACGCCGTTCAGGGTGGCGAGCACCCCGAAGTCGGCGAAAAACGGCGCGAAAGTCTCGGCAAAGCTCATTGCGCGGCCGCGTCCGGTTCGGCCTTCGCGCCGGCCTTGGCGGCCTTCGCGTCGACTTCTTCGGCCCGCCGCATGCGCACGAGTCGGCCGGCATCTTCTGCCGATACCTGCTCGGGCACGCGGAACACCTTGCCGGCCGGAAGGTGCTGCCCGGAGGCAGCGCACTTCGCGAGGATGCGGATTGCTTTCACGCTCAGGTCGTCAGTGCGTCGAGCATGGCGCTGAACGATTCGGCATGCCGGACGGCGATGTCGACGTCCTGCAGGGCGACCACGCGGACGGTGCCGGAGGTGCTGCCGCTGTAGGGATCGACGGTCAGATCGAGCGTGCCCCACTGGCCGATGATCAGGTCATTCCAGTTGCCCTGGATCAGCGCCGAGCAGACGCCGGATGAGGAGCCCTTGGTCAGGTTGCTCGGCACCTGGTTGGAGACGCCGGTGCGCAGCCCGCCGACCGAGGTCATGCCGTTGGCGTCGGGGAAGTTTTCGCACAGGTAGCCGGCGACGCCCGAGGCCTTGAGCGTGGCGAGCAGCTTGCCGATGACCTTGGCGTTGGTCAGGATGCCGGTGGCGCCAAAGTCGGCGTTGGCGGTGGCCACGTCGCTCCACAGTTCGACGATGTGCGCCCAGGTCGGCGCGAGGCCGTTGGTGCCGCCGGCGACGGAGCCGATGCCGGACGTGGTGATGATGCCGGTCGGCTGGTTGGAGGCGCCGGAGCCGTTGATCGCGGCCTGGTCGATGGCCAGCGCGAGGACGGTGGCCAGATCCTTGCGGACGAAGCCCTCGATATCGACGCTCGACTGCAGCAACAGCTTGCGGCTGATGTCGGTGAAGGCGCCGACGGTTTTCGGCGACATCGTCACCTGGTCAAAGGCTTGTTGCGATTCGGTCGGGGCGCCGGATTCGGCGACCCAGTAGGCGGTAGCGCCGCCGGTCTGGCGCGGGATGGCGATGTTGCCGGTCAGGCCGCCGAGCAGCTGGGCGCCCATCTTCATGATCATCATGCGGTTACGCAGGAGGTCGATAAAGTTGCTGGCGAGCAGATCGGTCGAGACGGTATGGCCGCCGGCCGTGGTCGTGCCGACGACGAGGTCGCGGCGCTGGACTTCGGCCGGGACGAAGAAGCCGGTGGCGGCGCGGCCGAGCTTGCCGCCGAAGGCGTCCGAACACTCGCGCTCGAAGGCTGCCAGCTCCTGCGCCTTGCGGTCGCCGGGATTGGACAGGGCGTTGATGGCGCGCAGGAAGCTGAACGATTTCGCTTCTTTTTGCGAGAGACCGATGTCGGCGGACTCAAGCGGCTTGTTGGCCATGCGCGCCATGACTTCGCTCTTGAACTCTTCGACCGACTTGCCGGAGGCGGCAAAGTCGGCGGCGATGTCGGCGCACTTGTATTGCTTGCCGATGGCGATAATTTCGGCGACGCGGTTCATGGCGGATTGAGCGCCGGCAGCGCGGTGCTCTTCGACGGTGATTTCGGGCATTTTTTGCTCCTGGGAAATAGGGGGGGATGCTTTTGTTTCGAGAATTTCGATTTCAATGCGCTCGCCGGGGGCGGCGCTGCGGCCGATGCCGACGGAGGCGTCAGCAGGTACGGAGACGAGGGATACTTCGAAGGGCTCCCAGTCGCTGACGCGATAGGTGTCCTGGTCGCCCGTGGTCTCGACCAGCGTGGCTTTGTGGATCATGTAGCCGACGCTGACGTTGCAGCGGATGCCGTCTTTCACGTCCTGGTAGATCTCTTCCGCCCGCGCGCTTTTTCCAAAACGCACCACGGCGCGGCCGACCCGGTCGGCGCCGATCTGGACAGATTCGATGACGCCGACGTGATCGCGGCTGTCGTGATCCATGAGCAAGGGGCCGCCGGATTTGAGGCGGTCGAGACGCATGGACTTTGCTGAAACGTCGAGGATTTCGATACCGAACCAGCGCTCGTAGGGCGTTTCGCTGGCGAAGGCCAGTTCGACGGTGCGCGTTTCTTCGTTGATCGCGGCGCGGTCAACGGCGAAGGCGCGATGCGCGGTGGTGCCGGGTTTGATCTGCTTGATTTGGCTTTGCATGAAGCCTCCTTGATGGAGGCATCAAACCGCGTCCGCTGTCTCGCGTTTAAGCCACGGCGCGAGAAAAGTTGCGGCAGACAGGCGCGCTATGTACGGCGACGGAAAAGAAAAAACCGCCCGAGGGCGGTTTGTGATCTTTGTGCAGAGGTGAGCGAAAAGTGAATTGCGGGGGATTAGATTTTCACGGCGAACGGCCTGCACTTCGGCGCATCGCCAAGCGCATTCGACAGCTTTTCTTGTCCGCCCCAAATCTTCACGTTGCGGAATTTGCCGATGCGCTCGCCGAAACCACCTGCGTGACTGTAGTCATAGACGCCCAGCTTGAAATACGGGCCGACGACATCCGTGTAGGTCGTGCCGATATTGATCTGACGCGCTACTGCATACCCGTCCATATAGACATCAATCAGCCCCGCCCCGGCATTCGACCACCGCGCATGGAGCATGACGGAGTGCCACGCCCCTTGCGCCATCGGCATCGAGCCAATCAAGTTGTAATTGACGCTCTCAGTCGGTGGCTGTGACTGCGGAAGATGCGCCATCAGGTTTGCACCGTCATACAGCATCAGAAAATTTGGCGCCCTCGCGGCGTCACCGCCATCTGGCGTATCGTGGATTTGTTGCAAGCTAAACTGCCGGCCAACAGGCCAACCGTCTGCATACCACTCGTAGGAGTACCAACGCTCATCGCCAAGCGCATCGACAGGCCCGGTGATCTCGCAGCGATTCCCGGCGCCAATCAGCGCATCCGTGTCACGTAAATGGGACACCATGCAGCCGTCTGCAATGTAGAGGCTGTCGCCAATCCCGTTTGCCAGTGCATCGCCAGTGCCGGATACGCCATTCGCCTGTAGGGAATCAACCCCTGCAAACGTTGACGACAGGGGGTAGCTAGAAAGCAGCGACATTACAGATCGCTCGCGGTCAGCAGCCGGGACGGATTGCTGCGCAGGCGCTGTACTGCCGTTGTCACCTGTGCGGCAGTCGGCTTAGTCCAAGCCGCGCCCCACCGAAGCATTGCCATGCAACGCGTCGATGCTGCGATGCCGGTAGCGTTTGTCGGGACTTTATAACCTGCGCCAAGCATGAAGTCATTGGTGTTTGTGGTATCGCAACCACTCGCCCCGAACGCTGCTGTGGTGCCAACCAGAACGCCATCCTCCCACCGATTGAGCGTTTTGGCGGAACCATCAATCAGAACGGCGAAGTCATGCGCTGCGCCGTCTGCCAAGTTGGCGGTGCCTGCTGGTCCAAACAGGTTTGTGGGCCCGGTCGCGCTGTACATCGCCAGATCGACCTTACCGCTCGTGGCAATGCGGAGTTTAAAACCGTTGCGGAAGTTGCTTTCAGAGTCGCCCATCAAATTGACTTGCGCAGCGGGAGCCGCCATCTTGCCGCGCCAGTAGATCAGCAGCGCTTCCCCTGCGTTGAAGTCGAAATTCAGCGAGGGTAGATGCAGAACGCTATCGAGCGTGCCGGTTACAGGCGCGACGACCGTTGCGTACCCGCCAACTGCCGCCATCTGCGCTATCGACAGGTTTGCGCCTCGACTGGCGTTATTCCCGGCACCAGATGCGTCGTACCACGTTCCATCATCAGCAGTCAGGGTCGCCGCGTTGAGATGGCAGAAATACGCCGGATGGACTTGCGCCAGTGGAATTTCAACCCCCCCAGCCGTGGCTGTAATCTTCCCGGTGAGATTGGTAGAAGCCAGTACCGGCACGCCGGCATTCGGCACTATTTCTCCGCTGACGTAGGTGGCCCAATCGTGGTGCAGGTATAGGCGCGCGGTGGCGTATTCGATGTCGTACTCTTGTCCGGAGACGTGGAAGCTGCCGGAGCCCGCATTGCGGGTTTCGGTCATTTTTACGCGTAAGGTCATGATGGCTTTCCTAGCTAGGCGATAGTTGGCGCGGATGCAGGCATCGGCGCTGCGTAGGCCGGAAGGCCGGCGGCGGCGGCGGTGGCGTTGGCGCGGGCAAGGTCGGCGATGACGTCGTCGAGGTCGAGGCCCATCTGGCTGGCGATGGTGTAGGGGCTGGTGAGGCCGGCGCGGATGGCGGCGAGGCTGGCTTCGATGTCGCGCAGCGGATCGACCCACTGCCAGCGGCGGCCTTGCCATTGGTGGGCGGCGAACTTGTCGCGCTTGGCGGCCGGCAAAGGGGATCCGTTGGGCATGGTCAGGGCGTTGTTGAGCAGCGCGAGGCTGAGCCAGTCGCCGTGCACCTGCTCGAGCATGGCGTCGGCAAACCAGCCCTGGACGGTCATCCACTGGTCGCGCTCTTCGATGACGCCGCTGCGGATGCTGCTGAAATTGACGCCTTCGAGGTCGTTGCCGAGGCTGTTGTAGGCTACGTTGAGACCGCTGGCCATACGGCGCAGGAAGGATTTGGTGAACGACTCCAGCATGGCGTCGGGGTATTTGCTGTCGTAGGCCTTGAAATCGTAGCCGTCGGGCAGCGTGTCGTAGTGGCCGGGCACGCTCACCTGGATCGGGTCGCCGTCGGCGCCCTCGGTGTCGGTGGCCGGCGGCAGGCCGTCCGGGCTGACGAAGAAGCCGAGGGTGTCGGCGCCCTTGCGCGCGGCGAGCAGGGCGGACTGTTCGAATTCGCCGAGGTGGTGCATGGTCAGGATGGCCGAGCTCATCCACGGCGCGCCGCGGATCTGTTCGGCGTATTCGACGATGTAGCCATGGATGATGTCGTCGGCCGGCACGGCTTCGCGCGTTCGGCCGCCGGAGATGCCGTCGTTCGGGTGGCTGGTGAACAGGTGGTAGGCGACTGGCCGGCGATAGGCGTCGATCTCGATGCCCATCACGATGGCGTTGCTGCTGCCGCTCTGCGTGCGGTTGAGGTTGGTGTCGAGGCGGTCGATGTCGAGGTGCTGCAAGGCGAAGCCGTAGGTGTTGCGGGCTGCTTTGCCGCGAATCTTGCGCACGAGGAATTCGCCGTCGATGGCGACGTCGCCGATGACGGCGCGGCAGAGGTCGGTAAAGCTCATGCGGCCGGTGATTTCGCAGACGCCGCGCCGCGACCAGTCGGCGAAGCCGCCTTCGATGGCGTCGTTGGCCAGGGCGTCGGCGGTGCTCGCGCTGTTCATGACGCGCGCCTGGAGCTTGAAGCCGTTCGGGCCGATGACGTTGGTTACCACCATTTTTTTGAACTTGCGCGCGTAGTCGTTGTTTTTGGCGAGGTCGCGCGAGCGGGCGCGCAGGCGGTCGAGGTCGCCGCGTAGTTCGTTGTTGATGCTGTTTGTGGTGGCCAGCCAGCTGGCGGTCAGGCGATCGACGCGGGCGGCGCTGAAGGCGCGGTGGTTGCGCAGCGGCACGACCTTGGCGGCCTGGCGCTCGGCGTTCCACTTGGCGAGGACGACGCTGCCCGGTTGTTTGACGCGCTCGGCGTTGTACCAGTTGGGGGCGCTCATCGCTTAAAACCTGACCATGACTTTTGACCGGCCCGGCAAGCCGGCGGCGAGTCGGTCGGCGGCTTCTTCGCGCACGACTTCGGCCTTGAGTTTGTTGCGCAGGCCCATGAATTCGACGGGGGTGCGGAACTTCATGCGCCGGCCGGCGATTTCGTATTCGTGCGTCCAGGCGCTGGGGCCGTGCGCGACCATGGCCTGGTCGAGCAGGTCGAGCGTCTGGCGGGCGCTGCTGCGCGTGTCGAAGCCACCGGCCTGCGCGGCGAGGTTGGGCGCGATGGCGATGCTGCCGGTGCCGATGGTGTAGCGTTCGCCGGATTTTTCGACGGTGGCTTGCCAGGCGTAGGCGCCGGCGGCATAGGCGGCACTGGTCGCCGCGCTGACGCCGACCAGGTGGTCGGCGCCGTCGGCGGCGGCGGTGATGTCGATCTTGCCGGCAGCGTTGATCAGCCGGTATTTGAGCACCCAGCCGGCGCTGGCGGGGTAATCGACGAGGGTTTTTCGCCAGGCGATGGTGTCGCCGGCGACGACCGTGGACGGTTCGCGGGTGGGTACGGTTTGAGCCATACCGCTGTTTTATGGTTTTTGCTGTCTCGCGGTTAAGCCACGGCGCGAGAAAGTTTCAGCAGGGCATAGACGCGCTTGATGCTGATCTGGTAGCGGCGGGCGAGGAAGGGGATGCGCTCGCCGTTTTTCCAGTCACGAAACAGCGCCCGGTTGCGCGCCTCGCGCTGTTCGGCGGCTTCTTTTGGCGGCCCGATGTAGGGGCGCTCGCCTTTCCAGTCCTGATAAATTTCGGCCAGGACTTCGCCAGCCAGCAGGCCGGCGACTTCGGCGCTGATGCCGAGTTTTTCGGTCATGCCGGCAACCATGCGGGCACGCACATCTTCCACGAATTCGGACATTATCTGTGAGCCTGCGAAACGACGCGGCGCCGTGTCTGGCCGCGATAGGTGGCTCCCGGTGTTGCGGTGGCCGCCGGCTGCGTGGCCGGGGGCTCGGTTTTTTGGTTTTGTGCTGCTTTTTTCAGGTCGACGCCCGACAGCCGAAGCGCTGCCAGGGCGTATTTCATGCAGTCGAGCGTTTCGTTTCTCGGCCGGGTCTGCACCCATTCGACGTAGGGGCGCGTGCCGCGGATCTTGGTGACGAGCTTTTCGGCGGTGAGCTGGGCGAAATACTCGTCGTCGAAGGCCGGGTCGCGCGGGAAGTGGATGTAGCCGGGGCCGGGCTCTTTTATCTTCAGGCGCGAGTAGATCAGGGCCTTGGCCTGGTCGTCGCCGACCATGTGCACGGTGATGCCCTTCTTGCGCTGCCGGCGCAGGCGCTGGCGGCGGGCTTTTTCGTCTTCGACGATCGGGCGGCCGGGGCCGGCGACGCCCTTCACGGCCATCGCCCAGCGCTTCCTTTCGACGAAGGCATAGACCAGGCTGGCGTTGTAGCCGGAGTCGACGGCGAGCGCTTGCGGCGCCCAGTACGAAAGCTCCTCGGCGAAGCGCGCCCAGACTTCGGGCTGTGCGGTGTCGCCGGGGGTGATGAAGTGTTCCATCACGTAGGCTTCTTCGCCGGCGTGCCAGTCGACGACGCTGCATTCGATGCGGTCTTTCTGCACGTCGGCGCCGGCGGTGCGTAGCAGCGCTTTCGGCAGCGTCGGCAGCAGTTCGTCATAGTCCTCTAGGCGGGCCATCAGGCCGACCGGCTCGACGTGGTCGCCGGCTTCGATCCACGGTTCGCCGAGGTGGGTATTGACGAAGGTGCGCAGGGTGCCGGGGCTCTTGATGGCGTCCTGCCACTCGCGGGCGAGGTCGAGCCAGCTGGGGCCGAGGCCGACCGGGGCGAGCAAGGCGGTGAGGTGGTAGCCGCGAATGTGGCGCGCCGGGTGTTCGGCGATCCAGCGGCCGTTCTCCAGCATCTTCGGCTTGTGGTGCTCGCTGATCTCGCGGCCGCAGGCATTGCACACGTACCAGGCGGCGATGATTTCGCCGTCGACCTTGCTCCATTTGATGCCGTGTGCGCTTTCCGGGCTGCCCCATTCTAGCGCCTGCAGGGCATCGCAGTGCGGGCACGGAAGGTGGTACTTGCGCTGGTCGCTCTTTTCCCATTCGCGCTCGATCAGCGATTCGCCGGAGACGGTGGGCGTGCTGATCAGCATGCGTTTCGAGCGGGCGAAGGCCTTGGTGCGCCCTTCGGCGAGCTTGACCGGGTCGCCCTCGCTGCCGACTTCGGGCGGGAAGCGGTCGAGGTCGTCCATGATGATGGTGCGCACCGAGCGCTGGGCGTAGCTGTTCGGGCTGTTGCCGCCGGCCAGGAAGAGCACGCCGCCGGGGAAGTCGATCATGTCGCCGCGATTGGCTGCGTCGCGCGAGCGCTGGCCGCCGAGGATGTCGCGGATGACCGGTGTCTCAAGCAATAGCGGGTTGAGCTTTTGCGCCTTCCAGGCGTCGCGCGAGTCGAGCGTCGGGAGCAGAATCATCATCGGCGCCGGGGCGTGGTCCATGGTGTAGCCGACGAAGTTGACGGTGGCCTCGGTGACGCCGACCTGCGAGGATTTCATAACGACGATGTGCTGCACGCGGGAGTTGGCCGACAGGCTGTCCATGATCTCCTTCAAGAACGGCGTGCGCCGCGTGCGCCACTGGCCGCGCTCGCCCGACTGCTTGCCGGTGAGCTGGCGATTCGCGTCGGCCCACTCGGAAACCGAGAGCGGCTTCCGGGGGGCCATGGCGGACCAGGCGACGGCTAGGCAGTGGGAGAGTTTGCTCATGCGGGGAAGGGTTCGCCGGTGACGGTGTGCACGGCGCGCTGGCCGGTGTAGGCCTGCCAACGGCGAACGTCGACGTCGACGTAGTTGGGGGAGAGTTCCATGGCGTAGCAGCGCCGGCCGGTCTGCTCGGCGGCGATGATCGTGGTGCCGCTGCCAGAGAACGGCTCGTAGATGGCGTCGCCGATCTTGCTGTTGCGCGCGTAAGGGGTGAGGCTGTCGGTGGGCAGGGTTTCGATTTTCATGCGGTGGCCTTGGTTTTGAGTTCGTCCTGCTGGCGCTTGATCGCTTCGCCGATGCCGTGCAGGGCGTCGCGGGCGGACTGGGTGAGGATTTCGTGGATTTCGGCGAGGTTGGATACCGGGGCGACGAGCGGCGCGGTCTGGTCGGGGAAGACTTCGAGCGCGGCGCGCACGGCGCCGCCGATGAAGCGCATGGCGGCTTCGACGTCTTCACGGCTGATCAGGTCGCCGATCATGGTTTCGTATTCGGCCTTGGCCTTCAGCGCGCTGTATTTTTCCTTGAAGGCGCGGGCGGTTTGCAGGCTGGTGCCGATTTTCTCGGATTCTGTCTGCGTGACGGGGGGGGTTGCGGCTTGCGTCGTGGCGCGCTGTGCGGTTTTTCCGGCTGCGCTGGCGCCGTTACCCTGCCCCGCTGCCTTTTTTGCGCCTGTGCGCGTTTGTGCGTTTCGGGCGGCGACGTCTGGGCGGTTGCCGGCGGTCTGAGCGATGAGTTGTTCGCTGGCTTCGACTTCGACCAGGCCGGCGGCGTTGAGGACGAGCCGGCCTTCGGCCTTGAGCTTGGTGATGTAGCTCGGGGCGACGCCGAGGTGGCGGGCGAAGGTGGAGAAGTTGGCGGTGGTCATTTTTTCCGGTCTGTTCAGGGTTCGGGCGTCTGTTCAGGGTCTGTTCAGGGAACCCTGAACAGGTTGCGGCCAGTCGTACCAGTGCTGTTCAGGGTGTTCATGGTTCTTTTACATATCCGCGCGTAGGAGAGATTGTTAACGTGAAGCGCGCGCGAGGCGTTCGCGGGGGTGCCTGTGCCGGCGCATGCATACACTCGCACACGGGCGCATAAACCCTGAACACCCTGAACACCCTGAACAGCCGCGCCGTTACTGGGCGCAGCCTGTTCAGGGTTCCCTGAACAAACCCTGAACAAAACGGGTTTTTCAGGCGTTTGGTGCGTCAGGCGGCCCATCGGTCGTCCTTTTCGCTCTGGTTTTGCTTGAATTCGAACATGCACTGGGTGAGCCAGACGGCGGGGTCTTCGTTTTCCGGCATGGCGGTCTTGGCTTCCTGCAGGACGGCGAGCGGCGGGATGACGAAGACCTTGGGGTCGGTCTTGCCAGTGCAGTGCAGGTCGGCGTAGCAGCGGGCGCGCTTTTTCCCCCAGCCGGGAAGGCGCGCGACGGCGCCGTGGAACATGTTGCTGGCGCGCGGGCGCTGTTCGCCGTTTGATCGGCACCACTTGAGGTAGGCGGCGTAGAGGTCGGTGGCCAGGCAGGGCACCACCGGCCAGTCGGTGTCGCCGCTGATCCATTCGTTGATGAAGCGGTGCTCGCTGGGCAAAGACAGGGCGATGAGGCTTTTCTTGGCCTCGGTCATCGGCGGGCGCTTCTTCGGGTGGAAGTCGGCGAGGTCTAGGTTGAGCAGGTAGTGGTAGAAGGCTTCGACGCCGCCGTTGTCGAGCTCGATATTGACTTCGTCGTAGGTGGTGGCCGAGAGCTGCGGCGGGGTCCAGATAACGCAGTGCCGGCGGTCGTCGTTCTCGATCGGCAGCGGCTGGTTTTCGTTGGAGAGGAAGGCGACATTGACCTGGTTGCGCTGGCGGTAGGCGGTGATGCCCTTCGGATTGACGCGCACCCACTCGCCGGTAATCAGTTCCTTGAGCTCGTTCTTGATGTGCCACATTTCGGCGCGGGTGACGACTTCCTCGGCGAGGATGAAGAGCTTGGAGTCGGACCAGTCGGCGTTGAACTTGTCTTCGAGGCCGCGCTGGTTGAGCACGGTGGAGTAGTCGCCGTAGATTTTGGCGAGGGTCTGGAATATGGTGCTTTTGCCGGTGCCCTGCGGGCCGTGCATGATTACCGCGCTGCTCATCTTGGCGCCCGGATGCTGCAGCGGGTAGGCCATCCAGCATAGGAGCCAGCGATAGACTTCTCGGTGGTTGGCTTCGCCCTGGCACATGTATTCGATCAGCTCGAGCAGGCGCTCGCAGCTGCCGGCCTTGGGCTGCATCGGCCAGCCCTTCCAGGTGTTGAGCTTGACGATCTTGTCGACGCCGGACGGGTCGAAGCCGACTTCGTCGAGGTAGTAGGCGCCGCGGTTGATCCAGGTGCTGTTGCGCTTGACGTCGTCCCAGCGCACGCCGGCCGGCAGCAGGGCGAGCATCTGGTCCTTGAGGGCGAGCTTGTTGGTCCAGTTGTCGAAGACGTATTTGCCGGTGCCGTCGTCGAGCGGGACGAAGCGGTCGATGGCGTCGAGAAGATCCATCACTGAGAGGGCGCGCTGCCGGCCTTCGGCCTTGTCGGCTTTTTCCCCTCCCCCCTTGGTGGCGGATTCCCGCGCCTGCGGAAGGCTCCAGCCAATCGTCCGGAGGTGGGCTTCGATCTGTTCGCGGACGACGTGCTGGCCTTCGGCTTGCTGGATGTCGTTGAAGTCGGTGATTTTCTTGCCGGCGCGATCGGCGGCGAAAATGGGCAGGAGATACGATCCGCCAACGGCGACGGCGGCGTTGCGGGCGGCGGTCTCGCCGGGGTTTGATTGTTCGTGAAGTTTTCCGCAGTGGCAGCAGATTGGGTCTTCCACCAAAGTAACAAGGCCGCAATGCTTGCATTTCTGCAGGTAGTCGTCGTCGGCACAGATGAGGATCTGGCCGGTCTTGTAGCGTTTGGCGATGGCCTGGGCGACAGGCATCAGACTGCCGGCGTCGAAGGCGATGGCGACCGGCAGGCCGGTGGCTTCATGCAGGCTGGCGCCGGTGGCGTAGCCTTCGGCGATCAGGACGAGGCCGGACGGGCTGCCGCCGATAAGGTGAAAGGCGCCGACTTTATCCATGCCGCCCGGCCAATACTGCTTGCCGAGCTTGTTGCCGCGATCCTTGCCGCGAATGATCTGCAGGCCGGCGAGCTTGCCGTCGCGCAGCATGGGGATGGCGCAGGTGCCGTTGCCCGAGGGCGAGAAGCGCAGGCCGTGGGCGGCGACGCCCTTCTTCTTGAGGTAGTCGGACTCGCCTTCGGGGGTGTATTTGTGCCAGGCGCGGGCGGCTTCTTCGGCTGCGCGGTGCGCTTCGGCGGCGCGAATGGCCTTGGCGCGCTTCATGTTGGCGTCGTGCCGGGCGCGGATGGCGTCCTTTTCGGCAGACGTCAGCGCCGGGCCGTCGCGCTTGAGGATGATCTTGGTCTTGCCGTTGTCGTTGCCCTGGTAGATGCCCCAGGCGCCGACGATGTAGCACTTGCGCTGGCCGTCGGCGTCGGTGAGGTCGATGTCGTGCAGCCAGTACCAGCCGCGCTTCTCGCGCCCGCCGTCCTCGGTAAAGCAGCGCACCGGGCGTGGGGTTCCGACTTCGATGCCGTCGCGCAGGAGCAGGCCGCCGGCTTGAAGCTGGTCGACTACGTGGTCGTAGTTGGCGTAGCTCATCGTGCCGTCCTCAGAGCGTCGGCCAGGGCGGCGTCGAACTGGCGCGGCCATTCGGCGGCGACGATGGCGGCGGCCTTGCGCTGGAAGTCGAAGCGGGGTTTGTACTTGGCCGGCGTGGACGGGAAGACGATCAGCGGAATGAGGATGTGCCGGCCGTTCTGGACGACGCGCTTGTAGATTCCGCGCGGGTATTTTTTGCCGCCCTGGTCGGTCGGATCGCCGTAGAACAGCTCGACCTTGTTGCTGATCTGCACGCGGCGCGCCTTGACCTTGCCGAGCTTGCGTTCATTGTTGGCCACCGCCAGCAACTGGGCGATCAAACCCTTCGGAATGTTGCCGAACTCATTGACCTTGATTGCCCCCGGCAGACGCAGTCCGCCAGATCCGGGATGACGCACGCCGCCAGCGATCTGCAGCAGCATGTATTTCGCCTGTGCGGCCATGAAGCCGACCGTCGCTGAAAGATTCGCCTTGTTGGCGTACTTGAGCACGCGCACTCCGCGCTTCGTGAATGGCGTCGGCTTGTCGATTGCCCGCTCGATCTCGGCCGGCATCGCCTCGGCGACTTTCTGCGCCGTGGCGTTCAGCGCGCGGCTGGCGGCGAAGGGAATCTGCCGCGCCTTGCCGGCGAGCTTCGCCTTGAGCGCATCCAGCCCTTCGATCCGAACATTGATCATCGTCCACTCCCTGACTGAAGCCTCGGCGGGATCTGACGCGGCTTGCTGCCGACCTCGACCCCGCTCTCGCTGGCCCAAAAAGTACCCTCGCCGGCCATTCCAGCGCGGATTTGTGTGTTGATTTCCACCGCTCCAAACGCCTCGCGCAGCTCATCGACAAACGCCGAAACCACCGGCATCGTCTCGCGCAGGCTTTTCACCTTGCTCAAATGCCACGCCCTAGCGGATTCGCGATCTGCGAATGACCCGCGTGTAAGAAGCTCAGGGAGGACCCGTGGCCTGGCATGCCTTGCCGTTGACTTGAGGCGCTGCCGGCTACTCGGGGGGTGGGGATTGCATAGCTACCCACGGCGAACCTCCGCGCTCTTGCGTGCGGCGTGGTCGTCGGCGCAGTCCTTGTCGCAGAAGCGCAAGCCCGGCGGCACGGAGGACTGGCAGTTGTAGCACGCGCCACAGGCCGGCAGCAGTGTCGATGCCGCGCTGCGCAGTGTTGCGGCGATGGCATTGGCGCGGTCCATCTGTTCACGCTCCTGAGCGCGATCGATCTCATCCATGGTTACTCGGTTCCGCGTAGCAGGTCTAGGGGGTTGCTGGTAGAGACATAGGCCCGCTTGCGTGACTTTCCGGGCATTTCGTCATCCGCGTCATCGCCGGACAATGCAGCTATCGCAAAGGCCCGCATCTTCTGCTTGGCCAGCAACCGGAGCAGCGCCGAATGACTCAGCCCGTCCGATTCCGCAATCGCCACCAGCGCCAGATACTCATCGGCGTTAAAGCTCACCTTGACAATAATGTCGCGGGCCATCGTCATCCCATCGAAAAAGACAGCCCCACCCGGCGCGAACCGGGCGAGGCCAAAACCATGCGGGAGACAATCGCAGGATTACCGAGGGAGGGAACGGTAATAAGGGCGGCGGCCCCTGTTGTAGAATCGAAAGTTCTCACGCCATCAATCCAGAAAACCAGCAGGGGCCGCCATGGAACAAAACGTACAAGAACAGATCGCCACTCGATTGATCGTCATCGAAACAATGCTTTCGTTTCTCCTGGCGCGCGAGGCGGCGCACAACAACGTCAATCTGGAGCCCATCCACTCAGCCATGATCAGCGCGATTTCCGGGAGCGTGACAAACGCAACAGGCCGGGGAGATTTGAGCGCGAGAATCGAACAACATATCGACTCGATTTACTCGATGGCCTCTGTTTTTTTGGCACAGATGCCGACTGGGCCGCATCAAAAATAAATGCCCCTGCGGCAATATCCGCACAGATCGCCACTTTGATTGAATCAATCATGTCGTCGATTCGCTGGCTCATCTCAGGCGGCCTCTTTCTTTTCGGTGCCGCGCAAGAAAATATCTTGATGCTGAACTTTTACCGCCGCGGGGATGCCTCTCGACATCCAGTTGTGCACGCGCTGCACCCCGCCATCCTTGACGCTGTAGCCAAGAAGCCGAGCCACTTCAGCCGGCCCGCCTAGCGATTTAATAAGGGTTTTGTCATCCATGAAAACAATTCTAAACGACGTGTTTAGTTTTTGTCAACGCCACGTGAATCAACGGAGTGTTTAGATGGCTACTATCAACCGCATGACACCAGATGCGAAACGATTACTTGACGCGGCGCGAGACCTCAAAAGATTAAAAAGTTACGCGGACATCGCACGACTCCTCGGCGAGTCCGACCAGACCATGACCAACTGGAAGCGCCGCGGCGTTCCCAAGGAAAAGACCGTTGAAATCTGCCAGAAGATCGGGTGCCGTCCAGAATGGCTAGAGACCGGCGAATCTCCGATGGTCGAAGAGAAGCGCCTATTACCTTCAGCCGATTTCAAAGTTTCTGAACAACGCGCACACTACACGCCACATAAAAACGTGGAGCCAGGCCCTGATATCAAGGGCCGGATTCCGCTAATTTCGGGGGTGAATGCGGGGATGTGGACAGTAGAAGTGGATATTTACGAGCCAGGCTATGCCGAGCTCTGGCTCCCGATTCTGAAGGGAAACAGCGAGCATACGTTTGCGCTGCGTGTCGTCGGCGACTCGATGACTGCACGCTTCGGGAAGAGCTACCCGGACGGGTGCATCATTCTTGTTGACCCCAGCAAGCGTGACCCGATCAATGGCGACCGAATTATTGCCAAATTAGCCGGCTGCGACGATGTCACGCTCAAGGTTTACACCGAGGAGGCTGGACGGCGATGGCTTAGGTCGCTTAACGATCATTACCCGCCTATCTACGATGAATTTACTGTCATCGGCAAGGTTATGTGGAAACTTGAGGAAGACTAGCCGTGGAATACCTGATGATCTGGCTCCTCTTCGGGTTCGCGGCCATGCTGATCGCCAACAGCAAAAGCCGTAGCGGCTGCGGATGGTTTATCCTGGGCCTGTTGCTCGGCCCATTCGCCCTCGTCGTCGCCGCACTGCCAACGGCACAGGACGACGCCCCGCTGAACAAAACGCACGCGCGGTGCCCGGACTGCAGAGAACTCGTTCTCATCGATGCCCGCAAATGCAAGCACTGCGGGTGCGCGCTGATCCCGCTTTCGGAGCAATAGCACAGCCCACAAATCCACAAGCACACAGAGCCGCCGATCGGCGGTCTTTTTTTGCCCGAAACTACACGCCGCGTTGACAACAATAAACATAGTGTTTAGTATTACCTCAACACATCCACCGGAGCCCACCCAATGCCCGCCATCACCGCCATCGAAAAAGCAGCCCTGACCGCCCGTTCGGCCGGCATGTTCTTCCTGCGCGACGCGGCCGGCTTTTCGCTTTATCGCCGGATCTCGCTGCGCCGCGTGTTTCTCGGCCGCGCCAGCACGCCCGATGCCCTGCGCCGGCTCGTCAGCCGCTGCGCGCGCTGCAAATAAGGAGACCGACATGCACCACATCCCGCTCAACGTCGTTCGCACCGCCCTGCTCTACGCCAACACCCTCGCCCGCTTCCATCTCAGCGACCAGGCGCGCCCGGTGGCGCTGGCGCCCTGGTTGCGCAACCGCCTGAATCGCCGTTTCGCCATTTCGACTCATTAACCGGAGACCGCCCATGGCCGCCCGCCACATCCAGAACACCGCCAGCCAGGCGGTGCGCACCGCCACCGCCCTGCGCAACCTCGCCGAGCACAGCGGCATCGAGCGCGACGACTCGGCGCTGCTGCGCAAGAGCGCGCAGATCCTCGAATCTTTCGGCAAGATCAAGCGCGCCGAGGCCAAAAAAGCGAAACGCGCCGAAGTCGAGCGCGAAGCCTTCGTCATCAAAGCCACCAGCGTGGCCGCCGCCATGATCGACAATTGGCCACGCAACACGCTCGTCGAGCAGATCGCGCTGATTCGCACGCACTCGGAATGGGGATTCGCTTCGCTGACCAGAGATGGCGGCCTTGACGCAGAGCACGGCATCAGATACCACCTCAAAGACGCCCTGCGCGACATCCCGAAAAGCCTCGCCTACCGGGCGCACAGCACCGGCAGGCCGATCGAAGAACTTATGGACGCTGCGCGAGGCGATTTCGACCGCTGGTGCAGCGCACTCCTCATCCGGAACACTGCCGAGCAACTGCAGGCCAAAATCGACGCTCCCGCCAGGAGGGCCGCCTGATGCAAACCATCATCAACTTCCTGCGCCGCACGCTCGCGCTCTACGCCGTGCGCTGTCTCGAAATCGAACTGCACGACCAGACCACGGCCCTGCAGCACGTCGGCGACGCCGCCACGCAGCGCGCCATCAGCAGCGCCCGCGAGGCCACGCAACGCGCCCTGCTCGCCGCCCGCCAGCGCTATATCGCCCGGCTCGCTCCCGGCCACTGCCCGACCTGGAGAACCGCATGAACACAATCGACGCCATCATGCTCGCATGGCTCGGACTCTCGCCGATCATCGGCCTCATCGTCGGCCTCGCCGTGCGCGTCGGGAGCGGCGAATGAATACCCGGCCGAATGACCCCGTGCTGATCGGCATCAGCCTGCGCCCGGTCTGGATCCCCGGCCTGGAACGCGCCGTCGACCTGCTGCGCGAGCGCCACCCCGGCATGCCGGACGGCGAATTGCTTGAGCGCCTGATGGTCACCGGCATCTGCGGTGTGCTCGACTTCTACGCACCAACGGTCGAAGAGGCGCCATTCGGCCAGGTCGGGCAACAGGTTGTGGCGGTGATCGCATGATCACACACGCCCGCATCCTCGCCGACCGCCCGCAATCCGGCGTCAGCCTGGCGCGCCTCGTCTTCGACTATTTCGAGCCGACAGTGATCGCCGCACCGAAACACACCAAAAACGTCCATCCGCTCGGTCATCCACCGAAAGATGAGCGGTTTTCGTGCAACCGCAACGGCACATCAGCAGCGATCATCAAGGCAGCTGCTGACCGAATTGCTATTTACGGCCCGGTGATGCGCAAAAAAGGCTGGATGAATATCGCAAAAATCCATTCCGCCACGGGGATCTGCCCGGACTCCATCCGGCAACGGCTGAGGAAACTCGAAAGATCCGGGCATGTGAGTGCGCGCAAGGAACTTGACGGATCGGTATTTTTTCGGTGGATCGGAAAATGAGCCGCGCATCCAACATCCACACCGCCAAGGTCTATCTGGCCCAGTCCCGGCACTTCACCGCCCGGGCGCGCGGCTTTTCTTTCGTGCTTCTCGGCTGGGCATCAAACGCACGGCGCCGCGCCGCAGCAGCAACCAATCAACCGCCGCAAATGAATCTGTTCTAACCCCACCATGGAGACTCGCATGAAATCCTCAATCGAAGAAATCACCGCCATCCTCGGCACCAGCATGGACGGCGGCTTCTATGCCGGTCGTATCTACGTCGGCGAGCAGCCGTTCGCCCTGATCGTCGCGCCAAAGACCGAAGGCGAGCACGACGAAACGAAGTGGATAGCCGAATACAAGGACGTACCCGGTTCCCTGTCCTACTTCGACGGTCTGGCCAACACGAAGGCAATGGCCGAGGCCGGCAGCAAACTCGCCAAGTGGGCGCTTGATCTTCGCATCGGCGGCCTCGATGACTGGTATCTGCCGGCGCAGGACGAGATGGAGATCATCTACCGCAACCTGAAACCGACCGCCCAGCCGAACAGCTGCTACGCGCGCTCCGGCATCAACCTGTCGGCCATTACGCCAACGCGCCCATACACACCGGACTTCCCCTTGCAGACGCCGGCCGAGGCGTTCCGCGCCGGCGGCGAGCAGGCATTCGAGGCCGAGTGGTACTGGAGCTCAACGCAGCACGCCTCGGCCTCGGTCAACAGCTGGTATCAGGACTTCATCAACGGCTACCAGGACGACCACGGCAAGAGCGCCGAGCTCCGTGCCCGCGCCGTCCGCAGATTGCCAATTTAACCATTCATCAATTTTAAGGAGTCCTCCGAAATGACCATCACCCTTGAAGCCATCAAGGCCGAGCAGACGAAGCTCGCCGAGATGATCGCCAGCATCGAAGCGGCCATGAAAGAACCACGTTTCTTCGAGTATCAGGGCGTCCGCATCCCGCTCGCGGAGGGCGAGCGTTACGTCGGCACAGTCATCAGCGCCGACGCTACCAAGCGCCACCACACCATCCTGCTGCCCGACGAGGTTGAGAATTCCAACTGGAAGAAGTCGATGGAATGGGCGGCCAGTATCGGCGGTGACCTTCCGGATCGCGTTGAACAGGCATTGCTATTCGCCACGATGAATGGCCAGTTTAAGGAAGCGGCCTACTGGTCCAACACGCAGCACGCCTCGGGCTCTATCGGCAGCTGGTGTCAGTACTTCGGCAACGGCACCCAGTACGGCCACTTCAAGAGCGCCGAGCTCCGTGCCCGCGCCGTCCGCCGTCTGGAGATTTAACCGTGGCCACCAAGGAAACCATTCTGGCTAGAGTCGTGCGCGAGGGTGATTGCCTTGTGTGGACCGGTCACATCAATCGCAGTGGATACGGCTCGGTTTGGCACAACGGAAAGAATCGCGACGTTCACCGGGTCTCGTACGAGCTTCATCACGGCCCGATTCCAGAAGGGATGCATGTCATGCATAAGTGCGACAACAGGCCGTGCATCAACCCGGAGCATTTAAGGACCGGGACGCGCCACGAAAACATGGTGGATATGTTTCTGAAGGATAGGCAGCGACCTCCGTTCGGAGTTAGCCATTACAACGCGAAATTAACGGATGCAATCGCCATAGAAGTTCGTGCTCGATATAAGCCATATGACCGAAAGAATGGATCAATGGCGCTTTCTAGGGAATTCGGGGTATCTCAGGCGGCGATTCACACCCTGCTTAGAGGTGAGACATGGAAGCGTGCGGCATGAGCCACCACGACCGCGCCCAGTTGGCCAACGCGCTGCGCCGTCGCGGGCATTCCATCAAGAGTGACCTTACCAAGACTTTCCGGAGGAAAGCAGCATGATCCACCAACAACCAGCGCAGCCAGGTTCGTTCAAACACATGATCGGCAACCTGATCGGAGCCGCGCCGACATCGCCCAGCAACTCACAGCGCAATCGCGCAACGAACAATCCGGCGTGGCGGATCTCCTGCCAGATGAGCAATGTCGCATCGTTTTCCGTCAGCCGAGCGGCCATCGTCAAGGCGATCTCTGATAACGGGCCGCTTTCCCGGGTTGAGATTGTCGAGCTGGCCAGCGTCTCGATTTGCACGGCGGCCAAGCATCTCAAACTCATGAAGGCAACCGGCGAAATCAGGAATTTCGGCACTGAGACGCGGCCACGGTGGGGGTTGTGCGCATGACTATCTATCGCTGGCGTGAGCGGAGCCGCGGTTTGTGACCCTCAACCACCAGCGGGATTTACTCTTTGCGCTTGCATGGGGCCGATGTACGGGGAACCGCACTGCCTATGCAAAATGCAACAGCAAGGGCTGAAACTGAACGAAGAAGCCCGCGCCGACGATCACGCGAGAGCGAAAGATCAATGGGCGAAGTTCATGGAGCGCGGCGGTTTTGCTACGGAGAAATGACTGTGCTGAATAAATACCAACGCTGGCTCAAAGCTGCGTTCATTTACTACTGGGGCCTCGGCGAAGACGCCGGGATGAGCGACTACGAGTGGGACATGCTCTCGCGCAAGTTCTACGCCGAGCGCGACAAGATGACCCTGCCAGAGCACGCGCCACTGCACCGCGAGGAATTCACTGGTGGGAGCTTGTTCTGGCTGCCGAAGGATGAGTACCCGGCTTTTGTGCGCGCTAACGACTGAGTTGTGGGGCGCCCGCAGGGCGTCCCGCACGAACGACGGGTTAGCCGGCTACCCGCTACGAAGCCCGGCAAAACTGGAGAAACACAGATGACAACCACCGTAACCATTGCCGCCCACCTCTCGGCCGAAAAGGAAGTGCGCGTGAAACTGACCGACAACGGCAGCACGACCGAGGAATTCGCCTTGCAGGATGGCGAGAAAGCTGAGCGCTACGTCTATGACGGCCGCGAAATCAGCGTGCAGGAAGTGGTGAAGTAACCATGCAGTCCTTTTGCTGGTGGTGCGGGAAGAAGCTGCAACTTCCGTTTTACACGGTGGTGATGGATCAACTCGGCCATCGGCAGAAGATTCACAAGTGCTGCAAGGCTGACGCAGAAAAAGAGATTCGCCCGGCGACGGCACAGCCCAAGCCGGCTAACGCTTGAGCTATCCGGCAGCGGCGCACCGCGCTTGCTGCTACCAAAAGACTTATTACGCTGTCCGGTTGAGCGATTGGTTCGACGGATACAGAGAAAGGAAACAGCATGGGAACGCTAGAAAGCATAAAAGTGAAGCTCATCCAGCAGGGCTACAGCGGGTTGTATTGCGACGGAGAATGCGGATGCGTTGTTGATGATCTCGCGCCGTGCGGCGAATGCGAACAGGACGATGAAGGATGGATAAACCACTGCGAGCCGGGACACAAGCACATCGACCCGCGCAACGGAGAATTTATCATCAGTCCGCGCAGTACGCCGCCGACGCCGGAAGAATTCGATCGTGCGTTTGCAAACTGCTGACCTGACGCCGAACGCAGAAATCAGCCCGCCGCGCGAGGCGGCAAACGAAACACCACAAGATTAACCCGGTCGCGGCTGGATTGACGGGTTAGGCACTTTTGAAGAGAGGAAACAACGATGAAACAGCAACAAACACTGATGCGGTTTGACCCGGCCACTGGCGACAGTACCCCGTACCCGTCCCACGCAGCCCAATGGCGCGAGTTCAACGGAGAAATGGCATGGCTGTTCAACCCGTGGAATGGCGAGCGCCGCCATGCAGGCGACGTTGGCAGCGACCGGTTCGGGCATTTAATTCTGCCACCAGGCGAACCGGTCTATGCCGAAGCGAAACCCGTGGCGTATTACGACCCGAAAGCGGAGACGTTCATGTTCCCGCCGAAGGATGGCGCACGTCCGTTTGCGAAAGCATGGAAGCCGCTGTACGCAGGTGCCTAACGCACTAGCTCAGGGGCCGCGCAGCGGTCCCGCTGGAGCGATGGGTTAGCAGGCACTGGTAGAGGAAACCATGAATTACGTAATTTCGGCGAGCTACGGGAACGACAGCATGGCGATGCTGAAATGGGCGCGCGAACACGGCCTGCAAGGCGTGACGGTGGCCTATTGCGATACCGGATGGGCTGCGCCCGGATGGGAAACGCGGGTTGCAGAAGGCGAAGCGCTGGCCGCGAGCCTTGGGTTTGAAACCGTTCAACTGGAAAGCATGGGCATGGAAGCGCTTGTGCGAATGAAAAAAGGCTTTCCCGGCAACGGACAGCAGTTCTGTACCGCGTGGCTGAAAGGCATCCCGTTTTTGCAATGGATCGACGAGGCCGACCCGGAGCGCGAAGCCGTTGTGATGATTGGCAAGCGCCGCGCTGAAAGCGAAGACCGGAAGGAAACGCCGGAATGGGTACAGAAAAGCGAGTACCACGGCGAGCGCAAGGTGTGGCACCCGCTGTACTTGCACAGCGAGCGCGAGCGCGACGAACTGCTGATGCGGGCAGGCGTTGCGAAGTTGCCGCACAGAAGCGACGAATGTAGCCCTTGCGTGAATGCCAACAGATTGGATTTGCGCCGGCTGTCTGGTAGGCAGATTGGACGGACTGCCGCGCTTGAAACCGAAACGGGGCAGCCTATGTTCAGAGCCGCAAAGCACGGCGGGGCGAAAGGGATTGAGCAGGCAATTCACTGGGCTAAATATTCGCCGGGCCAGTACAAGCCCGGAATGGATGACCTGTTTGAAGTTGGGTGCGGCTCACCGTTCGGGTGCGGACTGTGACTGCTAACGCTGAAGTGAGGGGTGCCGCGCAATGAAAACAGAAGAGACAACCGCCGCTTGTTCGGCATCCCGCTCGACTGCCGGGTTAGGGGCGGAAGAGTTTGAGGACAGTGTTTTTGACCCTTCTCCCTGCCCGTGCTGCGGAGACGATGCCGCGTTTTGTGTTGTTGATGATGACGGACTTATCGACGGCAGAGCAGGCGGCTGGTTTATTGAGTGCAACAACCCGATGTGCGGCATTACGACGCAACTTGTCTTTGCCACCGGAGACGACCCGCGAACCAGATTGCTTGAGGTTTGGAACAAGCGAGCCCCTAACGGCGAAGTTCAGCGGCCTGCCGCGAAAGGAGAATGAGATGGGCAACAACGGTTGTTCGGCAGGTCCGCTGGAACGTGTTGTTATGCGCCTGGCCGCCCTGTTTGTGCAGCCGGACGGTTGCTACGCTGGCCTGCCAGGTGTTGATGCTTGGCCAGAGCATAGAGACGCGAGACTGTACCGTGGTCCGCTACCGGTGGTTGCGCACCCGCCTTGCCAGTTGTGGGGCGCCATGGCCGCAGTGAATTACGCGCAATGGGGCGGCGAGCACAACCGGCCTGGGAATGACGGCGGATGCTTTGCCGCAGCCTTGGAAAGCGTGAGGCGGTTTGGCGGGGTATTGGAGCACCCGGCGAAAACGAAGGCGTGGAATGCGCACGGTCTGGCAACCCCCGAAGCCATTGGCTGGCAACTGACCATCGATGGCGGATGGGTGTGCGAGGTGTGGCAAAGCGCCTACGGCCACAGGGCGAACAAAGCGACATGGCTCTACTACTGCGGAACGAACCCGCCTTTTGAACTGCGGTGGGAGAGGCCGGCAGGAACGCACCAAATTGGTTTTCACGACCAGCGGGGGAAGGCAGCGAACAAGCCGACCCTTGGCAAGAGAGAGGCGAACGCCACGCCTTTGGAATTTCGAGACGAACTGCTGCGCCTGGCGATGATGGCGCATAACTTAAATTCAACGACACCCTGACGTCGCGTTAACGCCTCGCCATGTCGCTTAATAAACCCACGAACCAACGGAGGCCGCATCATGTATGAAACCGCAGAACAAAACGCGACATCCTCGCTCGTGAAAAGCGACATGGCGCCAGCGAAGCCGCTCAAACTGCTCGACCAGGTGCGCAACCGCATCTGCGTCAAGCACTACAGCCGCAGCACAGAAAAGACCTACCTCTACTGGATCAGGTTTTATATTCATTTTCACCACATCAAGCACCCGCAAGAGATGGGCGCCGTCGAAGTCGAGGCATTCCTCTCGCACCTGGCCACCGTCCGAGAAGTCGCCTCCGGAACGCAGAACCAGGCCATGCACGCCATCCTGTTTTTGTACAAGGAAGTGCTCGGCATCGAATTACCCTGGCTGAACAGCATCACCAAAGCCAAGCCATCGCAGCGCCTGCCGACCGTGCTCACGCAGTCCGAAGCGCAAGCCCTGCTCAAGCACACCAGCGGCCTGCCCGGCCTCGTTGTCCGCCTGCTCTACGGCACCGGGATGCGCCTCATGGAAGGCCTGCGCCTGCGCGTCAAGGACATTGACTTCGAGCGCCGGCAAATCACCATCCGCGCCGGCAAAGGCGATAAGGACCGCGTCACCATGCTTCCCGACTCGCTGATCGAACCGCTACAGGCCCGACTCGCTGATCGCCGCAAGATGCACGACATCGACCTCGCGCGCGGCTACGCCGACGTCGAACTTCCGCACGCGCTCGAGCGCAAGTACAAAAACGCCGGCAAGGAATTCGGCTGGCAGTACGTGTTCGCCGCCGCCGACTACTCGACCGACCCGCGCACCGGCGTCATCCGCCGGCACCACATCCACGAAAAAACCATCCAGCGCCACGTCAAACAGGCCGCGAAGCGCGCCGGCATCATGAAACCGACGCACCCGCACACCCTGCGCCACAGCTTCGCCACGCATCTGCTGGAGGCCGGCTACGACATCCGCACCGTGCAGGAGCTGCTCGGCCATTCCGACGTATCGACCACGATGATTTATACCCACGTCCTCAACCGCGGCGGGCGCGGCGTCGTCAGCCCGCTGGATCGCAGCTGATTTTCGGTGTCAAAATGACCTACCTGCACAAAAAAGAACTGATCGCCCTAAGCAATGCCAAGCAGAAGCGCACCCTGCTCAACTGGCTCGCCGAGCTCGGTATCAAGCACATCCCCGACGCAGACGGATGGCCCGTGGTAGCTGAATCGGCGATCCGTGCCAAACTGGGCGAATCGCCAAAACGCGAACCGAGGATCAACTTTGCGTAAATTTCCGGCCCGCCTGCACGAAAAACACGGCGGCTACTACTACGTCCACAAGAACAAATGGCGCCTGCTGAGTCGCGACTACGGCGAGGCCTTGCGCCTGTATGCCGACCTGATCGCCCCGAAGCGCGCCGGCAGCGTGCCGGATCTGATTGATCGCGGCATCGAGCGCAAGGCGCTGGCCGCCAATACAAAAAAAGCCTACCGGATCGCGGCCGGAAAACTCAAGATCGCCTTCGAGGCATTCGACGCCGAAGATTTCCGGCCGACACATTTTTACCAATGGATTACCGCAAAGAAGATCACCGGCAGCATGGCGCAGCTCTACCGCTCGGTGATGGTCGCAGCCATGGCGCTGGGGATCGAGGAAGGGTTGATCGACATCAATCCGATGCGCGAGGTGCGCCAGTGGCGCGGCGGCCAGCGCGACCGCTACCTGACCGATGCTGAATACATCGCCATCCGCGAAAAGGCCAATCCGGTGCTGCAGGCGATCATCACTATTAGCCTGCAGACCGGCCAGCGCATCGGCGACGTGCTCAAAATCACCTACGCCGACATCTCAGACGCCGGACTCTACGTCCAGCAGGAAAAAACAGACGAGAAACTGCGCCTAGCCTGGACGCCCGACCTGCGCGAAGCGATCAAGCAAGCCAAGGCCGTGCACACCAGCCTCAAGGGCATGACCCTGTTCAGCACCCGGCAAGGGAAACCGCTGCCCTACAGCACCGTTCGCGGCTGGTGGCTGAAAGCCACGGCGCTGGCCGGCATCGAAAACGGCAACATGCACGACATCCGCGCCAAGGCCGCCACCGACGCCGACGAGCAGGGCCTCGACTCACAAGCCCTGCTCGGACATCGCAGCGAACAGACCCACCAGCGCTACCTTCGCGGCAAGAAAATCAAGGTCGTTCAACCGCTGCCAATGGTAAAACCTTAGACACCGCCTATAAATCTTAGACAGCACAGGCCGCAAAGCCTTGATTCATGCGGGTTTGAATAACTCGCGATTATTGCTCAAAAAAACGCAGCAAATATAGTAAGGCTTTGAACTGTTGAGAGAAAGCTAAACTTTTGTCTAACGCAGAGCAGTAATTTTCTGGAAATCACGCCCAGTATTGGCGCGGGTTGTGGCGGTATGCTTAGACGCCGAAACGGCCGGCAATCGCCACCAGAACCGCCGCCAGCTGGGCGACGTGGCGATCATGCCGAGGTGGCGCAGATTCGCCGGTGCGGCCATCACGGGGCAACGGCCGGGGCTTGCGCAAGCAATTCCGTTTTTCGCTCGCTCGATCGGTTGCTGCCGAAATAGTAGGCCATCACTTGTTCGGCTTTGGCCGACAGGTAGCCCACCAGAGTGCCGGCCAGGGCGCTGTCCACATGAGCGTAGCCGAGTAGTGTGCCGCCCACCAGGGCGAGAAAGGCGAAAACCACCAGATAGGCGAGATTGCGCGGGGTGCCGTCCTTAACCTCGCCCTCGCGTCGGCGAGCTGAATCACGGTCGCTGGCATAAAGCTGCTCCTCGGTGATGTCGAGCTCCCGAATGCGGGTTTGCAACGCGAGCTCGGCCTGCTTGATCTGTGCGATCTGGTCGCCTGTGAGTTGCCCCTGGGTGAGCGCGTCCTGTACTTTCTTCACGGTCGGCTGATCCATGCCGAGGGCTTTCCCGAGGCTTTCGACGGCAAGGCCCGCCAGCGGCCCGCCGAGGGCCGTGGCGATGGTCGGCGCGATGCCGCTGATGATGGTTTTCCAGTCCATGGCGATCCTTATGGTAAAAAAACACGCCGGCCGGATTTCGGCGAGACGCACTGCCAGTGGCTCCAGTGCAGCGTCGCGCTGGGGTGTTCGATCCAGATCCCGCAGCGCTCCAGCTCGTGCTGATTGCTCATGCACCAGGCGTCGATTTCGCCGGCCGGGTCGTAGCGATCGACGGCCAGCCCTTCCTTGTGGTTTGAATGGGGCGCGCCAATCGGGCAGGACTGCGGCCGAAATCCGCCGAAGGTCTGCCCGCTGATGCCAGATCCGGTGGCCGGGTTGTCGCGAAAGACGATACCCGCTTCGCGCATGATCTTTTCCAGCGCCCAGGTGGCCGGCAGCAGCAACGCATGCGCGTTGGCGCGGCGCTCGTCGGTCCAGTCTGGTGAATTAGCCCAGGGGCCGACATACTCGTCGAGCGTGATCATTGGATTTCCTTTTTGATCGAGCCGATCTTGCTGTAATAGGTGGTGCGCTCGGCGCCACGGAAGAAGAGCGGCGGGATCCAGCGCGGCCTTGGCGTGACCGGGACGTATTCCTTGCGCACCAGCGTGCCGTCCCGCAGTTCGATGAAAACCGAGAAGTGCGGGAACCAGCCCCAGTGCGACTTGCGCACCACGAGATGGTCGGAGCACCGACCGTAGCGCCACATGCGCAGCGCGTAGGTCAGGCAGTTGTCGAGTTTCACTTTTCCGCCTCACGAGAAAACCGGGACTCTGCCCAGGTTTCCATGTGATAGATCGCCCGGCTGCCCATGTGGCCGGAAATACCGACCAGCGCGGCGGTGATCAGGCCGCTGATCGCCGCTGATTCGCAGAGCAGGAAGGTCAGGATGCCGGCGAAGGCGCTGGTTACGATCTCGCCGACCAGCTCGGAGAAATTCCACGGCCGCGACTCGCCCGACTTCCGCTTGCGCAGAAAATTGACGATACCGCCCCAGCCGGAGAGGACGAGCACCCATCCGTAGGTGATCAGGCTGTAGGTTGTCGGGTCTTTTTCGGGCATTATTTTTCCTCTCTCAAACGTCAGCGGTAACACGCACGACGTTGGTGCCGTCGGCGTAAAGGATGGCGCGCTTTCCGGCCGCCACGACGATGCCGGTGCCGGTGGCGCCGATGAACTGCAGGCCGAATCCTCCCGTGGTGTTGTTGAACACCGTCCATTGCTGCGTCGGCAGCGGCACGACGATGTTGCGTTGCGCGGTCAGCGTGCCGGTGAATTGCAGGATATTGTTACGGGCCTCGGCAGCGGTCAGCGTGGTATTGGCATCGGTCATTGCCTTGGCGAGCAGGCCGGTGATCTGCGGGGCCTGCAGGCGATAGTCGGTGTAGCTGGTGATCGTGCTCGCGCCGGCGACGATCTGATAGAGCGGGATGCTGCCGGCGGTGAAGCCAGTGGTGTTTTTGCTCACCACGCCGGCGCGGGTTGTCTCGACGTAGTTGGTCAGAGACGCGGTCAGCGCCAGCGTACCGTTGGCGATTTGCGTGAGAACGCCGTCGACGCTGATCGTGCCGCCGTAGTAGCCCCAGGTCAGACCGGAGGTGGTCGATTGCCGGCGGCCGAAGGTAGTCGCCGGGCTGGCGGCGTCGAAGAAGGCGTTGGCGGTGACTTCTTTCCCAGCCTGCGCCTGGGTAATCGCGTCAAAAGTGGCGGTCGAGTTACTCATGATTACCTCGTGATGCTGGTAGTTAGCGGGTAGCCCCGGCCGACGTTGGCCGAAAGCTGATAGACCTTGACGTAGATCGTGGCCTGGTTGCTGCCGAAATCGGTGACCTGCTGCGCGCTGGTGTAGGCTGCAGTAGGTGTGGAAAGTCCGGTGAGCGTGCGCTTGACGGTGGTATAGGCCGCGCTGCTGAAGATGTCGATTTCGTAGGACTGCGTCGTCTCGCCGAGCGTCGCGTCGACATAGTCGCGCCACGCCCCGCCGACGCGCGTACGGCGCAGCCAGTCGAGCGACCAGTCGTTGCTCGTCGGGTGGCGGTTGCCGTTGAGATAGCACGGCGACAGGCACTCCAGATTGACGCCGGTGTAGGCAAAATCATTGTCGGCGGCAGAATCCAGCGCCTTGCCCGAGGTGATGCCGCGATAGGTGCGCAGCAGCCCGATACTGTTCAGGCTGGACCCGACGAAGGCCAGCCGCGTTGAATCGAGCAGAACGATCTTGTCGCCAGCGACATGCAGGCCACAGGCCCACTCGCTGCCCTGCCGGCCGCGCAGCAGATCGGTCAGGACATAGCTGCCATCGCCCTGCAGCGTGCAGTTCTGTGCGGCGATGATCTCCCAGCGGCCGTCGATACCATAGGCGAAGTGGTTGGCGCCGCCGAGCATGGCGAGTTCGGTGACGCTTGACAACGTGCCGCTGGTCAGCACCACAGCCAGTGCGCTGGCCTTATCGATCAGGTCGGTACGCCCGGCGCCGACGCTGTTGCTGGCATAGCCGATCACGGCACCGGGCGCAGAGAAGCCCTGCAGATCGGTCCAGGTCTGCCCTTCGTCGTCGGTTCGGTAGAGCACGCCGCCCGGCCAGCCGGCCAGGTAACCGGTCATCGCTACTGGGAAGCCCGGCAGATCGGTAGCGTCGAGCAGCAGCGGGATGTCGAGCAGCTCGTAACGCGTGGCGCCGGCCAGCGTCAGCGTTCCGCCGGTCGATTGCCCTTCCTCGCCGAGCGCGGCCGGGGCGTAGATCGCGGCGCTGTTGTATTTGGCCGTGCATTCCAGCCGGCCGTCCTGCGTGTAGGTGATGGCGGTCAGGCGCAGGGAATAGACCGCCTCCGTCGCGTTGATCGTGATGACATCGGCCGGCTCCAGCTGGTTGTAGGTCGGCGGCAAGCGGAAGGTGAGGTCATAGCGCTCCAGCCAGTAGAGGTACAACAGCATTTCGGCGGTGGCTGCCGATTCGCCGCCGATCATCACGATGGCCATATCGATGCTTCGGATATTCACGGCATCTGTGTTCAAGCGTTCGGCGTACTGCTCGCCGGTATCGTATTCCCGGCTGGCATCGAGGTACTTGATGCTGACGCGGGCCGGCAGAACGCTATCCATTTCGCGGGTGTTGGTGATGCTGACGCCGGATTTTTCACCAGCGCCGCGGGCGTCGAGATCGATCGCCGGGATCGTTGCCACGCTGCTTCCACCACGCAGGCGGAAGACGATCTGATAGCCAGACTGCACGGCATCGAATGGCCAGGCGCCCTGCAGTGGCTCCAGCGCCGAGCGGATCGCTGCAACGCTGGCGACGCGGTAGCCGCGGACGGTTTGTGTGAGCGCGCTGGTATTGATATCGCCGACATCCAGCAGATTGCTGGCGAGAAGCTCGGCCTGGACAATGCTCGATAACGAGGTTGTCCCCGATGCCAAAAGGTCGAATTTTACGTTTCCGACCCGGCTGGTATAGGCGAAGTTGAACCAAGCGCCGTTGTAGCGAACGACGCCCATGACTGTCGATAATGCCGTCCATGTATTCCCATCATCACGGGAATATTTCGACCTCACTCCGTTCGCGACGACCCATATGCCATCGCCAAAGGCGAGCGATGAGTTGCTTCCGCCGGTACTGCTGTTGGTTTGAAGATTCCAGGTCACCCCATCGTCGATTGATGTTGCTATTTGACCCGTCTGCCCAAGCGCCATGAAAATGCCGTTACCATAGGCGACATCCTGCCACCCAGGAACTGATGGCGGCATGGAAATCGTGGCCCACAGAGCCCCATCATTCGAGGTCGAACAAACCGTACCATTAAATGCCACGGTGCACACGGTGGTGCCTGACCACGCCAGCCCAAGCCATTGATATAGGGCGATTGCGGAACTATAGGTAAGCCATGAAATTCCATCGAATGACGTGAACGTCGAAGTGACGCTCATCCCGGTCGCTACAAAAATAGACCCTGTCCAGACAATTGCCGAGCGCGATGGGAATGGAAGGTCAGCGCCCATAAACCAGGCAACACCGTCGAAGGAGTAGGCTGTTTTTGTCACCCCGCCAGAGTTACCGGTGGCGATGAACTTATCCTTCCCCCAAATAATCCTGTTCCAGCTAAATGCCGGCATCTGGATATTGACGAAAGACGCGCCGCCGTCGTTTGAGAGGTGTCCAATTCCTGCGGCGGCATTGTAGCCGAGGGAGACGACGATCTGCCCGTTACTGGCAATAAAGTAATCCGGGTCTTGACTTGCTACGGTAACGGTCGTCACCGATATCGACGACGAACCGGCTACGACAACCTCGACCTTGATCGGCGCACCAGCCAGGCTGTTGCCATGATCGGCGAGCGGGTAATCCTTGAGCACCAGATAGGCCAGTCCGCGATAGGCTGGCGTGTTGGCGACGCCGAGCGTGGCCTGCATGCGATCATCCGGCAGCTGCGTATCGCTGCCCTGGTGCAGTGTGAAAAGACCGGAGACAGCATTGCTGGCCGCGATCGTGGCGTAATCAGAACCGCCAGCGTCATAGATCAGTTTCGACCCGACCCAGATCCGCCGCACGCCGACGATCGGCCCTTCGCACAGGCCGACGGCGAAGGTGGCGAAATAGGAATAGGTTGTCGTCGTGCTGGTCGGGCCGCCCTTGCCGCCCTGCGACTCGGTGCGCGCGACTTCCTTCAGGGCGTTGTTTTCGAGCCAGAAGACGTTGCCGTAGAGCGCGACAGTGCCGTAGACGCGCGGGATGACGGCGCCATAGGTGCTGGTCTGGACGGAGAGGTCGGAGAGGCGCGGCCCCTCCATGTGCGGGCCTTTTGGGGGGTCGAGCAGGCCGCCGACGCCCATTCCAATCTGGGCGCCATAGAGCGCGCCAGACGGGCCGCCAATGAAGAAGCCGGCGACGGCACCAACAACGCCACCGACAGCCTGACCGACGCTACTCATACCGTATCCTTGAAACGATACACGCGCACGATGCGCGCGGCCCACACATCGGCCATGCGGTGCTCGCAGACCTTGCCGACCTGCGCGTAGCTGTGGATGAGGTTGGCGCCGGCATCGATGGCCAGGTGCTGCGGGTCGCCGGTGAAGCGCATCAGCAGCACGTCGCCGGGCTGGCGTTCGAGGATCGGCACGCCGTGCAGGCAGGGCTGCTCATCGAGGGCGGACTGCAGCAGGTTACCGGACGGGCTGCGTCCATAGCCGGCCACGTCGCGATAGTCGGCACCGATGGCCTGGGCGACGGCAACGATCAGACCGGCGCAGTCGAGCGCGCGGCCGGGAATGCGGCCCTGGTGCAGGAATGGCGTATCGAGGCAGGCACGCGCGGCGGCGAGGATATCGTCAGCGCTCATTGCGTACCTACCTGCGCATATTGCGAGCTGGTCGGCACATACGAAAAGCCAC
>Ga0307508_10000800_pt1 | contig 37073 bp, 29 predicted proteins | sample 9_EM_MG_FD_203089 | JGI IMG/M metagenome (GOLD analysis project Ga0307508, IMG submission 203089) | Populus trichocarpa ectomycorrhiza microbial communities from riparian zone in the Pacific Northwest, United States - 9_EM | ecosystem: Host-associated > Plants > Roots > Unclassified | place...
GGAATGATGAAGTCTTGTGTGTATTGTCTTGTGTTAGAGAGAAAGGCAGGAAAAGTGAAAAGTCTGAATACACGTATATGACGTGATTCTACACGTGACAAAGCTGAACGAGTGAGATATTGCAACAGAGCTCCCTGGTGTCCGCTGGCTATAGGCCGGGGATCACCAAAAGCCCGAATACTCCTCCGTCATCATCCCGCGCTACCGGGTATGACAATAACTGTGGCAGGTGTATGGACACCCCGCCGCCCTCTGCCGAAACGACTCCTGCTGCGCCGTCTGCGCCGGCCCTCACGAGACGAAACATCATCCATGCACGCTGCCGACCTGCAAGAAAGGCCCTGCCTGCACCCACCCCCCGATCCGCTGTGCAAACTGCAATTCACCGCATAAGGCTAGCGATCCAAATTGCCCCGAGCGAATTAAGCTTCGAACATTCAATAAAGCTACAACTGCAAACAAACAGGGAGACGCCCCCATGGCGGGAGTAGCTGAATAAATGGCCCTACACGCCGTCGGGTCCGTACAGCCACTGAACTGTGCGAGAGGCCAAGCGACTACGATTTCAGTATTGCAAGATTTCGCCAAAAAACCAGAAAACCTTATCTGTCTTCTTCAAGAACCATGGTGCGATAGACATGGAAACCCACCCTCATTACCAGGATTCGATACCTTTACCCCCTCACCAACAAAATCAAGATGTGTGACTTACGTACGCCACACATCCAGTTTGACCGCCACCACAGTCTTTACGGCCCAGGACTCTTTCTTGGGGACCACAATCACTACGCCACATAACCAAAAAACATTCACCCTCAACAACTTCTATTCTCCAGAACGGGCAGAGCCACTGGCTGCTATTATCCCAGATCTGAAATTACCGAATGACTGCCTACTCATGGGAGACCTTAACGCACACCATCCATGGTGGCAGGGACCCCTCCCACAGACCACCAGTATCTCCCGTGCAAGTCACACAATCGCAAATTGGCTTCAAGACAACGAGTTCCACCTCCAGAATGAACCAGCAATCCCCACACACCACCCGAGGAATGGCGGGCAGCCCTCCACCATCGATTTGTGTCTTTCTCTAGGATCTACGACACAATCCATCCTGTCACTGGCCCTGGATCACGACACTACCTCAGATCACAGTGCTATTACCATCACCCAATCCCTACCAACAGCTACTGCGCCGGCGGTCCCCCGTCAGTGCTGGCGTATGGCTGACTGGGAAAGATTTGACTCCAGAATCCAGTCTGCCAAGATGGACCTCTCACAACTCCAAGGAACGGATGATACTCTCCAAGCAATTACCAACGTCACACAACTTATCCACCAAGCGGTTGACGAGGCCGTTCCTCTGAGGACATGACGGAAAACAGCAGCACCCTGGTGGAATCACAGCCTCATACTGGCAAAACAGAGCGTCAAATGTGCCGATCGACGAGCCCGACTCCAGCCCACTGCTGAAAACCACAAGGATAGCCAGTACAATTGTTTGAAATGGACAATGATGGTACGGAATGCCAAAACAGCCTACCGCATTCACCAACTGGAAACAACATCCACCCGAACGGTCTGGAGGACGATAAAACACCACAATACACACCATAATCCAATTCCACCACTAGAAGGGCGACACGACTTTCAAGGAAAGTGCGATGTACTACGGAAAGCACTATTCCCCAACACAGAGCAACAAACACCACTTCCCCCAAACCTTCTCAGTTCTAAGAAAGACCTACGGCATCACATCAACGGAGTCACTGCGTACGAGACCCAGCTGGCTATTGCGCATTTGAAGTATGGCACATCAGTCGGACCAGACAATATCACTTATGGTACCCTGCAATGCTTCAATGACACTGCCCCACACCTACTCCCCCACCTCTTTACGGCATGTCTCAGATATGCAGCCCATCCACCGGAATGGAAGACCGCCAACTGCGTTGTTGTCCCCAAACCTGGTAAGACGTCATACTCAATCCCAAAGTCCTACCGACCGATCTCACTCCAGTCATGTTTCGGGAAACTGCTGGAATCAATTGTGGCAAAACGCCTATCTCAAACCGCCCTGATGTGTGGTGCAACTGACCCCTCGCAAATGGGTGCCCAACCAGAGAATTCCGCAATTGACGCACTCCTCCGAACGATCACACCTATTGCCAACTCTCTCTGCAAAAAGAAGACCACCAACCAGAACCCTACACGGCCTGCAGTACTGACACATGACATTGAAGGAGCATATAACCAAGTTCACCCGTCAACACTTCAGGAGATCATGCACCAATGCCGGATGCCCTTGTACCTGACCAAGTGGGTTGCTGCATTTAACACTGCTCGGAAAATGGCCTTTGGGTTTGACCAGCAATCCGAACAGCCACAGCCATACCAATGTGGCCTACCACAGGGATCACCAATCTCTCCGATCCTCTTCCTTATTTACAGTAACGCCATGCTCGAAACCCAGCACTACCCTACCGACGCCATCGACACCTCCTATGTGGATGATGTTTGTATGTTACAGCATTCACATACTATATCAAACGCCAATACACGCCTCGAAGAACGTACCGAACGACACTTGGAAAATGGCGCACCGCTCGGACTCACCTTTGCAACACCCAAGACTAAACTGCTCTATTGTCTCCCTCTTACCAGTAAGGACAAGAAGAAGAGCCTTTCATCACACCCTCCTCTCCGAGTACTCGGTACTACCATCCCCGCCAGACGACAAACCAAGTACCTTGGAGTATACATCGACGAATCGCTTACGTTCAAATACCACGCTACGATGGCAGCCGCCAGAGGATACAAGATTCTGGGGAGCCTGAACTTCCTACGACACCGATCACGTGGCATCCCCGCCCATATTGCCCATCACCTGGCAATGACAGCAATTCTCCCCGCCATGTTCGGGGCGTCTCCGGCTTGGTGGGCAGGAACGCCAGGGGTAATCGCCCAGCTCAAAGTGACATACAACACTGTGGCCCGGTGGATTACTGGCCTCCCGCTCAACACCAGAACCACAAACCTTATCGCCCTCGCTCACTTACCACCAATGGAGACATACCTCGACTACCTGTCATTGCGGTATGCAATTCGACTCCACTTTCTCCCCTCTCACCATGCTCTTAGACCTCCGCGCGACCAACCGAAAACCCACGCCAACCTGCCGGGACTGCACCACCTACACAACCTCAGTAGACACCTTGTACTGGGCAAGTTGGAGGACCGGACAGCCACCATAACCACTGGAGGGGTGGCGAAGACAATATCTCCGAACCCCGACAAAACAACACGTCCACAACAGCTCCATGAAATGTGGCTACAAACACTTCCCGACCATACAATTACCATATATACAGATGGTTTCAAACTCGTCAATGGCGCTGTCGGATGCGGATGGGCGATATACCACAGTGGGGACCAGCAACTCCACCGGTTCACCGAAGGTCGATGTCATCTTGGCAGTAGGGCTGAGGTCTTTGACGTCGAACTCCATACCGTACAGGAAGCAGTCTCCACACTTCTCACCACCACCCTGCCACGCTCCACAGTATTCATCTGCATCGACAACCAGGCTACCATCGACACACTCCAATTCAACAAATCCAACCACGAATATGCGCAACGAACTCTGGAAACCGTCGGAAAACTCCAACTCCTTGGCTGGCATGTCTCCACCGTCTGGTGCCCCTCCCACTGTGGCATCTCTGGGAATGAACGGGCCAACACACTTGCCAAGATGGGAGCATCCTCAACCACACCCTGCCGATTTGCAGTGATCACTAAGGCCTGGCTGCTGACCCAGGCGCGGGCTGAATTTCTTGCACATTGGAAGAACGAACTCCCCCTCTCCAACCCATCCTTCAAGTTCCCTACTCACCTACACGGGGTTGACTGGGCTGACACCCGAGCGATTTGGAGGGTGTTCTGCAACCGATCACCCACCGACACACCGCCCAATATCACTGCAGATCCATGCCCATGTGGGCTGGACCTCAACTCCTCACACCATCCCCTACGGGACTGCCCACTGCTGGCAACGCAGCGAGCTACCCTGCTTATTTCCACCACTGGCGATATCCAGACCCCAGGCTTCCTCACCACACCGCAAAACGCTCTACCACTACGCCATTTCCTTCGGAAAACAGGCCTAGGCTACTGCTCGCGCCTTCAATTCGATGGGGGCAACAACCTGACAGATATTACCGACGCCTCAGACTCAGCCTCACCTGAGCCAGACTTCGGCGCTTTCGAGCCTTGAAGTACCATGACGGGTATGCAGGAATGGGGATGGACGGGTGGAGACAGATTGCTTCACTATTGTCTGACTCTCCTTTCATGCTCCAATGTTGTGCTATTTGCTTTCTTGCTTTGCAAAAATTTCCTTTGTACGTTTACTTTGTTGGCGGTTTGGGAAAGATGGCAGCCCCATGGGGGTGGGATGGCGAGGAGGAGCGCAGATAGCCTGTAGTGCTGAGCGTAATAGATTGAAGTTGCATATTATCTCTCTCCACAGACCAGTGTTCCGCATAGTCCAGTCCGTCCATCCTGGGCCTCGGACGGGACTACATAAAATTCAGGCCGTCCGTCCAATCTCTGGACTGGACGGTACACCGTCTGGAGTGTCCAAGGACGGGACGGACTGTAGTCGACGGCGGTCGACTGCCAAGGCGCCACCAAAATAGTGCTATTTCCGGACCCCAATTATTTCTTGCTGGCAGCAGGTTCAGTAGCTGAAGTGCCTATGGCGGTGATCCAATGGGCCAGACATCCGTCGAGGCCTAATGAGCGGGGTGGGGTAGCAGTTGGCACATCATGGCGGTTGTAGAAAGAATCGTAGAAAAAAGCAAGGTGATAAATTCAATCTCATGTAGCCTAAGCCAAATCCTCCTCGCATAATGCGTTCAACATGTCCTCAATAACTTTGATATCCTGTTTTGTTGCGGCAATCAAGCCATCCCTCTGCCAACTCTTGAGGCACTCGAGGGCCTCAATAGCATCGTCACCCATGCGACATCTCCGGTCAGTTAAGGTGATCTTTGCAGCGCTGAAGACCCGTTCAGGCTCCGCACTCATGGCCGGAATTGTCAGATAGTCAAGCGCCATCCTTGCAAGATCTCTCCACTGCGGTTCCAACATCTTCGCGCGCCAGTAAGAGACAACATCGAGGATCTGTTCACCCGCTAGTGGTAGATCCTGCTGATAGCGCTCCATCATGTCAACGTTGACATCTGTCCGACTGAGAGCTTGACGTTTTCGGTCCCACTGACTCAAGTGTGTAGGATCTTCATGAGCCGGTAGTGGTGTAGGGCTTCGGTGGGCTGCGCAGTATCCACGGTAGGACTCCTTCCAGACCTTCTCAACAGAGCTTTCCGCGAAGGCAATCCAGTCAGGCTTCTCCTTCCATTGCTCACGAAAGTATGCATGCTTCATGTTGGGATGAAGTGCGACGGCGATGACATATGCAGGGCAAAGATCTACCTTAGCATAATATCTACGAAGCACACGTTAGTAAGAAGCAGCCATCCCCACGGTGTGTACTCACTTATCGAGAATCGCCCAACCCTGGTTGACCATTGCAAGCAGGTGCTCGTCACTACGGAACTGTACATGGCACATCTCAAGATGATCCAACAGCTCATCCATTGCGGGTAGGATATCGGCAACACATCCATTGCTGTATCGAACTTGTAATTTCAACGTCCATTCCTTGAAGGGTGCTAGAATTTCCTTGACAGAAGCAAGGAACTCCCAATCTCGTGGCAACAGTTCGTCGTGAACCAGAGCATCTTGCTGATTGAAATCTCGTTCTCCATTGACGTTCTGACGGATGGCCGTATTGGTGAACTCGTCAACAGCCTCGCGAAGACGAAAGGCACGTAAAATACTCTCGTAATCACTAGACCAGCGTGTGATGTTGCCGACAAACACCGTGAAAACAGTCTCGTCCACGTAGAGACGCCGAACAATCTCCTCGAATGTGTCACGGCGTTGAGGAGTCTTGAGAATGTAGGTAAGGGTGTTGTGTAGTTTCCCGAGTGGACCGACACGGCGCCAGCGCTGAAGCTCTTCAATATCCGCTCTGTTCGGTGGCCGTTCTCCTTCGTAGGCTTGGATATCCGTACCCCACAGGATCCTCTTCACCACTAAATTGATAACATGTCTGAAGCATCGTAGTCGGTCTGCTACCGGATCGGAGAACGGATATCCGGCGGCACGGAGCCTTTCAGCCAACACCACCAGCGCAGTGTCGTTATTTGTAGCATTATCGACATTGAACATGCCGACAAATGGTGCGATCCCATAATCGGTGATCGTTCGCCAGAGATGATCAGCTTGGTTCAAGCCAGAATGCGCACCTCAAAACCCATGAAGAGAGAGTAGCACAGCATGCAATCGGCCACCTCCATCCACCCAGTGCGCTACTATAGCTTGGTACGCATGCTGGTTCGGCCCACTCCACATGTCGAACGAAAAGTGGATCTTAGCCAGCGTACCATGCAGCTTTGCCTTGACTTCCTCCTTCATTGCCAGATACCATGTCAGAATATAGTGTTTGATGGCACCACCATCTCGTGGGAGTGCGCGATAGACACTGGAGTAATCGGGTTGACATGCGGCTAGGTACACGCAGAGCCTTCGAAAGAATGAGTCTTCACACATGCGGAAGCTGATGTCATTGGCGACGATCCACTGCAACAGCAAGTGTTTGAACACTTCCTCATTGAAGATTATTCTCGGTGGTGCATTCCCGAACATGCTCACAATCGTCTGTTGTGCGGGTGTAGACCCGATTGCGATAGGGCCATCGGGACCGATCCGGTGCTTGGTTCGGAGATGCTCAATCGCGTTCTTAGTCGTGGTAACAGCAAATGTCACGGGTCTCGAGGGATTTAGGCCTAAACATGACAGGTCAGTGCTATCAAAAATCGGAACCTGCGATGCAACCCACAACGCTAGGATTTCCGCCGATCAACTCCGTCAACAACACATTCAATCCCATTCTCTGGAAGCCAGATGTGACTTGAGCGGACTTTCTTCTTAGCCTTGAAGACATCTGGGATTGAGTCCTGATCAAGAACCTCTGCCGCCAAATCGGAATCGTCGATGGGATCTCTGCTGTTGGTGTAGGCGTCTGCCGAAGACTCAGATGAACCAGCATGGGAAACTCGTGGGGATGGGCGTATCATTCGGGTGACCTCTCGGCTACTGGAATGTAGCGGTGCCGTCGCTTTGTTGCTCTTCTTTGCCCGAGGTCGCGGCATGATTGTGGTGGACTGGTGGCGGTAGATGTGTGTTACAACCGGAAGAAAAGAGTGAGAAACGGTGAGTCTAAGTATATTCAACCCAGTCCCTCCGATACATAGCCACACTTGAAGGCACGGGAAGAAAGGATGTGGCACGGGTTAGTCAGGGATAAAAGATCGGGGAAAAGATAAGATCCCCAAAAAGATAAGTAACCTCGGCCAAACATTCGTCCGCGCCAGGAGGGCTTATCGGCGGGGTGAGAGTATCAACGCACTAGACTTATGAGATCGGCGATGCTCTCTGCACGACCGCGTCATCAGCAAAAGACTAGGCCTTGCCAAGAAACTCCGCCCCACAAAAGGGCTGAGGGAATTGTGCGGGCAAGCGGGGAACCTTGTACCTCTTATCTCGAAACCACTTAAACCCATGTAAGGCTCGTAAAGCTTACGACGACACCACGTCATACCTCGTATTCCTGATAAGACCACTGTGCCAATAGAAACAAGAGCGCAGAAACCAGCGTCGTCTTTCTAGAGGAATCATGTGATATCGGAAAGATTGAATATATACTTCGCCAGTTTCCGCTCAAAAGAATCTCCAGTACGCACGAACATCCCGAGAAAACACCCACACACAAGATCTAAGATTATTCCGTTGTGAATTATCGAAAGAAACCTGATTCTCTTCAATTATACTTTTAGAAAGTATACTCTCGATCCTACAACACTGCCGCAGATATCGCCCCAGTGTCACACTATAATCTTCGATCATAAATCACCTTTCTTCAAAATTTATTCCCTTCGAACCGTTTATACCTTCGATCGAATTGGCGAGCATCTTCGAACCCCTCTCAACACAACACTTCGATCAAACCTTCGACTCTATCGACTCGATTTTGGAAAAAGAAGATTGGGACTTGGAAATCGACGGACCCCTTCCAATCCAATATAACGATACCAACGCTTACAATTGGTACACGCAGGAGTGGTTTAATTGTTCCATCCTGCAAGAGTGTATCGACTGGGACGGTTACATCTTCCGAGACCTTTTCACCGAAGTACAGTTCGTTGAAAACGACTATACCATCTTCGTCGGTCACCACCTCGATTGGTACTGAAAGATGTCGTCCTCCAACGACTTCGACATGCTCCGCCTGGAGGCCCCACGGGCCATCCTCATGATCAACGACACCGCGCCTCCGGAGCATGTGGAGATCGCCTCCCCCCCTCCGTGGGTCCGCTGCCTGGTACGTCAACAAACCCAGGCCGAACGAGACCTCCGCCAACTATACGTGGCCTGCGGAGACGTGGTCGACCGAACCGACCAACGCATTGTGGCCATCGAATCGGCCTACAATGAACTTCTCGGGGGCGCTCGATACCTTTTCGAGCAAGCCCAAAGCAACCAAAGGATCTCGGAGGAGTGGGTCCGAACAGAGCTGTCCGCCACGGCAAACGCCTACCAGAACTTCACACAACAAGTCTGGGAAGGAATCACCGCGAAGACCACAGACGATCGGCTCCGGGCCATCCACCAGGACACACAGCTGCTTCGTCTCCAGGATGCCCTAGCCTACCAGCAAGAGGCCGGCATCGCCAGGAGCCAACACCTGACAAAGTTCCAAGGAGACGGTCCGCCTGGGCGGCGCAGCAACAAAAACGGACCGAGACCCTCGAGACAAGTCTGAGGGAAGCCTGGGCCGAAATTCAACGCCTGGCAACCGCCGTCCCGGTCCCAGGGGCCACCCAGCCTTTGAGACCCATGTTCCCCCCTGGACCGCAAAAGGCAACGACCGGCCCTGCGGTCCAGGCCCAACCTCCGTTGGCACCACTGGCCCGACCCACCAGAAGGACGCCAATCCCAACGTCCCCACCGGTCCCAGCCAGCCCCATCCAAGGATTCGGGGCAGGTGGAGCAGGAGGAAACGGAGGAGGCGGCCAACCACCTAGGCGACCGCCCTCCAGTATCTTCGCTCCTTCCCCGTCCCTACCTCCGCAACACGTCCCCTTCGACGACGACGACCTTTACGACCTACCGGCAAGGCCTCCCCCCAACGAGGCCCCAACCCCAGGGGATATCGCCCGGTTAGTCGGAGAAGGTGTCGCCGCGGCCCTTGCGGTACAACGGGTAGGAGCGGAACCGGCACAGGAAGCCCGGCCCGAGCGAATGAATACCGCTCGGTTGAAAATGAAGACTCCAGGGTCTTTTGACGGTAAGATCTCCACGGCCTTTAACCCCTGGTGGAAGTCGGTGGTCATGTACCTCGGCTTCTACCCGGAAACCGTTGACCGTCAGAAGATCGCGTGGATAGGAACCCTCCTTGAAGGCACAGCCCAAGTCTGGCACCTCCACCGATACGACACTCTCGGCGACGCGGATACCTGGGTCAACTACTCAGCCGCAATCCGCGCCGAATACTTCGACGCCAGAGAAGCTGCCGACGCCCAGTTGAGACTGGGACAGCTTAAGTATGAAGGCAGTATTCGGGCCTACTTCACGGATTTCAGGGCCCTAAACAACTATGCCCGGGCCACCGGAGAAGGCCTCCGAGAGAAGGTCGACCTAGCCATGCCTTCCAATATCCTCAAAATGAGGTTCTCCCACTACCTGGGAGAATTCGCCACTGACGAGCACTTCCTGGAAGCCACATATCAAGCAGGGCTCCAGGCAGAAAGATTGAGGGCATTGGAAAATCAAGGGGGAGTGCTAAGACCGGTAAGGCGGAGGGTTCCGGAAAAAAAGACAGCCAGGGCTCTGAGAAAAGAGACTCTGGCAAGGCTCCAAAAAACCAGGGAGAGAAAGTCCCCCAGGCCAACGAGGCCGGGAAAGGGGGACGGATGCCGCGAAAGGGATACGGCGAAGAAGGATGCTGGGGATCTAAGGCCGAAGCCCTAAAAGGGGTCCCCAAGACGGAGAGCGAGGAGTACGGGAAGGATAGCAAGTGCTGTGACCGGTGCGGACGAAGCAATCACCGAACCGATAGCTGCTTCGCCACCACCACTAGGTCCGGCACCACGCTCCCCGCAGCCCCGTGGAAAGCGTCCGCCGGAACCTCCAGAGGCCCCAAACGCAAGAGGGACCAAGAGGAGGACGAAGAGCCGATGCCCAAGCGGCAGAACAAGGACCTCCCCAAGGATCCCGACTTGGACATGAGGGAGGCAGCCGCTGTCTCGGCCCTATGGGAGAACAGCGACTCGGAGGATTTTTCCTGAAAACTTCGGCCATACCGCGACCCGAAGTTTTCACCATTGCCTGCGGAACGTCGAAAAAACGAAAGGGTCCAGACGACCAAGAATCGTCTCAGGATAGACAACGAAGAAAGCCTAACCCATCGGAGGCTTCGCCCGAATCGACTACCCACAAGCCAATTAGCGGTCGACGACCATTCACCACGATGATCGTCCACCGGGCCGATCTTCAGTATTCGGTCCGGGTCCTACTCGATACTGGCTGCACCACCCCTCTCGTCAGTCAGGAATTTGTGGGACGCCACCAACTCCCCCTGCTTAAACACGAGCAGGTCATTCCACTACGAAACTTTTCGGGAGAAATCGTAGCAGGAGCCGGCCAATTCTATACGTGGCCAGTCATCCTGCAACATCAAAAACACTACTCCAAGGAAACTTTCGAGGTAGCCCCTCTGGAACCAGGAGTAGACGTCTTCCTCCCGTTCTGGTGGATCGCCAAGCACCCTCCACAAGGGGCCTGGGATTCCACGGAACTACGATTTTCCAGCCCGTCATGCCTGGAAAATTGCACGAAGATTTCAACATCGGAATTCCCTCTAACTCTGGACGAATCTATCATAAACAATCCAGAGGTTAGAATCATCGGATACGTATCGGCCGTATCCCCCGAAGAAGACCCATGCGAACGAGTCCCGGCCGAGTTTAAACAATACCTCGGAATAATGGGCCAAGAAGCTGCCGACGCCCTCCCGGACCATCGCTCATATGACATGAAGATTGACCTCAAGGACGGAGAAACCGCGCCCTGGGGACCAATTTACCCACTCTCGGAGTTCGAACTCCAAACCCTCCGCGAATGGCTAAAAGAGATGTTGAGGAAGGGTAAGATACAACGTTCAACTTCGCCTGCCGGAGCACCCATCCTCTTCGTACCTAAGCCCAACGGAAGAGGGTTACGCCTATGTGTCGACTACCGCGGAATCAATCGGGTTACTATCCCGAACCGATACCCGCTTCCGTTGATGCAGGAACTACAGGACCGGGTTCAAGGAGCCCAGTTCTTCACCAAAATGGACCTCAAGAGTGGGTTCGCGCTCATCCGCATCCGCAAGGGTGACGAATGGAAAACCGCCTTCCGAACTCGTTACGGCTTATACGAATTCAACATAATGCCTTTCGGTCTCGCAAACGCGCCCGCAACCTTCCAGGACATGATGAATCATGTTTTCAGTGATATGATCGACCTCGGACTCTTGGTTTACATGGACGATATATTGATCTACGCAAAAACTGAACAAGAGCACGACGATCTGGTCAGGAAGGTTCTCCAACGTTTGACGAAGAATAAACTGGCTGATGAACCGGCAAAGTGTGTATGGAGAGTATCGGAGGTAGAATTCTTGGGATACATCATCGGACGAGATGGTATCAAAATGTCCCAAGAAAAAGTCGAGGCTGTACTCAGCTGGAAGTCTCCCTCCTCCCTAGTGGAAACCCAATCCTTCCTGGGTTTTGCTAACTTCTATCGTCGTTTTATCCAGGACTACTCCGGTGTGGCTCGACCTCTCACCGAACTCACCAAAAGTAGCCCTAAGGAATGGCGATGGACCCCCGAAGCGGAGCTGGCATTCCAAGAGCTCAAAAAACGCTTCACCACGGCACCGATTCTGGCACACTTTCAACCCCAGAAGCCGGTGATCATCGAGTCAGACGCCTCGGACTTTGCCCTCGGAGCAGTCCTTTCTTAACGCGACGAAGAAAACCGCCTGCACCCAGTCGCCTTCCACTCACGGAAGTTACAGCCCGCGGAAATCAACTATGAAATCCACGACAAGAAACTCCTCGCAATCGTCGACGCCTTCAAACATTGGCGACGATACTGCGAGGGAGCAACGCATCAGGTACAGGTATTTTCGGATCACCAGAACCTCGAATACTTCACCACGACCAAAGTACTCAATCGGCGGCAAGCCCGATGGGCCCAGGAACTCAGCGGTATCGACTTCAAAATCTACTACCGACCCGGGTCCCAGAACGGCAAGCCGGACGCTTTATCTAGGCGTTCGGAGTACCGCCCTGAAAGGGGGGGGATAGAAAACCAACCAGTCACCACTGTTCTGCACCAAAAACATTTCGCTACTTCCACGCAAGGCGGAAAAACACCCGAAAACGGCAGAATTAGCACGGCTGGTCCAGGAACTATCTACATCGCCTCAGCTGCCCAACTGAGGGGTGTCCCCACGAGGAAATGGAAGGAGGAATTTTTGGAGTTGGTTCTCGCAGCCGGGAAAAAGGACGAAGGGTACAGGAAGGCGTTGGCTTCGATGGAAGGGGAACCGGCAGGCCCTCGTGAGGCACTGCCGGAAGGCCGAAAGGCTAAGGACCAGCAGATCCTCGGGGTCGAGGACGGGCTACTCTACAGGAAGGGTATGCTCTGGATCCCGGAGGATAAGGAGCTCATTGCGTTGGTTGTCCGCTCCGAACACGACACCAAGATCGCCGGCCACATGGGCCAAGATAAAACGATCGAATTGGTACGGCGAAACTTCTGGTGGCCAAGAATGAATGAACGAATTATCGACTTCGTTCAGAGCTGCCCCGAGTGTCAGAAGAACAAAGCTTCTCGACACCACCCGTACGGATTGCTCTCACCCCTCGAGCTCCCGTACGCACCATGGCAATCCATCGCCATGGACTTCATCACCGATCTACCCGTTTCCGAAGGATGTGATCAACTGTGGATTGTCATCGACCGTTTCACAAAAATGGCCCACTTCATTCCCCTCCTTCAAAACGGAAAGACCGCGTCAGACCTCGCCCGAATTTTCGCGAAGGAAATCTGGCGGCTCCACGGACTCCCCTCGGACATCGTCTCGGACCGAGATTCTCGCTTTACCTCCCAAGTATGGCAGGAATTTCTCAAACTCTCCGATATTCGACCACGGATGTCCACAGCCTTCCACCCACAAACGGACGGTCAAACGGAGCGTGTTAACCAGACGATTGAAGCGTTCCTTCGCTCCTTTGTTAACCACGATTAGAACGACTGGGTCAGCCTGCTACCAATGGCCAAGTTCGCTTACAACAACTCGACCACCACCGCAACCGGACTATCGCCCTTCTACTCCAACTACGGCTTCCACCCCCAAACCATCAACCCCGCCGCGGAAGAAATCTTCAACCCGGCAAGCACAGTGTACGCTCACTGGATGCAGACGGTACACCTCGGGGCCAAGGAAGCACTGGAGAAAGCGAGAGAACGGATGAAGAGGTACGCAGACCCTGGTCGGAAGGAGATCCCCGCATACCAGGTCGGCGACTTGGTTATGCTGAGCGGGCGCAATATTTCTACACGCCGCCCGTCTCGGAAAATGGACCACAAAAACCATGGCCCTTTCCAAATCGAGAAAATCGTTTCGCCACTCGCGGTCCGGCTTACACTCCCTTGCAAGTGGAAGATACACAACGTCTTCCACGTTTCACTGCTCGAACCTTTTCGAAACAGCGAGCATCGCGCGTCACCCGACCCATCAAGGGTACTTAGGGAAGCCGACGATGTCGAGCAGAGTGAGGAATACGATGTCGAGGAAGTTATGGCCGCCAGCGAACGAGGGCGCGGAAATAATCGCCGCATCCTTTACCTCGTTAAATGGCTAGACTACCCCGATCGTCGAGATTGGACCGAAGAACCGTACGATAACTTCTCTCCGGGCGGATTGGATAAACTTCGGCAATTTCACAACCGAAACCCAGACGCCCCACGCGACTACCGACTCACCTAAGAGTGAGAGTTCGGTACCCCCGGCACGCATCCGAATGTGTGTGTCGCGCCACGAAAGACCCGCTTCTCGGGCACATCGGTAAGACCCGGGCGCACCTCGGGCAAACCGGCGAAACCAATATCTACGGGCGTGTTCGTCGACGGAAAAGGCTCATCACGGTTGAAACCATCGCTCCGATCTGGAACGCGAACCCGGACACGCGTCAGTACTCGGAGGCTCAAAAGAGAGCACACCTCATGTCACCTCGGGTACCGAAACCAGCCCCGCAGACCACGATCGGCGCGATCGGGTAGGCGGGGGCCTGACGTCACGGAGCGAACCCGAGGGTGAACGGGTGATCGAAGACGCGGAGTCCGAGCGGATCAAAAAACGAGCGATGTCGATTCGCGGCCCAAGTACGGATTGAACACGATGTAGAAACACGCTCCGGCCTGTATCGAGGGCCCGTTCACTTCCAAATCGTTACCAAGCTTGTTCCCCTCGAGGGTTTTCTCGGCGACGGGTGAACGGGAGGATGCAGGGGCGGAGGACTGCATTCAACAATACCCAAAGAGAATCAAGAGAAGGAATTACGAAGTGTTAAGACCCCGAGCCGGCGATGCAGAACCTCGGTTCGTAAGCCTCACCCGGAGTTCCGTCTTAACCCAGTACTAGTAAAACAGGAAAAGAACTCAGCTTCGAAGACAAAGCTAGAGAAGGGGGGGATACTGTTACAACCGGAAGAAAAGAGTGAGAAACGGTGAGTCTAAGTATATTCAACCCAGTCCCTCCGATACATAGCCACACTTGAAGGCACGGGAAGAAAGGATGTGGCACCGGTTAGTCAGGGATAAAAGATCGGGGAAAAGATAAGATCCCCAAAAAGATAGGTAACCTCGGCCGAACATTCGTCCGCGCCAAGAGGGCTTATCGGCGGGGCGAGAGTATCAACGCACTAGACTTATGAGATCGGCGATGCTCTCTGCACGACCGCGTCATCAGCAAAAGACTAGGCCTTGCCAAGAAACTCTGCCCCACAAAAGGGCTGAGGGAATTGTGCGGGCAAGCGGGGAACCTTGTACCTCTTATCTCGAAACCACTTAAACCCATGTAAGGCTCGTAAAGCTTACGACGACACCACGTCATACCTCGTATTCCTGATAAGACCCCTGTGCCAATAGAAACAAGAGCGCAGAAACCAGCGTCGTCTTTCTAGAGGAATCATGTGACATCGGAAAGATTGAATATATACTTCGCCAGTTTCCACTCAAAAGAATCTCCAGTACGCACGAACATCCCGAGAAAACACCCACACACAAGGTCTAAGATTATTCCGTTGTGAATTATCGAAAGAAACCTGATTCTCTTCAATTATTCTTTTAGAAAGTATACTCTCGATCCTACAACACTGCCGCAGATATCGCCCCAGTGTCACAATGTGCAATGTTTCGGCAGAGGATTTAGGAAAATTTTCATACACTTAGTACTTGCACGTGACATATTACCTAACAATACTAGCGCCATCCGTCCAATACTAGTGCCGTCCGTCCAACAGCAAGGACGGGGACGGGCGCCGTCCTCCCCCATCACAGACGGGACGGACTATCTCAGTACAGTCCGTCCGGAGCTCGGACGAGACTACCAAAATCCCGTTGGGACGGTGTGGAGGGCCGTCCGGACCGGACTATGCAGAACACTGCCACAGACCTACCTCTCTCTACCCGCGAACCGGCGCTGCGACCACCACCCTCCACCCAGAACCCCGACCTCCTCGGAGCGGAATCCCGAGACCTACGAACGACCGTGCTACAGTAAAGACCACCGGGTGGCAGTAGACGAAGACCGCGTAAGACCTAGCACGGCAGCACGAAAGACTCGGAGCACGACGCCTCACCAGCACTACAGGCTACGCCGAGGGACATCCTTAGACTTCACCTGAAACAGTGGGAGGTACTTGCCTGCGCCAGTTGAGCTGAACGAACACAGCCCGAGAGCCGAAGACACGAAAGCCCTACCGAGTAGGCAACGCGAGGAGCTAAGCTGAACAAACACAGCCCGAGAACAACGAGCCCACGCAAGGCGTGTGAGAAGACGACAAGACCACGCAGAGCATGTGAGTATGCCGGAAGTGTGAGTACGCCGGAAGTGTGAGCGCGCCGGAAGTGTGAGTACGTCGGAAGTGTGAACGCGCCGGAAGTGTGAGTACACCGGAAGTGTGAGCACGCCGGAAGTGTGAGTAGGGGCGCCCGCTCCGAATACCGAAAGCCTACGTTGCCTGTCGAGCTGAACGGAGTAGTCAAGGCCGGATCTTGACAATATTGTTGTCTGCCCCTTCAAACTCCTTGTCGATCTCTTCCTTCAGCATATCCTTAAACGGCCTGTTGAATGAGATATCGCCCGGCTGAACGATATCAGTACAGCCAGCAGGAACCAATGACAAAGTGACATCATTCTTTTTCAGGAGTTTCTTTACCGGCTTGGTCCTATGTGAGCGGAGGAGATCCATGATGAGCAGAGAAGGCAGCCCACCGAGCTCCGGTAGAAGCTGTTTCAACAGCCAACGGAGAATGGTTGCGGTAGTTGCATAGGCTTTGCTGTTAAATGAAACCACAACTCGAGTATCGTACCGTAAAGTCTCACGCTCTCTGGCTTGCGTTTTACACTCTTCTTTACCTCGGAAGATCATGAGCGGCAAGACACGAGCTATACCGTCGGCAAAGATGGTAAACTGCATCGTTGCCTGGCGCTTCCCCCATCCAGATTGCCGGCTCTTAGCCCACACAGTTTTATTCCCCTTCACCTCGTAGGTCCTTCCCTCCAGATACTCCCAGGGTAGTGGCGTTTGATCCATGTTGACGATGTTTGAGGTGAGATATCATCCAACAGCGTAAACAGCGTCTTCACTACCGTCTCGCAGTTGTGAATTCCGTCGGTTGAAACATAGAAAATTGATGATCATCTCACAGTGCTGTGGTGGTGTTTCCTGAGCTTGGTTTGTGATGATGCGAAGTGTAATATCATTGCGGTGAAGGAACCGAGAAAACCAGCCATCTGAAAAGCTGAATTTGATAGTTGAATAAGGATAGATCTCTCTAAATAACCGCTTCGAGGTGCGTTCAAACCACTTGCGACATACAATTCGCCCCAGGTTTCGCCGCTCCTCAAACGCGACACGTAGTTGTTTCTCAAGTTCCTTCCACCGCAGGTTGCTATGCCGTATACGTACGGTTTGTTGATTCGCTTGCAGCAGCAATGCCTCGTTCTGTGAAAACCTCGAGGATTAGTAATTTAGAGTAATAGCCTGCTAATCTTACTGCATACCTTCTTCCGTTTCAACACCTGGGTCTTTTGCTTGAGCCCGAACCATACTCGAATCTCCTCACCTGTAGGTTTCCGTTTCCCACCATTCCCGTCGTCCACCCGCCCGTGTCCTGCCCAGGACAATACTCTGAGCTTAAACTCAACTGTTCTGCATTGCTTGGCTCTGGAAGGAGTGGCTGCCGGCAGAGGAACCCAGCGAGGGGCTACAGAGATTGGTTGTTTTCGAGGTCCTGGCCGTTGTTTGAATTTAACCGGTGAACGGTTGCTAGGGGTTCGAGGCGTATCGGCAGTTGGCTGTAAGGAAGCTTGCGAGAAAATCGTCGTGAGGAGTTCGACTGGTTGCTTCGAGCTTGATGCTTGATCGTTGATGATTGATAGCCGCATTGTTCTTTTAAGCTGTAGAGATACCGTGTGGTTGGTGATACTACCGGCTGTATCCCCTATTCAGCAGAGCTGAGATACCTACTGGGCTGATCACCTGACGTCTGAAAAATGCTCGGCGCGCTAACCCTAAGCGCTCTAGCGCGCGCCAGCGCACCACAACCTATAATAGTGGCGTGTATAGGGGGAACCTCTTAAGTGAGATAATACGGTAGATAGATGAACGCACGGACTAGATTAGATACGATCATGCGTAGATATGCAATGCTTCCCGTATAGTTAGCGAGTTATATACACCTAGGGGGGGTACAGCGCGTAAACCAATCCATCCAAATACATCAGCACCCTTCAACGAAGTAGAGAACAATCAGCCACGGCTTCTACCTACCACCTCTCCACCACCGCCCTGTTCTTGGGACCGATAGTCCTTGCGCGCCAGCCTTCACCGGCGGGAAGGCGAAGCATAACGAGTGAAAACACCACCGGGTGCAACACGTAAGTCGCGGCAGTAACAAGTGTTGGTGCGACTAATGGAGACAAACCACCCGCAGCCAAAGGGATAATCATCGAAAAGACACGAGCTCCAGTAAGGAATGAAAGCCGCGACGCGAGTTCAAAGGAGAGACACCAATATGGCAAGCGTCGAAGAGATACGATCATCGATCGGTAACGACCGAAGACACGAGCGGTGAAGAAACTGGGGTCCGAAGGAGAAAAGAATGTCGTCGTGCTAGACCCGCGCGAAAAACGACACCATCACTGCTTCTTCCGACCCCGAAGTCAGTAATCACAACCACAGGATGAGATCCCCAGGATAACTATTAACCTGACTGCCAGAAGCTACAACATCGGCCCACGACGGCTTTCTCGCACCACCGCTACCGACCTCCGCCGCACTCTTAGACGCGCCTCCCTCTTCGCTGTACGCCTTGGAGATTGACGCACGATCATACCCTGCCTTTACTCTACCACTGACCACTGCCATCGCTGCCACCGCTACCTCTGCCGCGGCCCCCGCCGCCGTATACCGTAGGATACGCGGCGTGATCGAGTGCCACCATTCTTTCACGGCCGCGATTGACCCCGGCTAAGGTCCCGGGACGGCCCGCGTCGCCTGTTCCCCACTTCTCGCCGCTCACGATGAAGAGCGGCGGTGACGGCGGTTGCTGGGACATCCGGAAATACTCGTCCTCTGCGCGTCGGAGACGGTCGTGGAAGATGACCGAATAGGCCGGATCTCGGTCCACAGTGGGCGCTGTGGCTCTGGGATTCGTTTCTATCGCGCGGTGGGAGGGAGCAGTGTCAGATGGCCCCGAGACGCCACCGCAGGGTTGTGGGTGGAGGATCGGGAGCACGGGACATACTGGTGAATTGAGAAGGATTGCCAGATGAGCTCGAAGGCTGAGGCATTTGCTTAACGGCCAGAGCGATGGCCGCTTCTCAGGGCCTGGCGATGAGGTGTTGGTCTCTGTGTTGGTCCTGATGATAGCTCTGAGAGCTTGTGCGGGCAGTTGGTAGTCGGAGGATGGATGGACGGACCTCCTTTCACAACGTTGCTGACCCCGTATCTTTATATCCATCATTCTGTAGATAATTCAGAACACCCACTCGCACAATATCATGAGATTCAGAAGGTGCTCCGTGCATTAGTCTGCTGGTTTCCGTACATGAGGTGATACCACCCTCTATTTCACTCCCCGCTTCACGGCCGCCACCAACATTACTTCCTTGGCGGGCAGTTGGCCCGCCGTCTAGATATTGTCGAGGGAACCACTTAGTACGGTCTGAAAACCGCGACCAGAGAAATTCACCAGCCGTTCCCTGCAACTCCACGGAATCGGTATGTAGGAATTTCTTCACGGTAACCACGCCAGCACGACCTAGAATACGGCTACTCACGGAACCAACACATGCATATTCGGGGAGCCGTGACAAGACTCACGCACACGTTCACGTACTCCCATCCCCTCAAAATATCACCTCTATCCTCATTTTCTCGGGGACCTACTTGTCCTGATGAGGCAGCATGCGGCAGCCAGTAGAAGTCTGCTAGTCGAGGGGCTGGGTGTGTTTGAGGGAGGGAGAGGTTCATTATCTAGCAGGTAGTAAGTACAGCACATAGCTAGCACTCAACACGACAAATCTACTATTATGCTTGCGCACGATAGGTAGGTAGTGGTCACATGACACCTCTTCCTCGGTTATTCTTAAATCGGTAGGGCGGCTAAGAGACGTTTTACCTGACAGGCGATCAGCATGCATGGCTATATAGTACTGTAACATATATAATAGGATGATTGTGTATGGCTATGACAGCTACAGTTACAACACAGCTATGAATGCGGTACCGTGGAGCAAACTCTTGACATGCGAAATGTTTGACTGTTGGTTCATCGGAAACATGTAGGACTCGTATAGAGGGGGGGCAAGTAGTATACAGTTGTGTGTAAGGTTCTCCATTCTCGCCGTGCGCGGCAGCATCTTAACTATCTAGCAAACTGCACTAAACCTTAACTCTCGCCAAGACTACTTGTACACGTGATCCCCTCTTACTAAGTACATGTATATATTCCTACATCACCCCTTCTCTCTATCTAATCTCCCTTCTCTAACCGCAGTCGTACTTTCTCGGTCGGTCTCGTGGGTCGGCCCGATCTCCGTGCGGGCGGTGTCGGCTCTTCCGCAGGTCGCGGTTGTCTGGCTATTCCGGGCGAGGGCCACTCTGGCGCTGGCAATCCCCGGTTTCAGTGGTACGCCTCGACTACCTCCTTTGCGTGGACTAGTTGCCGAAGAGGCATCCACTCGTCCTCATCTCCAGGTAGTCCCAGATATCGCACACGATACTGGCGTTTGCTCCGGTTCGTACCCGACTCGGCATGGTCAATGATCCGTTCCACTTCCATTACCGCTTCGGACCTTCCCTTGACCAGCCTGAGCGGAGGGGGTGGTGCCTGCGTCCTGTCGTCCAGGTCCTCGTGATATTCCTTGAGCGCGCTCACGTTCTGTACTGCTTCGATACCCATCGAGCGGGGGATATCCAGTTCCACCGCGTTGGTACCGACCATGCGCACCACAACCCAAGGCCCGGACCACCGATGTCGAAGCTTCGTAGATCTTTCTTGGCAGACGTTTGCGTATGACAGTGGTAGGTGCTCCATACTGAGCCACACCTTATGGCCTACGGCCACCTTCACCTCCCTTCTCTTCTCGTTGGCCCATTTAACTTGGTCGTCCTGTGCTATCTGTAACCGCAACCTGGAAGCGTTGAGGATAGCCTTCATTCTGTCCGCAAACTGTTCTCCGGAAAGGTGCCGTGCCGATCCCTTTTGGAGCGCCGTTACCATCGAGTCCATGGGAGCCCGAGGTGAATATCCCAAGTCCGCAAAAAAGGGGCTATATTGGGTTGACTTTTGCTTAAACGAGTTGTATGCGAACTCGGCCAGAGGAAGCAAGGACGTCCAATCCTCGTATGTCGTTACGAAAGCCTTCAGATAATTGCCCAATATGCCATTGATCTTCTCGGTGGCTCCGTCCGTCTGCGGGTGGAATGGCGTGCTGGGCTTCAATCCTGTACCACAATTTCTAACAAAGGCCTTCCAAAAGTCGGACAGGAATCGTGGGTCTCGGTCGGACACTATGTGCGATGGCATTCCGTGTAAGACAAAGTAGTTCTTCATGAATATCGCTGCGAAATCTTCTGCGGATGTCTGCTCCTTCATGGGTATGAAGTGTGCTCGTCTTGTTGCGTGGTCCACGATGGTGCAAACCGCATTCTCGCCGCCCTTGACCGTCGGCAGCCCCACCACAAAGTCGATTCCGATACGCTCCCAGCGTCCTGTGGGTACCGGTAGTGGTTGCAAGAGTCCCATCTTCTTGGTGTTTGAGGGCTTCACCCTCGCGCACGTCTTGCATCCCATCAGATATCTCTTCACCGAAACCTTCATTCTTGGCCAGTAGTATCGTTCGCGGAGGAAGTTGTAGGTCTTGTCCGCTCCGAAGTGTCCCGCAGTCAGGCTGTCGTGGGCTTCCCTGAACAGCGCTGTGCGCAGTCCTCCACCTCTGGGTACGCACAACAGCTCGGTCCGTTGCTCCTCTTCTCCCAGCTCCCGATCCCGCTCGTCCCGATACCACAAAAGCCCGTCTCTCCAGCTATACCTTCTCGCCTTGTCCACCAGCTTCTTTCCAACCTGCATTTCCCATTCCCCAATCATCCTGCATCTCTCTTTTTCCTTCAGCGCCTGCACCGGCTCCCCAAACGTCTCGTCCTCCTCATACTGCTCCCTTGCCACATCTAACCATTCCTCCTGGCCCGTCACCATCATGTCGATTGCCGCTGCTGTCAGCTCAACCTCCTCCTCCTTGCCCGTCTCTTCCCCTGTCTCCATCACCTTTTCTTGTCCTTTTCTCTCGCTGTAGTCCGGCCGCCGCAAAAGCGCATCAGCGATCACGTTGCGTGCTCCGGGCCAGTACTTGATCGTGAAGTCGAACGCATGCAATACTTCTAGGTAGGTGATCTGTCTCGTTGACAGGGACCGCTGCAGCAGGATGCGCTGTAAGGCAGCGTGGTCAGTGTAGCATACAAAGCTCTCTCCATGCAGATAGTATCGCCAGTGCAATATCGATTCCTGGATGGCCAGTAGCTCTCGGTCGTACGATGGATACCGCGTTTCGGCGCCGCTCAACTTCCGGCTGAAGTATCCAATCACCCTTTCCATCGATCTTCCATCGACATTGCTCTGCTTCTGTAGCAGAACTCCGGCTATTGCCGCTTGTGACACGTCCGTCCTTAATATCCATCCTCCCCCCGCTTGCGGCAGTGCAAGCGCCGGGGCCGTAGCGATGGCGTTTTTCAGCATTCTGAAAGCTTCATTGCAGTCGGAATTCCATGCCATCTGGAACTGACTGCCTCTTAGTTGACTGACCTTGTAGAGTGGTAACGCCCGGTGTGGGTATCTCTCGATGAACTTCCGGTAGAAGCCCGTAAGTCCGAGGAACCCGAGGACCTCTTTCCCGGTTGCCGGCATTGGCCAGTCCCGTACAGCCTGGACTTTTGAGGCCTCGGTGTGTAAGCCCTCCTTGTCGACCCAGAAGCTGACGAACTTGATTGCGTCCCGGAAAAAGATGCACTTGGACCGTTTCAGCTTTAGTCCTTCGTGCCGACACACATCCAGACACTTCCGTAGGTGTGTCTCGTGATTATCCGTCGACTTGGAGTATATCATGACATCGTCCATGTAGACGATGATGAAGTCGCAGAGCTCGGGGTTGGATGCCAGTATCCGATCCATCATGCGCATAAACGCTGCCGGTCCGTTGGCCAGCCCAAACGGTAGGACTCGCCATTCGTACAGGCCGAACTTGGTGACAAACGCCGTCTTGTGCGTGTCTTCTGGTCTAATGGCCATCTGGTTGTAGCCCGCGTACATGTCGATCTTCGAGAAGACCTTGGCGCCTTGCAGCCGATCGATCAAGTCCTCCGTACTCGGCAGCGGAAACCGGTCTTTGGTCGTGATGCGGTTCAAATCCCGGTAGTCGATACACATCCTTAGCGTTCCATCCTTCTTTGGGATGAAAATGACCGGTGCACCGTACTCAGATGTAGACTCGGTCAGCCATCCATATTGTAGGGCAGCCTCTATCTGGATGCGTAGCTCTTCCTCTTCTTTCCGGCTGATCTGGTATGGGTTCTTGAATGGCGCTTTGGCGTTGGGGTCGGTAACAATCTGGTACTTTTCCCGTAATTCCGGCGGAAGTCCTGTTGGCGCTGCGAAGATGTCTTGGTACTCGTCCAGTATGCTTGTGGCCTTATTCTCCAGGTCCCCGCTGGGGGGTTCCGTCGTGTCGTGGCTTACCATCCGAACTTCCACCCGAATGCCGACCTCGTCGATCCACTTTGCCAGCCTTCGGTCCTCTGACTCGCCCTGTCCGTCCTTCAGCCGTAATGGGCATTCCTCCCGTAGCTCATCCATCCATACAAGATTGAGCCTCTGCTCCTTCGCCATCGCCTGTATTGTCTCTCTTCGACCCTTCCCTTCCCATGGCCGTAGTCCTAGCAGCGTGTGTCTGCACGCCCGGTTGCGTCTCTTTTCCTCCGGTGTATTCCATATCCACATGCGGTTCTTCTTGTGGTCGATTTCGTGGCGGAGGTTCAGGTCTGCCATCCACGGCTAGCCAAGCACGATGTCGTAGGTATCGATGTCGTAGACGGTAAAAGTTGCGGTGTAGGTATAGACCTTTCCCAGGCGAATAGTCAGATCCACTCTTTCTCTTCTCATTCTCGGCAGTGGCCCCTCGGCCCTCTTTCCCAGCCGTATCGTCATCCATCCTTCCTTCCTTACTTCCACTTTCGCCCCTGCTTCTCTTAATCGTGATAGGTATACTGGTGATATGTAATGCTCGCTTGCACCATCGTCCTGTAGGGCCTCCGCTGGTAATCCACCGTCTTCCGGTCGGTGGTGGTTAGTCGATAGGGGGAATAATACCGTTCCTTGGAAGCGTAATAACTCGTTGTTTTTTTTGTTGTTTTCCGATAACGTTAAAGCGTGGGTAAGCGTATCTGGTGCTGCTTGGTAGTCCTGTACTCCTATGCCTTCTCTTCGGGATGTCTCCGCAGCTGAGCCATCCCGCGTTAGTTTTCCGACTCTGACGTACCATCGGAGGCATCCCCTGCGTCTCCACCTGACGCGCTCGCCTCCGTCGTCCTGTACTCTCCTCCTTTGCCCTTGCCCTCCTGTGGCTTCCACGCTCTTGACTTCTTCCGGGGGTCCTTGCAGTCACGGATCAGATGGTCCTTGCTGCGACACACGAAACATGACAGCTTTGACCCTGTCCGCTGCTGCTCCTGGCCTCCCTTCTTCTGCCATGCCTTCGACCAGAGAGCCTGGAATCTGGTCTCGATCCTGTCCAGATCCATTGGGTCGCCGGCGGGTATCATATTGGGGTTCGTGGGCGTGGCAATAATGGGCTTGTCGTTGTGTGCTCGGTCAATCGAGTCGCAAATACGCATGACATCGTCCAGGGTCCGTTGTGTCTCCGTGCCCTTTACCGCTTCCATCGACGCTGCCGTCATGTATGCCGAGTAGACTCTCGTTATCGGCCCGTCCTTTCCAGCTTTCTTTTCCAAATCCGTAGCCTTCCAGAGCTTGAGGATATATGTCTTGACGTGCTGAGCCTCAGTGTCCGGCGGTACAGCCTGCGCTGTTTGGCCACTGACATATGCTTCCATGGGGTGTAGCCGATTGACGAATTCCCGAAACTTGTCGTTGAACCGAGCGATGGATGACGTGGGCATGAGGTTGTCCATGTCCTTCTGCACCCTGCGTAGTGCGTCGTTCGGGAGGTACTCGGCGGTGAACTTCTTCTTAAACTCCGTCCAGTCGATTTCCGTTCTTGCGTCAGGCCAAGTTGTACTTCCCCATTCGTTGGCCGTGCCCTTGAGGTACGAGATGGCGTAGCGTGCCCACGTGGCAGTCGACTCTGCAGTGCCGCACTCTTGGGCCCGCAAATAGAAGACGTTCTCGACGGTGGTCAGCCACGAATATACTGCAGCGATGGTCTTTTCTCCGCTGAACGTGTCTACGCTCTTTGGCTTCACCGTGAACGTGCCTGGCTGCTGTGCAGCTCGGCTCGGTCCTACGGCTGTAGTAGTGGCTGTACTGGTACGGACAACATCGATCGCTTTCCGTAGGTCGTTCGTCACCTTCGCGTTGGCCTCTGTGGTCTTCGTGAGTACGGCGAGCATCTTTGTGTAGGCTTCGCGTGACGTCCTCAGCTCTTCCTGGTAAAACAGAATCTGAAACTTAGCTGCTTCCAGATCCCTCTCTGTCCGCTCCAACTGCTCCTCCTGCTTCATTGTCAAACCATCCATCTCGAACTTTAGTTGCCCCGCCATATTCCGAATCGCTTCCACAAACTCCACATCCGCCGGTGCGGCCGTGCCTGTGAGTCCCCGGTCGACGATCATTTGTCGCTGGTTCTCCCACGCCTGGCTTCTCTGCCCGTACGGCATGCCATAGTTGAGTGGAGCCATCATTCCCGCCATCGTTTCGTCGGTTGATCCCGATGTCATCGTGTCTTATTCGTCCGTGCTTGTGTGAGGCGGCTTGCTTGGGCGTTTTGAGGTCACTGATGAACTGGTGTTGCTACCAATGTAGGACTCGTATAGAGGGGGGGCAAGTAGTATACAGTTGTGTGTAAGGTTCTCCATTCTCGCCGTGCGCGACGGCATCTTAACTATCTAGCAAACTGCACTAAACCTTAACTCTCGCCAAGACTACTTGTACACGTGATCCCCTCTTACTAAGTACATGTATATATTCCTACAAAACAAGGTACTTATGTAAAGAGCAGGTGCAATTGGATTGAATCACCAGCGCAAACCCCATGGCACGGCTTTCCTCTCCCCAAACGGTCCGAATCCCCAAAACCCAATTGCCCACCGACTGGATGCACGTGACCAGCAGCCGGCTTCGCGGTGCGATACCCTCCCAACACCACTGCCATGGCCATGCGGCTGAGGAGGACGCAGGAGTGAGGCGTCGGAATGGGAGCTCCGGGAACGCCGGGAGCGGGAGGAAGAGAGGGTGGCGGAGGTGGAGGAGCTGGGTGCCGCGGGGGAATTGGGCGCTGGGGAGGTGCTACCACTGTTCCTGCCTACGCCCTCGTTCATGGCATCCGCAGATGAGGACTAGGGGGCGGGCTGCGCTTTTCCTTTGTTTCTTTCTTTTGTCCTTCACACTCGCTCGGCTTCTTTTCCTTTGTAGTTACCTTGGTACGCTTTACATCTCGGGATAGCCTGGGCGAGGGCAAAGGGGAGCTTGCAACGTGCCGCCTTCGCGCGGGCTGCGGACGAGAAGTGGACTTTGTCTGCCTCGCCATGATCTATTTAGGTCGCATACGAGTCTGTCATGAATAAACAAAAAAAAAATCCCTCTAAAATCCCTTGCATGGCGGATCTGAACATCGGTTGTGGTGTCAGTGCCGCGGCCCCTCGTTGGGATTGGTACCCCTCACTTCCACCAAGTAATGATTCACGTCAAGCATTGTTTGGAGCATCATCGGCGATTGGGGAATCATGGCATTCCACCTGGCGTATCTTCTAGGCCAAACAGCGCCAGCCGTGGCCCTGCCCGCAGTACATAGCCATCTCGCAACTGTCCCATCCAGACTGCCTCGTCCTCCAAGATATAGTCACATCGCCAGCCACCCCTCAAATATCATGCACCAGCGGCACTCACGGACACGGCAACTTCCACAGGCGATATTATGATGCTAAGGACTACTGTTAGAACCCCGCTTCTCGCACGGATTGTGGTCTCCTAGGCAGCTCGCCATTCCCTTGACCGGTGTTCGCCAGAAAAGAGGCCGTGGCCCATTCGATTAGCGTTTTCGCCACAGATAGGAAAAACACTCAACCCAAACACGATGCGTAATAACCGGAGCGAGGATTTTTTGTGACTTGACAAGAACCACTGATAGCAATAATTACATAGGATGCAATCGTGTTCACAGCCTGTCCTTTGCGTGGCGACGGCGAGAACAAATGTTTTGCGAACGCGATTTGCACACCTTTCTCCCAATGCTATGCCTCTGTACTCCTTCCTTCCTTTTGTCAGCGGCAATTTTGAACAATAGGACATGGACTACCAATGAAGCTTTCCCGCTAGTCACGTCACCACGCGACATCGACAATCCACATGACCAGTGCAGATAATAAGCGGCAGGTATAGCGTGACGGAGGTTCGAGGGTTGGAGGACGGTGGAACCCATGTGTTTCGGCTACCCTCAAGGGCGGCTGAATCGTGCTGGCGCATGTGAATCAAAGAAGGGCCGCACACGAAAACCCCGCCTTGCCACGGGCCAGACACTGGCCGCAGTAGTTGAGTTCCCTAGCCCATAGAGACTCACCCTTGGTCGCGCGTGTGATGGATCCAACGTGGAATTCCGCTTAACTGTAGCGCGGCAGATGGCGCGTTGTAGAACTCGCTAGGTGGTGGGGCGGAAGCGGACGGAACTAGTAGGAAAGAGACCGTCTCTGAAGACTGACAAGAGGGTATCTAAAAGTTGTGGGATATCAGCGGACTGGACGGGAAGGGTGGGAGGAGCCAGTAAGATGGGAAGTCGCACTGATTGATATTTCGAAATAATGGGATGCAGACCTAGAAGCAAGGAGGGTGAAGAGATGATATTAACGAAGGATCGCTCCAGGCGCTGCTCGCTGAGAAGCCGACGCAGATTCTTGCAATATTACTCACGGAATGAAGATATGAGTTGAATGGGCGAGAGGGCTTTCGGCGGGCGAGGATCTCACGGAGACTGGAGGCCGAAGAGCCGCAGTAGTAGACGGAGGAGACGAAATGGCGGGCGGCGGAGATGGCGGGTAGCAGGTGGAGATGGCGAGATGGCGGGCAGGTGAGGTGTGAATAGGACGGCAGAGAAGGCCGGAATAGGTATTCGGACCATCACAGCAAGTGGATTGATATCCGTGATGCGCCCAGGTGTCGTGGTGGATTGGAAGTGGGGCGGGAGGAAGAAGGTGCTGCTCCTAGCTAGATACCGAGACAGCAGACAGGACAGGGGAACGCAACAGTGAGGATGTACGTAGCCATACTCTGGTTTGGCCCGGAGGGGAAGGGGGGCAGGAGGGCGATTTCGTCGTATGTATGCGCGTTGGTAACTGGCGGCAATTGTCGAGATGAATCCGATAATTCCGATGAGGATATGGATGGTGAAGATGATTCCGACGATGGCGATGGAATCTGCTGCGGCTGGCGATGGAGCAGGGGGGGCAGCGCCAGGTGAATGTTACCTCGTGGTGCGACCCTCATCTGTGGCTGCCTAAGCGGCGGCAGCGGAGCGACAAGTTGCACCCGGCCCCCTTCACACAACCGCAAGTTTGCCTATGATATGTACAAACGGCAGAGAGGCTGGGGCCGCGATCTTGCCCCAGCTGCCGCTTTCCCGAACCACCTGTGCAGTGACGGAATCGTTGCATGACGAGAATATGGGGGGAACGAAGTGACGGGAAGAAATGTGGTGCAGACTCATGGTCGTAACGCACTTGCGAAACCGGCGATGCAGGAAGAAAATTCAAGTGGCAAGAAGAGCGGATCCGAGGTAAGAAACTGACCCAAGACCACAAAAACCAATCGGGAAGGCCACTGCAATTAGATACAGCGGCCGGGGATGATCCAGTTGGCTAACAGCCCAGCACAAGCACACGCACCAAGACCACAAGCCGGACAAGAGGCTTTTTTTTGTTTATTCATACTCGCATACAGCCTTTCTAGACTATGGCGGCGTACATTTTGCCCGTTTTTTCCGTCCGCTGTCCGCGCGGTGGCGGCACGTTGCAAACTCCCATTTGCCCTCCGCCCAGGCCTGTCCCAAGAAGATAAAGAGCGCAAAGGAAATCACAAAGGAAAAGGCATTACAAGAGGGATGACGGGAGTCACAACATACTAAGCACGGGCCCAAGCCTGTCTCTTGATGGCTTTTTTCCTGCGGGCCGCCCTCGCCTTTTTGTTGGCCTGCTCCAGCGCGTTCTCTCCTATCCATCCCACCACGAAGTTATTCTTTGATTGTGCAATGGGGTCGATGTGCAGCCCATCCCGCTGGTGGGCGAAGCACCAGGCCCCAGCGCGAAGGAGGCAGTGAATCGTGCCTTCGTCGCTACTCATGGCCGCCAACGACAGAGCCGTCATGCCGGGTAAGATGGCTTCGCCGGTCGGGTTGCGGACCGGCCGATTGATTCCACCGCCATGTTGGTGCTTGAGGACCATCTTGACCAGGTCTTCGCAGCCGTGATAGGCGGCCCACTGCAGCGGAGTGCCGGAAACCCGCTGATTCCCGTTGATGGTGAATTCGAAACGGAGGCTAGCGTCGCTACTGAAGCGGCGGCGCAGCCTGGATAGCAGGATATCGCCCATGGCCTGGGACACAAGTGCAACGCTGAGAAGCGAGGCAGAATCCAGCATGTCGCCGATCACGCACTTGGCCTCGTTCGATATGCCCTCGAGCGTGCAGGGTTTGTTGCCGTTCGGATTGGCTGCAGACATCAGGACCCAGGTGACGATTGCTGCACAGAGTCAGGATACAGCTGCTCGTGAAGGTGGAATATCGGGAGTGTGGGCGAATTGTTGCACTTGCCTGGGGACCAGACAGTCAGTGGTTTCGACCCAAGTGAGAAGTGGGCGGCGGCGACGGTGGTGTTGGGGCGGCGGGAATGGGGATAGTGGGATTGGTGGTGATGGTTGAGGCGGGGTGGTGGATGTTGAGGCGGGGCGGGGGAGGTTGATGTTGCTGGGGGATGGGAACAACTGCGGGGCGGTGGTTTATAAAGAGAACGGTGGTGGTTTCCAAAGAGGACGGTGGTGACTCGTTTGCGAGAGAGGGTTGTGCCCGCCCCAAGAGTACACTGCTTCCGTTAGTCAGCCTACCTGTAGCTACCCGTACAACACAAAGGCCGGTTAGAATACCATGGAAATAATGCGGGTAGATATATACGCAAGCACCGAGCAAAGTAAATAGTTTTATCGGGGAGGTGGGCCTTCCGCGGGCCGACGTGCGTAGCCGTAACACTTCTGGCGGCCTTCTCATGCCACCAGCTAGCATAAACCCTTTCGGTATTCTTTATAGACTTGCATTGAGGTCTCTCAGGCTCCAAAGTCGTCAGGCGAGCGTCATAGCTGCTAACACCGTCGATTTGACGGCGTATCCAGTGAGCATGGTCACATTAGAATCAAAACATCTAGCGATGGGGGACAAAACCACGCTTCGTCACTCGTCGAGTGAGAAAGTGCATTTCTTGCGGAAGTTTTTTGTTTTGTTTTGTTTATTCATTACTCGCCTTGCTAACATCACTGATCGGTAGGGCTGGTAACTACCGGTTTGGCTCTGGCTATTTGCACTGGGACTGTTCTACGCCTGGCTGAGACCATGAGGAGCGAGAAAGGATCAATTGGATGCCCACTTCCCTCTGGCTCCAGTAGACACCGAACCCTACATTGCAAAGGAAGGCGGCGAGGCCTTTCACCGTATTGATGTTGCCATGGTCGCAACCAGCTAGAAAAGGTTGTCAATTCTTCAGCACCTGGAGATGACCGGATCAGTGCTGGTTCTTAAGTCTTCTGTGAATGGGATCCGGAGCGGCTAATAATGCAGCTTATCAGAGCTTGCATCCGGTTGGGCCACCACCCACGTCTGTGAAAGATAGCTAAATGAGTGGTTGTTCCGAAGCCTGGCAAGCCGGATAACTCCAAGGTTCGAGCCTACCAGGCGATCTCACGCTTAGACGTAATCAGCAAGCTGGTGGAGCACACTGCAGCTTTGTTGATTGTCGACCACCCCGGTACGAAAAATGATAGTGGCCGCATGGTGGCCAGTATTGTTGGCGGAAACGGTGGTCTTGCGTCGATGCAGTAGCAGTCCTCATGAACTGCACCCAACAGGCATGGGCGAGGAAGAAGGTTGCAGGCGCAGAGTCAAGGCGGCATTCAATAATGTCAGCAAGGCGCACCTGAGAAGGTGGATGGAAGCGCTCGACCTGGAGCCCGATCTCATACGGCGGACAACTAGCTTCATGTCTGGCCGTCAGGTCAAACTTGTACTCGGTGGTGAGGTAGGGCAGGTCAATCCAGCGGACGCTGGAATTCCTCAGGGTTCACCTGCCCCTCCGGTTCTCTTCATCACCATCTGTCGGGCATCTTTGATGAAGTGGATCGTGCTGTTCCAGGTATCAAAGGACTTCCCTTTGTCGATTTCATTGCTTGCTGGGCGGGAGGTAAGGATGACCAGCTCTCGGAAGCTGCAGCGGTATCGGAGCTGCCGGGTACAATGTTGTATGCCAGAACGATCGACGCTGGGTGGGCATCAAAACTCACATGGACCACAACTATATGATGCGGCGTGTGCTGCCCTCGCCAGGGCTTTGGAAACAGATGCAGGGCGACTGACACCCCCGGAGAGGGATCGATCCTCACAGATACCCGGGTTGCTATCAAGCGCACGGCCTCGGAGGAACCTGGCCCAGGCCAGATGTATGCGATACAGGCTAGAAAGCACATCGCGAAGCTTCGGAGAGCACAACCGGACATTACCATTGAGATCGAATGGTGTCCAGCCTACAAGGGTGTTGCGGGGCACTCGCGGGCACTCGTTTTTCATGGAGAAAGGTGGAGTAACTGCTGCGGTGTCGTTGGCGCTAGCGTCCATCCTCCACCTGCCTCCCTTTTTTTCTGTCGTTCAGTTTCCATCCTTTCTTAAAAGCGGTCGTCGATAGTTGGATAGAGAATACAACAACTCTTTCCTCCCACTTCCCTCTGGTTCCATTTTCTCTTTTTCCTCGTTTCCTTCCGCGAGTGCTACATCTCGTCCTGCTCCGGTGCATGCCGGAGAGGAGAGCAACCTTGACCCTTTCTTTCTCTTTCCCGTTCCTCTTCTTCTGCCTTCCGGTCTCCCTGGCCTGGGAGCAACCAGCGAAGAACCCTCTCTCCCCCCTCGTAAAAAGGGCGTTCCAGGGGACGAGACGGCTGTAGCGGGCGTAGCTCGATGTGACTCCAGATAGCAAACCAGGGATCAGGACAGGGTGTGGAGACCTGGACAGGCAATGACAGGAATGGGGAGACGTGAACGGGCAAGGTAGGGACGTGGAACAAGGAGTGGTGACGAGAACAGTTGCTAATGGTCGAGGCTGTCCATGGCTAACGATAACAAGTGACATTTAATTCCATTGTGCTTCAGTACTACAGACTCCATGCACTCCTCCACGCCGTACCACCCCCATGGGGCTCCCATCTTTCCCATCCGACAGACGCAACAACTTGTCCCGGAGAACAAGTTGTTGCGTGAAGAAGAAACACAAGACAGACAGCCTTGTATACAGTGAGTGCGATCCTCACCACCCACGATGCGATAGACAGAACACATCCAGATCCTTCTTCACGCCGTGCAGCCAGAACCCAGAACGTTTCCTCGTCGCGCCGCGCCATCCAGGACCTTTCTCTCGCCGAGCCAAAACCCAAAAGTCTCCTCCTCGCGCCGCGCAATCCAGAACCTCCCAGGCCCTAGTCGTTCGGCATTGGTGGTGACGGCGGCGTGCCGTTACAACGGCTGATGAGTGGGCAGCCGATAAGTTTGACTACCGCGGAGTGGAATGGAAGCAATGCACAGACCGGTACGGCAGGCGGCCAATGCCACTCCCCGGATCCCTTGCGCATCTCAAGCGGGAGATCGCGGAAAAGAAATGGCAGGAAGCCAAGTCACGGGCAAATTTGCGGGTCACTCGGAAGAATACCGACACTGCTGGCAGGGGAAGGCGCTTCAGAAACCTGGCCTAGCTCCGGCGAAGGGCAACAAACGGCAAGCGGCGAGAATCTAGTTACCAGCTGCAGACCTGTCATTGTCTCACTGGCCAGTACCTCAAGTGGACGAAGAGTACGCCCACAGCCACGTGTTGGTGGTGCCTGTACCATACCCAAACCCGGGACCACCTTTTCAAGAATTGCCCCCACTGGAAGACCCAGCAGAAGATCCTGTGGGCGGCAGTGTGGAAGGAGACGGGTAAAGGTAAAGATCGGCTCAAGATCCGTGACCCCTCGCCGATGAGCGGTGTAGCTGGGGGGTGAGCGTTCTGCAGGGTGAATGAGGTTGGGAACGAGTTTAGGAGTGAGGAAGGTTGCACGGCCCATATGTTAGGGATAGGCCAGGGCGGAGGGTACCACCGCCATCCGCGCCGCCACCATCCGCGCCACCACCAGCCACCACAGCCATGCTTGGCAAAAGATATTACCGTCATGACTTTTGCTTTTCGGTCGCAATACGTGACAATACGTGACATGACATGACTGTCATATTACCGCTGACATCCCTAACATACCACCCTGCGAAGCACCCGCGGCCCCAACAGAATCCGAAACCACCAACACCCCCAGCGCCGCTGATACTAGGGAAGGACTCTGCAACCACATACTGCCTATGGTTGGGGACACCTGTAACCGACACCAATTCAACCACATTTTCACCCCCGGCTTTTCTCCTCTACCACAACATCTAAATTAAAAAGAAGATTGGTCCGCGATAGAGCAGCATCGAAAGTAGGTCAGCTCAATGCTCAAAAAAAAATAGAGGGCGTGGTGAGCGAGAATGTAGGGGTCGAAGATGAGCAGTTTGTGCGGTGAGGGTCTGGAATGGCACCCCCTAGCGTCTACACCTAGAAGATGCACTAGCCATTTCTGGAGTGGCACTAAACCTATTTAGGTAATTCGAGTGCTCTTCAATGAATTAAAATGAAATGACTAAGCAGAGTGTGAGGAGAGCATCCTCGGATTACATTGGTGAGCGGATTGCAGGTGCTTGTTTTGTTATGTCATTAATCGCGTGCGACCTAGCTAGAGCATGGCGATGTACATACTGTCCGTTTCCTGGCCGCCGGTGGCATGTTTTAAACTCCCCTTCGCCCTACGCCCAGGCCTGTCCCAAGAAAGTAAAGGCACCAGGAAATTACAAAGGAAACACAAAAGAAACCCGCCACCAGTCTCTCTACTCCTCTTCCGCCGAGGCCATGAAGGAGGGGGTGGGAAGGAAGAGCAGTTGCTCCTCATTCCCGACGCCCAGCTCCTCAGCCTCTCGCCTCCTCTCCTCTTCTCTTTCTCTCCGCTCCCGGAGTTCCCACTCTGACGCCTCGCTCTGCGTGTCCTCATCAACCGGAACCAGCCTCCGTACATTCGTGGTGGTGAAGAAGTCCAGTACCACCTGGCTGCATCGGCCATCGGCAAAGAGGTCCCAGGTTTTGAACCGGCCCTTCCCCCTCCCAGTCTCCTTCCGCACCTCCATCTACAGAGTCTTTTGCTGGGCCTTCCACTCGGGGCAATTCTTGAAGATGTGCTTCCTCGTTTGCGTCCCGTACCGGTACCACCAGCACTGAGCGGTGGCTCGGCTCTTTGTCCAGTTCAAGTACTGCCCGGTAAAGTAGTGCCTGTCGTTAGCTTGTAGGCCTAGAGGCGAGCCTCTTGGAACTGTCGGCCGCTGTGCGGATTGCAGGTGCGTGTATCAGCAGTTCCCAGTCCTAAGAGTGCCATACCCTGTTAGTGACACCCAGACACGCATTGCGATTGCCTCGTCACGGCCGTTCGACGTTTGGTACTCCTCTCGCCGGCACGTAACTTTGAATTTCCAAAATTAGTCAGTGGCATCATTCATCACTCGCTGCTTAGTCACCCGAAAACCGAATGGCACCCTGGTGTCGGTTAAAGGTGTCCCCAACCATATCTACGCACTCCTCCCAATCTCTCACTTCTCCTGGCTAAACTGGTCCGGCAGGCCTGAAGTTTTCCCTTGCATGTGTGCGTCGGGCCCGCCGTGCCCGCCGAAATGCGTGCCAAGCCCGCCGAGACACGCGCCGAGGTTGCTGAGGTAGAGTGGGCAGCTGTGAGGGGGTTGAATATTAGTAATTTGGTAGTGGCCTAGGAAATAGGGGATTGGTACTGGGTTTATGTCCGGATCTTTGAGACCTCGCCCGCCCCTAGGACGTCGGCGCCAGTTCCCAATTTTAGCTAACTTTGGAGGTGCATCACCACTAGCGCTGGGTGACGCCAGGAGGGTGGATCCGTTTGCTGTGATCACGCACTGCTCGCGCTCGTCGCTCGTCGCTCGTCCGTTTCCCACTATCCGGAGCCCAGGCCTCGCAATAGTCCGTCCTGCCCGGCCGGGCCCGGCAGTCTTTTAGGACGGTCCCGTCCCGGGCAGGGTCCCCACCGCCCTAGTCCGTCCTGGGATAGGATTTGGACGGACTGCCGAAGACTGCCGGGCCCGCCGGGGCCCGGCCGGGCACCCCACTAGCGTGAAAAATTTCCGATTAGGGTGAAAATTTTTACTCCGGCGGGGTATGCAAGACTCCACTCACCAACCACTATCTATACCTACCGCCGTGTCCATCCGGCTCGCCAGACATCGATCCCATCGGCACCACCCAGCCCACCCAGCCCACCGGTCAGATGCCTAACAGCGATCTCAGTACCGATGCCTATGCCGAAGACGAAGCACTCGATGATATCGTCGTTCGCCCTGAGGATTCGGCTTCCCAGTGACAACTCCTTGTCGATCCCGAACTACTCTCCCCACCGATGGGCGGCAGCGCAATGACAAACGTTACATCCGTTGTCACATCTTCCTTTTCTACTGTGTCTGCCGGATTCTCACGCAAACGGACAAGTTGGGTGTGGAAAGCCGAAAACGGAGAAGAGTACACTGGTGTTGATGGGAAACTTCGATGGAGATGCCGAAGATGTATGTCATCACCATCTACAATTTGCTTGTTACAACACTTGCTTAGGTCCCAGTACACGTACAGCACAAACGTACTCAGATGCCTCGACCAAAAACGCCATTTCACACCTTCGGCGTGTTCACAAACTTGGCCCAGATGGGGAATTGCCACCGGTAGCCATCCGCCAGCAAAGCCTTCGGGAGGCATTCGGCAACACTACACCACGAGTTGCATTCAATCTGGAAGTGTTTAAGGCCATTCTTTTACGCTGGATGACTATATGCAATATTCCTTTCAACGTGGTGGAGAATACCAGATTCCGTTTGCTGGCTGGTTACCTTGCCGCATATGTACATTCCTGTTATTCTTTCCTATCATATGTATACTTGCTGATAGTGCAGACTGCCTCTTACACTGCTATTCCTCGTCATTTACCCTCCTCCGGCAATAGAATTCGATCGTGGATCCTCGATACATACCAGAAGTCGCAAATACACATTCGGAATACGATCAATTGGACAGACTGTGCAGTACATATCAGCTTGGACGCTTTCTGGCAGTGGATGGGCATCTTCTGATTGGTACAGAAATGAAGACGCTATTATTGGGGTTCCGACGCCTCATTGGGAGCCACTCGGGACAGAATCAGGCCGCACTCTTTTGGGAAGTAGCTGTGGAGATGGGAATCACACGCCGGCTGGGGTACTTTACACTCGACAATGCATCCAATAATGATACCATGTTGGAAGCCATCGCTGATCGACTCGCAAACTTTGGTATACCCTTCGATCCCAAAAAACGTCGGATTCGCTGTCTCGGCCACATCATCAACTTGGTGGTGAAATCTTTCCTCTTTGGAGAGAACCGTGCATCATTGGAGTTCCCAGTTGGCAGTGGTAC
>Ga0307508_10000801_pt1 | contig 37021 bp, 48 predicted proteins | sample 9_EM_MG_FD_203089 | JGI IMG/M metagenome (GOLD analysis project Ga0307508, IMG submission 203089) | Populus trichocarpa ectomycorrhiza microbial communities from riparian zone in the Pacific Northwest, United States - 9_EM | ecosystem: Host-associated > Plants > Roots > Unclassified | place...
TCGGGATTTTGGTCGATCAGTTCTCTCCACGATTGTTCGGCTGACTCTGCCCATTCCTCTTTTTGTGCGCTATCCGTGCCAGCGGTCGACTTGAGTTTTCCAAAGAGACGTGCTTGTAGGCAGGGTCAGCGGACCAACGATAGGCGTCCATGGCGGCTCACCTCTGCATTCTACGATTGTTGGACGATCGACCAACATTCTGTCCTTTGCCTTTTTATCCAGGAGGGTCAAGGCTTCCTGGAACTCTCCCAACTCTTCCAGCACACGAATGTGGAAGAAGACGAGCTCTGCGTACTCGGAATCGCGGGCAGGGACGTTCTGAGATGCAGAATAAATGAGGATAGCGAACCGATGATGAGCAGATCACACCCGCAAGAAACCCTCCACGTGATCTAGGTAACGTCTTGCTTCAGCTACATTACCGGCCAGCTTGTACGCCAGCGCGACGCCGATCCAGTGGACGCGCGAGTAGGGACGCAAACGGAGCATGTGGAGGCGGGACTCGACGAGCGCGTCGTACTGGCGGATATGGGTTTGGAGGATGGATGTCTCTCGGATGATGTTGAAGTTGTCCTACAATGCCCGAGGTCAACGTGATGAGCAAACGGCGCGTGCATGCTGTCCACCTTGTCGATCTTGAGCGCCATCGTGTAGGATTTGAGGGCCTCTTCGTAGTTGTGTTCCCCCTTTTGTACGAGGGCCCAGACGTGCCAACATATGTGCGACTGGAGGTCTTTGCGCATGCCATCCTTGATCAGAGCGATGCCTGCTTCGCGCTCGCCGAGGTGGACGATGACGAGGCCCTTCATGCACATGGTTTCTACCGCGCGTCAGACGAGAAGGGAGGCAGCGAGGGACGGGCACACCCCCATGCTGCGGATACTTTTTGAGGATCTGGTCGGCGATTTTGCGTCCCTTTGAGAGCTGCTTTTGTTCGTAGGCCTGGAGGAGCTCCGAGAAGAGCTTGCGCTCCTTTGGTGCGAGGGATTGCGAGGACATGCTGCCGTGCGCCAAACCGACACGACCCGGGCGAGTCGGCATGCGTCGGAGTCTGGACCACTTGGATCTCCGACAGGGCAAAGGACGCGCCCGGACGTGCAAGACGTCCCGCTCGACGATGGTGGCCCAAACGCGCACCGCCACGACGCCGTCCAAGAAGCTCGCGTTCAACGAAAAGATCGTCGGCAAGTCGCTCTCCACCGACACGCTCCTCAAGAAGCTCCGGGCCCTCCACACCGAGCTCGCAGAACTCGACCAGGAGCTCGTCGACGTCAGCTCGCTCGCCGCCGCCCGCTCGCAGCTCGTCAACACCTCCCTCCTCCTCCACAAGGACAGGGGCGTCAAGGCGTACACCGCCTGCTGTCTCGCCGACATCCTCAGGCTCTACGCCCCCGACGCCCCTTATACCCAGAACGAGCTCAAGGACATCTTCCAGTTCTTCTTCAGGCAGCTTTCCGCCGGCCTCAAGGGCACCGATGCACCGTACTACAACGAGTACTTTCACCTCCTCGAATCCCTCTCTACCGTCAAGAGCGTCGTGCTCGTGTGCGATCTGCCACACGCCGACGAACTCATGTCCGAAATCTTTCGCGACTTTTTTGCCCTCGTGCGACGTGATCTTGCGAAGAAGATAGAGCTATTTATTGCCGACATCCTCGTCGCCCTCATCGACGAGTGCCAGTCCCTCCCAACGGACGTCCTCGACACGATCATGTCGCAGTTCTTGGACAAGAACACGGTGCGTCGTCATGCGCGCTGACCATGCTTTCGTGTTCACACCCCCTCAGCGTCTCGATCAGCCTGCCTTCAGACTCGCCGTGCAGATCTGCAATGCGACGTCGGACAAGCTGCAGCGCCATGTCTGCCAATACTTTACTGACATCATCGTCACCAACTCACGTGACCTTGACTCGGAGAGTGACTTTGATGAAATACGCACCGCACACGATCTCGTCAAGCAGCTTAGCAAGTCGTGTCCTTCCTTGCTGCACAGTGTCATACCACAGCTCGAGGAAGAACTCCGTGTCGACCAGGTTCAAGTGAGGCTCATCGTCACCCAAGCATTGGGAGAGATGTTTGCCGACAAGGGTGGCTCCGATCTCATCAAAAAGTATCCAACGACGTGGAACGTGTGGTTGATGCGCAAAAACGACAAGGCACCCCCGGTTCGTTTGAAACTCGTCGAAAGCGCAAGGGGTTTGCTCTTGAACCTGCCCGAACATAGAGAGACCGTCGAAGGCAAGCTCCTATCTCGGGACCCGTAGAGACGCCCTTGACGTTGCTCGAATAGAAATACTTCAGCTCAAACTCCTAGATCCCGACGAGAAAGTTCGTGCCGCCGTGTGCAAAGTATATTCTCAGCTCGATTACGACACTGCGCTCCACTACGTCTCTGAAGCACAACTTCGTGCAGTTGCTGGTCGTGGAATGGACAAGAAACACGCTGTCCGTGTGGAGGCTATGAATGCGCTTGGCAAGCTATACAGCCTTGCATATCCCGAGATGTACGTCCTTTCTTCCCGTAGGTCTTGCCGTCTGATGCATTCATGTCCAGCGAGAATGGTGATACGTCTGCGGTCGGACATTTCGCGTGGATTCCCAATGAGATTTTGCACATCTCCAACATGACGTCGGAAGCCAAAGCTGTTGCGGAGCAAGTCGTTTCTGATTATGTTCTCCCGTTACCTTTACCTTCCACAATTTCCGCCTCGACGTCGAAAAGTGTCGAGGTTGACGAGGTGGCATGGACAGATCACTTGCTCAACACCATGCAGCACCTAGATGACCTCGCTGTCAACACAATTCTGAGTATGAGCGGGATTAAAGCAAAGTGCGTCGATCGATTTTCTAGTTGCGGACAACCAAGACCGACATTGGGTGTAGTCGTCCTACCATGTATGAACATTATCTGCAAGCATGCATACAGAACAACGTAAGCCCCAAAGTGCATGTCCGTCGTACTCTTTCCTTATCAGTACCCGTTAGGGTGGCGTGATCGACGAAAACGAGGAAACAATTATACAACGGCTAAACAACGTGGTCAAACACTTGTCTCGTACGTGATTTTCAGGGTCCTATTCAATGCCTTGAACCTCGTATTAGGTCAATTTCCCGATCCCCAGAAAGCAGCCGAGGATATGCATGACTTTGCCAAGGCGAATGAAAACAGGCTTTACAGGTTGCTCAAGACGTGTGTAGATCCCCAGTCGGATTTGAAGAGCATCGTGAAAGCCTCAAACGAGTTCCTACGACGCGTAGAGCAATCTCTCGAGTCCACCCTCTCGACGATGACCATCTTTCTCCGTCGCGCGACGCTCCGCATCGTGAACCAGTCGTCCATTTCGACCCTGATCAAGAGAGTCCAGAAGTCAGCTACGTCGTCGAAATATGCCCAACAACTTTTAACGTTTGCATCGAAACACTGTCCGATTCTCTATAAACCCCATGTCAGCGAACTTACCAAGGCAATTGCCGACGAACGGAACGTGGTCCTGGTGGAGGTTGCCATGCATGCACTCGCGGCCGTGGCGAAAGCGGACGAATCGCAAGTGGCGTTGGACAAGTATGTTTCTCTACCCTACCTTGGGGCGGTTGGCTGACATGGACATCGCGCTTAAGGCGAACGCTAGAACGCATAGCGCGATTTGCCCTTGGAGAAAACCCGAAAATTGCCAAGTTTGCGGCCCGCCTACTGGCTTCTTTGAAGGATCATGAAGACACTTGTGTGGAAATCATTGAAGTACGTGCCTTTGTCGCCTCTTGGTTTTACGACCTGTTCACTGCTTTCAAGTCCATCTCGGAGAAGCTTTCGGACGCTACACCAGAGGAACTCGTTGCCCATACCACCGTTCTAGCACAGATGGCGCGCTTCAAGCCCGACGCATTCGAACATAGGAGTGACACTATCATGTCCTTCTTGATTAAGAAATTGCTCATGGGTCGACGGTCAAAAGATCCGGTGAGGATGTTGCACCTCGATTCTCTCCAAATAGACACTTGACTTGTTTTCGTGGACCAAGGACGAAATGGACGTCGATGATGACTGGGTGCAAGATGACGACATGGCACCAATACAAAGGGCCAGGGTCCTCGCGCTGAAAGTTTGTCGGAACCGGTGTCTTGCCAATGCGTCTGCAGGGACCGCAGTGGAGCTTGCTACACCCGCGCTCAAAATGTTTTCGACACTACTTGAGCATTCTGGATCGTTTTCGGCAGATGCTCCAGACAGGTTGGGTTTCCGAGTGGGCAAGCTACTTGAGGCATGAGGCTGATGCATCACATCCAGTCCGCCGGTCAAGTCACGCATGCGACTACAAGCCGCTGTGTCGCTTTTACACCTCACTACTGTCGAAGCCTTTGCAAACGTGATAAATAGCAAATTTATATGGCTAGCTATCACAGTCCAGGTAAGGCGCCTTTTCGAACCGACATGCTCGCTGGTGGTGATATGTATCTCCTCAGGACCCATGTTATCATGTCCGAATAATCTTTTTAACTAAACTCGTGTCTCTGCTGACCGCACGTAAACTCCCGCCACGCTTCAACACGATACCCTTCCTCACGATTCACGATCCTGAGTCGGATGTTCGAGACAGGGTGAGCCCTTGTCTGCGAAATTTTGTGCTGGACGTTGAAGGCTCTTCCAGGCCATAGCTTATATTTCGTTTATCTCAAGATCTATTCAACCCGCCGCACGCATTGACCAGCTAGAAATGATTTTTATTCGTCTTCTTCACCTCCTTGCGCACCATCCCGATTTTTCTACCGCCCACGAAAACATGCAGGAGATGGCAAAGTAGGCCTTGGTTCCTTTTCCGTTCTGGGTCCGTTCTCCCGCTCATTTCGCCTTTATAGATATATTGAATTCTACCTTGATTTGATCGCGAGTCCTGACAACGTTGCGCTTCTTTTCCACCTTGCGCTGAAAGCCAAGACCGTACGTGACTCAGAATCGCATACGTATAGCGAGGTGCGATTTTCGGCTCGACTGCACACGTGTGTTGGTTTTTGACCGGATCTAGAATCTCTATACGGTAGCAGACCTCGCCCAAGAGCTGATCAAGGCCCGCACGCAAGCCCGCTCGTGGACCCTCCAAAGTTACCCCGGTAAGGTCAAATTGCCCTCGGACATTCTACGGCCACTTCCGACCCCAGACGCCGTGGCCAAGGCGAGTGACATAACCCCACGGATTGCATGGACGGTTCGCGCTGAGAAACGCCACAGGTGGTCAAAACACAATATTTGTCCGAGGAAACCACCACTTGGCTGAGGGACATTAGGGGGCACAAGCCAGCCGCGGCCACAAAGGTACGTCGGAAATCAAATTACAGACGTGCTCGTGATTTGTTGACGCCTTGATCCTGTAGGAAAAGAAGCGCGAACCGAAGGAGGCAAGGGACGGCAAGTCCCCGCCTGCGAAGCGCAAAGCTTCCCGAGTTCGAGCAAACGGCGCACCAAAGTGGGTTCCTGTGCTATGCGGAGTACGGCTTCCCGTTAACGTCAGTTTCGTACAGGCGTGCCAAGACGCAAAAGTCGGCGCGGTGGAACAGTGATCAGTCTGAATCAGAAGAAGAGGAAGAATCCGATCACGAGTCGGTTCCCGATCAATCAGAGAAAGCGACGTCCCCGAGACGCTCTAGCTCTGTGCTGAGCGAACCCGGTCATCATGATAGTAACAAGGAAGAGGACGGCGGCGAACCATCAGAACGAGAGAAGAAATTCGGTCGCAAGGCAAGAGTGAAGGCGCAGGTGAGTCACGTCCAACGGGGTGAACGACGGCGTTGATGGGTTCGAATAGGAAAAGATGAGCAAGCAAGCGAAAAAGGGGACGACGCGACCCAGAAAGTCTTGACGTGTATTCCGACTACGCAGATGGATTGCACACAGCCTATTAATCGTGGTGCCTTGTATTGCTATGCGTGTTGTATTGCTGTCGTAATCTCTATGCTTTGATTCGTCTTCGTTCAGGTTGGCCATGGCATCACGGACGGCATCATGGGGCGGAATTCGATCTTGCATCAGACAACCTGTGTTTTTGACATCCCTACAGCATCAAGGGATCGCGGTGCATTGCCTGAAAGGCCAGGGAGCTGGTCAGATTGATTTTGATTTTGATTCTGATTCTGAAGGTGAGTGTCTTTATTTGGCTGTTTCGTCTTGACTGCAATGAAACCATTTTGTGATACACCGGGCGGTCCCTGGACGTTCCATCGCAAATTTCTCAACTATAGCTTGGACCCGCCTCTCTCACGTCAACCGTGTCCCTTGATCCGTCTTTCACCTCCATGGGGACGGGAAGACGTTCCGGCGCACAAATTTTATGTAAATTCCAGTAGGTTCTTGTCTGCGGTGGTGCAAGCCCTGGGTTAGTGCCGTCGCGTCCAAATCGTCTCTACCGTCCTGCGAGTACGCATCCTTGGGGTGACTCTTTTATCTTGTCGTTCATTGGCACGTTCTTGGTCTGATGTACTGGAGCAGGCCCTCTGCCTGTGCGTCTTGTTCTCCATAACCTCGCTCACATGTCGATCGTAGGCCTGCTTGGCATCCAAGCCGCGGTGAGTGCAACCTGGCGTCCGTTGTGAGGTAGCACTTATGCTTCAAGTTCGGGTAAATCTAATACCCGACCAAGCGTCTCATTGACGGGGTCGTCGTTTGCGCCCCAGGTAAGCGCACATGCTGTAAATCCTCGGGGAAATCTCAAATCCGACCAAGGCTGCGCGCTGAGCGCTGATCGCGGCGGACATTAATATTTCTGACAGCATCCTGGACGTGTCGTCCACGTTCGCGGCGACCGGGAATTGCCACCACTGGCACCCTACCATATCTCATTACTTTTTCGTGATTCATTTGCTTTGATGGATCCGCCCGACTCGGTGTCTAACAGCTGACCGCTCGCTCGCCAGGTCGTCGATTTGACGACTATCCCACCTTGATGTTTATTTGTTAGCCGTGGGTGTCGGTCGAGGTGGAGCATAACCCAACCATCCTCATTTCCCGATCCAGGTTCTCCTTTTTCAAAACACGGTGGATTTCAAGTTGGACGGTCTCCTCCCCCGGCGCGCAAAGCTGTTCATTCGCGCTGTATTCTTTCCCGTATATGAGAATAAGCACAGTGGATTTAAAGTTGGACGGTCTCCTCGGCCCGCAGAGGTTGTTCACTACATCCGGCGACATCTTGGCATCCAAGTCGTCTGCAACCCCCGGGCCGGTGAAGGAAAAACGGCATACCTCTATTGGCGGTTCTGTATGGAATACTTTTGGCTGCTTATCAGGTGTGGACTGGCTTGCACCCATTTCCGCACAAGTCCAACGGTTGAGCGGAACGACGGCAAGGTAATTGTTTGATCGTACTCTTGACCAGTCGCAAGACCCATCTAGCCCAAGGAAGTACAGAACCTCATCGTATAGGGTGGTGGGCGGTGACACTGGTCCTGATTTGCTGGTGGCTCGTACGTTGTGTTCCAAAAAATTTATGTTCGCGCGTCTGACGAACATGGGGATCAGAAACCGGGATTAGGACAAATGAATATGCCTGGACTACCGTCAACTTTTTCGGCCTGTGCTTGCTGGTTTTTCGGGAGGTCTGCCACGGTGAACAGAGCGCAAAATTACGTAACTTGGGTCCTGGCCGGCCCCAGACTTCGGGCTTGTTGAAGTGTCACAACGTGGCGAGAGAGATGGCTGGATTAGTGCAGATACGAGACAGGACGATAAGAAAGCCTATTGGCTTTTTCCGCTGAATCATCTAGGGATTCATTGGGTGGTCCCCTCAGCCCTGAAAATGAACGGTCTTCAGTGGTAATATCCATGAGTCTGCTCTCAATCTGACCTTGATTGACAATGGCCCTATTAGGCTCGTCAGTGCTTGGCCTGGCTTAGTGTGCTTGGTCTGTCGATCCCTCTTTCCAACGCTGACAAGCATGACGGTAGCTCCGAGCCGACGATCGTCGCTGGTCTCGGATACACAGGTAACCAGATTCAGCTTATGAGTGTGCCGCCATTTGCTGTCACCTTCGTACGTACGCATTTTGGAACCCGAATACTGTCTACTGTTTATTCACACCGCGTAACGAGATAAATGTTCCTTATCTCATCCATCGTGTCGGATCGCTACCATTGTCGTGGGTACACTGTGATATCCCTTTCTCTTATGGAGGTGATCGGCTTCACCATGTTTTACGGTATGCTGAACTCATTCACTGGAAGAGGGTCTATCTGACAAATGCACATGCCCAGTGAGCACATCGAACCGCATTCGTTATGCCTCCCTTTTCTTCTCCGTCACCGGCGCGGTTTGCACGGTACCCGCGCTTGAAACGTGGATAGCGAACAATAGCTCATCCCACACCCGACGCGCAACCGCCTTGGGCGTGACATTCATCGTGGCTGAACCGGGTGGTATTCTTTCCACCTGGCTCCTTGGATCTCTATCTGCTGGCCCAGACTATACGGCGGCGGCAATCACGTTTATCGTCATGTCCGTCTGCATGGTGATCCTCGAAACTGTCAACTTAGCATACCTGCGGCGAGAAAACAGGCTGAAAGCGAAAATGAGGATGAAGATGACGAAGGATGAAGAGCCGTGGGGTCTTGGGGATCGTAGTGCGTGGTTTATATATAGCCTTTAAACTTATGAATGCATGGCACATTGGTCGATGGTGCGAGCGCCGAGGGCAGATTCAATATGAGGCTATTTTGTGGTTCAGCTCGAAAGCAAGATCATGGCAGGGGCACTCAGCCGTCACTCTGGTGCGCGGACCGGCCAATACGAAGCAAATATTGACAGCTTGCCTCATTAGACGGTATGGTGGCAAGATTCGAGATACAGCCCATAACAGATTCCGGGCGATGTGCGACCAGCACGACCAGCTCTCTGTTGCTGATGCCAGAGAAACAGGAATGGTAGACAGAGAAGGGAGGTGAGAAGATGGGTTGTAAGACCTTATCTAAAACGAAGGGGGCTGTGATATTCATCTTGGATAGACGGAACATGCCTTGACAAATCCACAATCCACTACAAATTTCACTCCAAGATCAGTCTCGGCAGTCGCACTGGTATAATACTGCCCCGGTCCATTCGTACAGACTCAACTCCCACAGACAAGCTCATGAGGGTATAGCGCCGCGGACGCTATGTTATGGGCGGAGCCTACCCCTTCAGGTTAGTGTTTGGTGTTTCTCCGCTCGAAACGTCCTGGCAAGTTTCGGCCTCGTTGTGCAGCCGCAACAGCGTGCCCGAGTCAAGTGCGCAGCGAGAGATCGAATATGAACATGCGAGAGTGAATTGCGATGTACTTCCTGCGTCGGCGGGTGATGGAGATGAGCGTATCCATGTTGGGTGGCCAACCTTATAACATTATGTGAATGCGACAGGATACGTGTATGCTGCGTGAGGGGCATTGCTGGAAGTGCACCATCTCGGTATATGACTGGCCACGCCCTTCTGACGGTTTGGATGGAGCGTGGGTGATAAATGATCATGTGTTTGAGCGACGAGGCTCACAGATTGATATACAGGATGTGCCACGACGATGAGAGGAGATATTACACGAGTCAGACACCCCGGCGAGAAACGAAGTTCTACGAGAGAAAAAGTAAGATAGTGTCCCCGCGAAGGCTGCGCAGTACGCTGACCTCCAAATCCTGTGACGTCGCAACGGCAAGTACGAACTTTCTGTTGGAATCTGTCACTGGATTGTCGTCAGTCGACCACACGGTCGAGAATATCGTATACGGCTCACCCAATGCGAAGATGTTGTCGCGCAGGAACTCTGCCAACTCGGCAAGGGGAGTGTCGGGTGTGATGACAGTGTACGGATGCGCTTCGTTGCGTTTGAACCTGGACATGTATTTCGTCACGGAATCATTCTAGTGTCACAGAAAGAGTCAGATGTGGGGAGGCGACCAAACATGAGTGGAGCAACGACGTACTGGATTCGCGTAACCTGCCTGCCATTTGGCTTTGAGTGCAGTAACATCGATATAACCAAGCGGTCGTTTATGCTTGTCGAGCACCCTGCGAGAAGAGGATGAGTCGATCAGGACGTGCAGAATGCAACGTAATCACGGTATGTGGGAGAAATCGCGCTCGTATGCAAGCTCGATGGCACGCGAGATGGATTCGTCGGCTGGGAGTGCGAAAGCCGGGGGTAGTTGGAGGTCCTGGTGGTGGCTTGGTGTAAGAATGGAAGTTGCAATGTGATTAACTGCACACCTCTACGACCGCCCCGCGGTACTTGTCTTCTGGTAGCATCGAGATCGTGACGGAGGGAGCCGAAATAGCCAGCCGGGCGCATCGAACTGCATAGCACTAGGGCGCACGTGACCCTGATCATCAATCACTGGAGTTCATTGTTCGACGGAATGATCTCCCTTTGATGTTCCGAGCGTACAAACCTGCACACGCAGATATTCGCATCTGTGGGATATAGAGAGTTGCATGTGATGACTCATCGACGCGTCTTTGTCGCCGGGCCACGTTCTTCTCTTGCTTCCCTGTGCCAGTGACTCTGTCGTCAAAGGTTGAACTTCTGAGCACACGTCCGCGCTAATCAAGTCTTGAACCCTCCCTGGCTATAGCTATCCGAGTATAGTATGCCCGAGCAAGCCCAGGATGATTCGCAACCTCCGGGTCCTTCACCCATACAAAGGCTCCATGAGTCGCTCATAAATCGTATAGCCGCAGGAGAGGTGCACTTTTTCATTGCTTCTCACCAATGCTAGATTAGCTCACGCGTTGGGAAGATAATACACAGGCCGGCTTCCGCATTAAAGGAACTGCTTGAAAACTGCCTGGATGCTGGTGCTACATCGATTCGCATTACCGTCAAGGACGGCGGAATGAAATTGCTTCAGATCCAGGACAATGGTTGCGGCATACGCGTGCGTGCGCTTGCCTTTTGCCGCGATTTTCGCTCCCACAGCTCACTCCTTTGCAGAAACCCGATCTGCCCATCCTAGCTGAGCGGTTCACGACCTCAAAAATCAAATCTTTCTCCGACCTGTCTCGACTAACCACTTATGGTTTCCGCGGTGAAGCATTGGCATCTATATCCCATGTGGCCCACATGTCCGTCGTGACCAAAACCAAGTCTGATTCCTGCGCCTGGAAGTGCGTTTCCCTTTGGCTTCGTCGGGTACCAAGTCAACATTCTCATGCAGAGCATGCTACTCCGAAGGCGTGTTGGTTCCCCCAAAAGCAGGTCAGACATCAGATCCTAAACCTTGTGCGGGAATCGATGGAACTACCATCATTGTACGTTCCCTCTTTGACAAGTTATTGTCCAATCAGCCCTTACCAAACTAGATCGAGGATATGTTTTACAATACGCCTACTCGATTGTCGGCGTTGCGTAGCCCATCCGAGGAGTACGCAAGAATCCTCGATGTCGTGACAAAATATGCCGTTCATAACTCAAAGGTAGCATTCCTTTGCAAGAAGGTATGCGGGTCCATGGTGTGTTTGTCACTAGCTGATCACCAACCAGGCCGGATCTGTGACTCCAGAGCTCTCTACTTCATCTTCATCCATAGACCAAGCAATTCGACTTCTGTATGGCCACGCCATAGGGAAAGAACTCTTGCACATCGAGGTCCCCTCATCGCCTCCCAATGGGACCCCTCGGCCTATTGGATCCGGTGGCATTGATGACACTGAAAAGTGGTCCGCTGAGGCTTATTGCACGAGTCCAAATTATCAAGGCAAGAAGACTGTGTTCTTACTTTTCATCAATCGTGAGTCAACCTGGGTTTGGGATGAATGTCGGATAGTTGGACTACTCATGATGTCGCAGACCGTCTCGTTGAGTCGTCCAGCGTCAAACGGGCAATCGAAAGCGTATATAGCGGAGTACTTCCGAAAGGTGCATTCCCATTCGTATATCTGAGGTATGAACAATCACCCACAACGAGACGATACATTAAAAATATTAGCCTCGAGATAGACCCCCGTTCTGTGGATGTGAACGTACACCCTACAAAACGGGAAGTTATCTTTTTGAACGAGGAAACCATAACGGAACGAATATCAGATGCTATCCAACAAGTGGTTAGTCAAAGCCATTCCAGGACGTTTGAATATCAGGCAGGTTTGAGTGTGCTGCTTTAGCCGTATCGTTGACAGTCTCTAGACATTGCTCCTTGGCCGCTCGAACGAATCGAATGCGAAAGTCAGCCAGAAAGCGAGAGAGGAAGTGGAGAGTGGAGAAGAAGAGGACGATGAAGAACGCCCGGCTTCGTCTCATCGTATGTTTTCCTGACATTCTGGCATTGTGGTTGCTTATCGTCCTTTAGCTACGAAGTTGTATTCGCAGCACAAAGTCCGCACTTCGCTTCACGATCGTACTCTCGAGTCAATGATCCCAGTGTTGAACCCTTCACGTTCTGACGGCGATGATGTATCAAAGAAAACAGTCGGCCTCCGCGACATCCCGGAGTCCAACTGTGATCTAACTTCCATCTTGGAGCTCAGGAAGTCAGTCCAAAAAAGTGTGCACCACGGTTTGTCGCATCGACCGTTCGAGTGGGATGATGGGCGCTTAGTTTATTCGACAGACCTAACGGAAATCATAAAGAAGCATACGTTCGTCGGAATTGTGGATGATTATCGGTGTTTGTCATTGATCCAGCATGCTACGAAACTATATCTTCTCAACCATGCAGCGGTGGCGTACGTCGCATTTACTGTGCTCCGTATTCGTCCCGAATCTGACACGCATGTTCGTAGTGAGGAGATGTTCTACCAGCTCGCTCTCCTGCAATTCGGCAGTTATCGTCGGTTGAAATTAGATCCTCCTCCACCCCTTCGTGCTCTGTTAAAGCTCGCAGTGGATGCAGAACCAGGCACAGAGAAAAGTGGGATGAGCAAAAATGAAATCGTGGATGTATGTCTCGCTTGGTATCTCGAAGGCATATCTGAACTCACACTTGACCGTTCCCAGCGCATCGCGAAAACGCTCCTCACGCGACGTGGCATGCTGGCCGAATACTTTGAAATCAACATCACTTCAGATGGAGAAATCGAGAGTCTGCCGCATCTCATGAAAGAGTACACCCCTGACCTCAACAAGTTGCCCGCCTTCCTCATGCGCCTCGGACCACAGGTGGGGTGTTTTCTGCCACGAATTATCCCAACTGCTGATTGGAACGGCTATATTAGGTGCAATGGCAGTCAGAGAAAGAATGCTTCTCCACACTCATGCGCGAGCTCGCATACTTTTATTCCCCATCTCCATCGCATTTCATACCCTCGATTCCTGGTGACGCCCATACACAAGCAAAGGCGACAACATGGCAAATCGAGCATGTGTTGTTCCAGGCGATGCGCAAATTTCTGGTTGCACCCAAGTCGTTGCTAGAAAATGATGTTGTCCAAGTGGCCAATCTCCCCGATCTCTATCGGGTCTTTGAGAGATGTTGATGGACTCAGAGGTGACTTACCCTTGACGAGTGCTGCGATTCTGTAATGAAGGCCACTCCTGTAATAGCTGTACCGTAAGTGACGTGCCATTGTCCGATTGTAACCCATTGTTATACTGCTCTGGACTCTGCTTTCAAGGTACACAGTATGTGCAAAAAAAAACACGCGCCGAATTCACGAAGCACTCGCTCCCGTCTGCCTATCACCAACAATTCTGTACTAGTGCTGCTTGGGATCAAGGCAAGCCCCTCCCAGTGTTGATCGCATTCGCGACTTGGCTAGTATTCGGTCTGTTGAATGCATACCTGTATAGGGCGAATCAGCAGCATAACTAACAAGCACGGAAGACCTCGACGGTGCTTGCCTCTCGTAACTATCAAGGTAGAGTTCCGCCTTACTGCAAGTACTCTTGAACGCGGGGTGCTCCAACAAATGGTTCAACCATGCATTGAACTTGACCCCTTCCGGCATCTCGAATCCGCGATAGTGATTGAGAACGTTGGTTGCCCTGAAAATCCCTGACAAATTCGATCGCGCACACACGGAAGTCAACATCGTCAGTCAGTTGACAATCCAGCCATGATGACATGGTCGACGACTCGAATCGTGACTCACAGGGTCCGACCATGACGTCCGCCCATCCAAGTTCTCCTCCCTCTTTCCACAATCCGGTCCCCCCGACCTCCTTGTCTGCACGTTCAAAGAGACCCACGAGCGTGTCGACGGCGGCTTTGAACTCGTCTTGGCCAGCAACTTGCGCGGCGGGGTCTTGTGCTTGGAGGTAGCGGTAAAACGCGGGTACGAGAGTACGGTTGATGTGGTCGGATTGGAGGCGTACGAGGGCTCGGGCGTCTAGGATAACGCTGAGGTGGTTAGCGCGATGATGCGAGGCATTGGGATTGCGTGTACGGACATGGATCAGAAATGGGCGGAAGGAGGGATCGTTTGGTCGATGTGGAGGCGAGGCTAGGCGAAAGAGACGCGTGCGTGAGTGTCGAGGTGATATCGGGGCGTCAGGCGGTATCAAAGGAAAAGACGGACTCTTCGAGAAATTCCATGATGACGGTGCTCTCGTTCAGAGCGCGAGGCGGAGTGTAATTGTCGAGTCTCAACGCGGGGACCAAGCCCTTGGGAGAGAGTTCGAGGAGTTCCTTTGGCTTCTTGTACGGATTGACTTCGTCTGTCAACGATAAACGGCATTCACGACGTGCTTGGTACCAGATTGGGATGGTTTGGACCTACGATACTAAATGGACCTATGAGTTGATTGGATCGTCGTAGATCGAGTACGCACTTTGTACGGGATGCCGAGATATTCGAGCGAGACCCATGCACGCTGAACGAACGGACAGAACCACCCAGCGAAGAGGGTGATGTCCTCATCCGCGGCATGGCGTTGGACGGTTTGTAGGGCCTCGCCAGTGGAATGATGGTGACTGAGATTTCCCGGGTTCGTCATGGTGGGTGACTTGCAAAGTACGGTCAGGGGCTGACTCGGACCAACGAGTCGGGCCAGGGTCGCTGCCACACACGCTCACGATGAATTCTCAAAAAACATTCTTTTTGCAGGCCCTACGACTACCGCCAGATCTCACTGACGAGGTAACTTTCCATCCTGCATCATGGCGTCGGGATCCTCACTCACACCACTTCTCCGCCTTGGCAGGCATGCACGCGCTCCATTTCCGAGCTCATTTCGCTTGCTGCTAGCGAACAATCACAACCTGCGTCCCTCAAAGATATCCACGAGGCTGTCTCGCTATATGAGTGTGCAGAGTATCTAGTAATCCGACGTCTTTCTTTATCTCACATGGGAATTGACGTTTTTCTTCAGGAACCGCTCGACGTCCTTCCAGTATTGCTTCCCTGCCGCCATGATGGCGCCATGGACTTGATCCGCATCTGTGCACTCAACCATAGTCCGAAAGAAGTCATGATCGTGGTCCAGGAGGCGATCGAGTACTTGCACACACGTTTGAACCCCGACGAAGGTGCGGAGGAAGACGAAAATGGCGCTGATCTCGTACAAAGAGTGATTGGCATCGTTTCGCTCTGCTCGCCAGGTAGTCTTGCTCGACCGCAAGGAAAGAATTGATTGACTGATCGAAACGGACAGCTATCTCTCGATCGAGACTCGGGAAGAGGTCTGCGTTCGAGTTATGTTCACCTGTCTTGGAAAATGTGACCGGGTTGATTCCCACCGTCTCGCCGTTTGGCACAAGGGAGCAAGGTCATATGTTTATCGCTGAAGTAGCCAGCCTGGTCAAATCTCTGAGTGTCTGGGCATCTGGGGTCACGGACGCCACTGGGCTACAAGAAATCAAGGTTGTCCCGCGTGTCGTTCTAATGGAACCGTAGCTGATACTTTTCCAGGGCCTTCTTCGTGAGCTGCTTGACACGACCGTCATAAGCTATGCCCCATCGATCCAGGCGTCTCTCGCCGTCAGGGCCGCCGGGGCTTATTTTCCCCGGTTTTTCGTACCATCCTCCGCAAAGGAAGGGTGGCAAGATGGAGAAGGTGCAATGCTCCAAGTACAGGTACGTTTGGACAGGTCATGGTGACCAAGTATATCACACTATGCATGCAGCTCGCACTTGAAAGTCTAGGAAACTCCCCGCGGACGGCACACTGGAAACCTACCTCATTTAGTGATTTGGTGTATTTAGCGCACTCAACGCCTCCCGTGGCCCTGGGTTCCTCCGCGCTGTCAGATTTCCATCACCTGCTCGTCAGCGCCTTGCAGATGAACATGGTCATTGACGAGGCATTATTCCTGCTCTTCACGATTCTCATCCACGAGAACACGAGCATAACACTGGAGGTTACTTCGTCGCTATGTACGGTGTTCACAGCGTTGGCAAGCACGCATATAGACCCGACCATCAGGCAGCTGAACCTTCGATTGTTGTCCTTGACATTGTCCAAGCTCCCACCACCACCAAGACTCGAAATACTTTTGAAGCTCACTACGGACGAGGACTTTCCTCAGATGCGAGGACCGGCTGTTGGGCTCGTTAAAGAAGCGGTTTTGGAAGCGCTGGCGCTCCCTCCTGACCATGCACCTCGGAATCCGTTTGCGTCCCCAGAGTTACTACGTATGTTTGGTGGCGTGCTATTCAGACCAAACCCCCCAGGGTTTTTCAGCGAAAGAAAGACCAGAGAAGAGCTAGCGCAATCGCTGGAATTATTGCGCATCGCGGACTGTCTCTCGTTTTATTACATCCTGCTACAACGAGATTGCGAAAACAAGGTATGTCTTGCTGCACGGCAGTTTTTTTTTTCCTTCTTACGCTATACCTCAAAGACAGGAGTGAGATCTAAGGATAACGTCACGAGCGTACGGAATTCTGTTCTTTGGCCTCTGCAACAATTTTTGGATGAGCATACCGCCGGCGAAGGTATGCCATATACATATATACGTGGCTCGATGCACAACGTGGCTCAGGGTCGTACTCACGTAGAACAACCTTTGATGGCGATACTGTCACTTCAAGTTGGCCTGGACCGGATAGACGGCGCATTACAGACGCTCGATTTGGGGAGAGATACATGATAAGTATGATGCATGGTGTGGTATAGCCGACACGCTGTCCTTGATTAATGAAAAATTCGTTTTTGGTCGGTAAGTGACGTCGGTAAATTTCGTCTAGCCGATCGTTTTTTTGAAGATCATGTGTGCGCCAGTGTGCACCACACGTCGAGATAGGGTACTTGGTGAATACCCATTGACGTGCCTCGTTGGCGACAAGAAACGGGGTGTTGAGGGTGTTGATGCATCGTGGCGATGGTCTAGTGTGTCCATGGCTTATCGCAGGCTCGTGTGGGTGATCGGCCTATAGATCCCAAGTATCTGACATGGCGTGCTAGTCACTCTAAGCGTGGCTATCTCCCATGTACTCGGCCCGCGGGGACCACCCGGTCACTTGCTCCGCGGTGGTAGTCACATGACCGATATCAGATCGCTGCTCCGAGTCGCTCTCCTGGCATACGACCTACTTAATGCATACGGTGGAACAAGGGAAGAGGGGAAAAGAATCTCGCCAACACACCCCTTGATCTCCATGACCTATCTTGGAGAACTCGGCCCAGGCATGTGCGCGGATCGGTCGTCCGCACGCCGCAATAATGCCCCGAGCCATCGAGGCCCGCAGCAGATATGCACCCACTATCACATCAAGGGGCGGGCCCCCTTCATATCTCGCATAACATATCTTATCTATTCATTCCGTGACGTCCGACGTACGGACGGACTCGATCATATCTTATCATGCACCAGGCATGATAGTCGTGTGCGCCGTTCCGTCTCTACGCTTGGCCGGCACCGGGGCGCCGAACATATCGATATCGATATCGTATACCGGATTCCCAAACGCCCATGGCCACGTCTCGAGTCATACCAAACTGGTTTTCTACTCCTAGTACACACGGGAAAACCCCGGAAGTAATCGACGAGCATGTACACGCGGCCCGCACTCGCCATTTCAACCGGATCACGGGCGAGGGCTGATCTAGGGGGGAAAATGAGATCCGGTCACCCAGGACCCTGCGAACGTGGGATAAGCGTTGATGAATCGATACAATCGTCGCCATGATAAATGATAATGTAACACAGGGTGAAACGAGTTCGGCGTAGACGAGAAAAGAAGGGAGAAAGGGGTGGTTGCTTCGTCAACGTGTAATCATTGATACAGTGGTTTCAACTGCACGAGATACGAAGTTGTACAGAAGGGTGGCCCATCGATATTTTACAACTGGTGGGATCCGGCTATATGCTCCGGGCCGATACCGGCGAACATGTCCGATCGGCTCACACCGAAGATGTCCCGTTGTGATCATTGTGTACATTCAACTTATATACTATCATCAAACTAGCGTTAGCATGAGCGTAATCTAAGTAGGCCAGAACAAAACAAAATATATGCCACAACTGAACCAAAGGACCAAAATATATAACTAAAAAAAGGATAGATATGATCGGATGTTTTCATCAAATGGAAGGCCAATGTATGCGTTCGCGGGTCATGGACGCTTCTTCGACAAGTGGTTCTGGAAACCATCAAAACATGTCAAAAAAGGGGGGCCACTCGGAAAGCGCTTGCTCGTGGGGTTTGGGAATTGAGATACTAGCGGAGAGAAAGCCGGAAATGAATCGAGCAAATTTTTGCTACATACAATTTCCGAAAGAAAAGTGAGGGTACCTAGTTGATTTTCTGATACCGGAGCTCCAATGTGCGGAGAGGGAAATAAAGCAGTCCAGCTAAGGGGAAGGCAACTTCGAAGCCAATATCACCTGTTTTCTGACCAATCGGTCCCACGAACCATACTTGATCCATGCAGGGAATTACAAGGCCAAACGAAAGGATGCCCGCGCTCAAAGCAGCTGCTCCCCATGGCAGACGCTCGGCAACATCCCAATCCGCGTGATCATAGGAGGTGAAGTCGCCCTTCCGGAAATAAAAGTGTTCAACAAGGAGGATGGCACCATATGCACTTGCCCAGTAGCCGATGAGACTAAGGAAGTCTGTGAGCGTGGTATAGAACTTGTGGGCCCCGACGATGGCGAGTGGTAGCGCACTACGAAGAAAAGATTAAATAGAAATGAGCAGGAACGTCGCTGAGATAGTGGCCAAGGGACATACATTGCCGTACCCACAACCGGGAATACATATCTGGGAACTTTAGCGAGAGCAGGTACCAGCGCCTGAAAGTTGAAGCACATGGAATACAGAGTGCAGGCGATGTTTGCCGTCACGCTCAGACTGAGCATCACAGTCAAGAATTTCCCAAAGTTCCCAACGGGGCTCAGCATAGCCTCTAGTAAGCCGCCGACGTTGCCGTCTCCGTATCCCGTGTTCCAGGTGTCAACGCTGGGGGCAGCTAAAGCGGCTGCTGCCCCAAGGCACTGCAGTAGAACCTAAAAATGTTTTCAAATTGGGCATAGTAACGAATGATGTACCGCGGGACGCACGATAGGTACAGTGTACCCGAGATAAGAATACCAAAAAATCCGATGACTGTCATGTCATTTAGGTCACGGGGCAAGAGCACTTATTTGGCACTTACCCTGATACCCCTGGGTAGTAATACATTGTGAAATCCGATGCCATTGCAGAAAAGGTGATGACGAAACCGGCTATTGTGGCTGCGAAGGACAAAACTGCGGACGCAGTTGCAGGGACAGCTGGCTGGACATTGGCATTGTAGAGGTTCTTTCCTCCGACACCGAGGGCGACGAGGAAAGCGAGGAGGACTGGCGGCCAGGAAAGACGCTCGTACCAGTTGAGAACTTTGTAGCCCATGAAGGAGATCTACTACGTATTTGGCACCAGAAGCGAAAAGACTCCGCGAGAAATGACATACAATCATCGAAAGCACCCCAATAAGGACGATTCCAACCCTGAACCCAGGAACGTCACGGTGAGCGCAGTCGGGGCGAAATGAAAGAAATCAGCTCACGTCCACGACATGTTGTTATTGGAAACACTCGCAAGGGCTTGTCCTCCGAGGATACAATTGAGAATGTTGAAGCCACACAAACCGACGAGGTTGAGAATAATGGGAAGAGTTACACCATAATATCTGAGAACAACATCGCATGAGGGTAGTTGAGGAACCAGGTGGACGACGAACCCAAAGCTATAGCGAGATACAATGATCTGCCTCATCCCAGTCTTTGGACCCCACGTATTTCTAGCAAATGAGTACCTAGGTGAGCAAGAGCGGGAAGGGGCTCACAGGTATGCAGGAAGGATGTTTGCAATGAGATTAAAGAATAAAATTACAAGACAGGAATCGCGAAGACCGAGGCCGAATACGACGGGACCAAGTGTTCCGGTCGAAAACCTGGGAAAGGGTCAGAGATGGGGAAGGCCCATGGATAGGACGTGGTACAGACGAGAGGATGTTGAAGTTCATGGAGAACCAGACGAAGAATACTTTATAGAACTGGATGTCTGTGCGTTCTTCATAGGGTACAGGGAGAGTACCTATGAACGGGGTGAGAGACGGGTTGACGCGGAGGACGTGGATGTACCCTGAGCTTCCGCCCCATAGTGAAAACCCCTTGGGATGGACGAGCAAAGGTGGCTAACGCGGCGGGAGTCGGTCTGGGAAGCGTAGTCCTTCTCGACATCGGAGCCGTGTTTGGAGTCGCGGAAGTTGTCAGACATGGCAAGGAACGGCGGCAAAGGAGCGACTTGGTGAGGGGGAGAGTCTAATATAAGGACTGGCAGCAATGGATCGGAAATGGCCCGGATAAAAAATAAAAAATAAAGAGAGATTAGCTCCCATCTGAACGTGACGTCCGTTGTCATCAGATCATTTCACACAGACATGCTTCGTTCCCCTTTTGGAAGTGCGCCCACGTGATGCACAACTTTCTCTCCCCACCTGTCTGTCCGCAACGACGATGGCCGCCCGTCCCTACCGAGGCTCGCGCGTGTCCTCCTTCTACCCCGTCAAGTCCCTCCCTCCCCTCTCCTCCCTCGACAGCGCGTTCCAGCTCCAGGAATACATCTCCCTCCTTATTCGCCTCGACGTGCACGACGTCGACGCAATCGTTTCCCTTCCCGGAAAACCCGTTCCAAAGGATCAGGACGAAACGCCAGACCCTCCAGAACAGGACGCAAAAAAGCCCGATGATCCTGACCGCAAGAGTGACATATCCGTTGACAGGGCCTGCTGGATATATGAGCAACTGCGGTCCGTCAGGTCATCCACTCGCATACGTGTACCTTCCGTATTAATCCTGCCCTACAGCCGTCTTGCCCAAGACCTCTCGCACCCCCTGATTACGATGCTCCAGCAAGAGTGCACGAGGAGCTCCTGTCCTCAAATGAAGGCGGGAGAGTGGCTTTATCTGTGTGTTGCACACGGTAATGACGGCGCTATGGAGGTCTGTACCCTGCCGATTCAGTAAATCATATTGTATTCTGATGGTACCCGATTTAAAGCAATGCTGTGCGATTGATTACATCCTTCATACTGTCGATAGCGCTACGGCTCTCTTGAACTCTCCGAGAGCATTCCCTTCCAGGTACGTATTCAGCCGACTTCTGATCCACCTTTTCGCCGTACTCACCCGTTCCGGCCTGCGCTTCCTTAACCGATCAGGCTTTCAATCCCGCCAACATCACACAGGCACTTCTCTTCTCTCGCCCGTCGTCTTGGCAGAATTTTTGCTCATGCCTATTTTCACCATCGCGAAGCATTTGAGCAAGCCGAAGCCGAATCATCGCTTTATGCTCGCTTCCTCAAACTCACTAATCAATTTGATTTGGTCCCCGCAGAATTTCTCGTCATTCCTGAAAGCGCCATCCATCACGATGACAAGAGCCACACCGAGGAAGTCGAGCCCCCTCGTTTATTCTCCGCCGCAGTCCATCCCACGCAGAGTCTTCAAAGTGACACAATTACGGCAGATTTGGTACCCGACGGCGGTCTCATTTCGAACGGTCACCCAAGGGCGGTGGACACCGCCAATCAATTTGGGATAGATAGTCCTCGCAGGCTCGGCCGCAGTCGAACCGATACGATGGTGTTTAGCGAAGCTTATAATGTGGCCGAGGAACTGTCCAGGAGCGAAGATGGCGGCGGGTCCGCTAGCGGAAGCTTGCTTGGCACCTCACCGGTAGCTGAAACCCAGTCATTGGTCCCAGAGCCGTCTTGGCCTGACCTTCAGTCAGGAACGGAGGATTCGGACGACGAAGATCTTGGCGATGCTCGCTCTGACTTGACTCTCGCTGGTCCCTTATCCCCGCCGGTTGAAGAACTCTCACTCGTCTCACTTGAGGACACATCTAGTGTAGCCACACTAAATGAGGCCGCTCTAGCGTCCCCATCGAAGCCATCGCAGGAAGAGTCACATCCTGACGCACCAGCTATCGAATCAAGTCCTGAAGAGCCCATTCAAGTGGTAAATGTACCCGAAGAAAACGCTTCCACCGATGAACCCTCCATCTCCGAGGTTGTGGAATCCCCTTTGGAAGAAGCAGGCATCGCATCTGAGGCGTTGACTGAATCGACACAAATCCTACCCGGACCAGAAGAGAGCATCGCAGAGTCCGTCAGCGAGATTGTCGATCCCATCCCATTGTCTAGCGACGAAGAACCCAAGGATACGGAACCACCTGCAGAATCCGAGTTGCCACTACCCCATGAACCACTACTCGAATTAAACGAGCCACCGCCATCAGAACCAATTCCACCGGAGAGTGAGAGCGATATCACCGACGAGGTTGGCGGGCTTGACGGGAATGAAGTCAGGGTGGATGAAGAAGAAGAAGAAGCTGTCGTTGGTGAATAAAATACGACGGTGCCGCTGCATTGTGATCTACAATCAATAATTCGTGCACAATGGTCTCGTAACCGCGATGACACTCGTGGCTCCTTGACGACAGCAATATTGGACGCTCAGTGCTTCCTACTCCGTCTTGTCTCCCCCCATGAATACTCGACCGTGTACATGTTGAGTTATTCGATTTACAGCCTTGGTACTGGGAACCATGTTTTCTGATTGTAGCTTGGCTCTGTTATGATGCTGTTGTTTCGTGTTCAACGTTGGGAGCATTTGTCTTGGAGCCGTCGTGCATACTGCTATGTTTTTGCTCCAGTTGTTGGTGTCCGAAAGTGGGAGTCCTGCATCTGACGTAATGTGGGGTTGCTATTTATATTCTTATTCCCCCTGATCTTGGGGACACGACTCGGACCGCCCATTGCATGGCAAGGCAGTGTCCAATGCCACGCCATGTCTGATTGACGTTACCGATCTATCCCCCACTTCAGTGCCTGGGCGATTCGAGGCCACGTCGTCGATAACATACATATTCATGAATATACGTGCAATACGCCCTATTGGTCCACATGACTGTGGGCAAATATCCCGTGGATGATCATGCAAAGCCCCTCCCAAAGTCCAACTTGGAGTTATGACCTCGTTCCTAGAACTAGGGCGTGGCCAAGCCCACCGGAGAGGATAGATTGCTTGTATAACTCCTGGACCTTGACGCCATTCATATGGCGATGTTGGATCGCGCCAATTAGCTGGCCTCAGGTTCCCGACCAGCGCGGGGCGGTGATGATGGAACCTCTTCAATTAAATGTTGGAGCTTGGATTGAGGTTGACGAACCCCCGAATTCAAGCTGTAGCCGATGTTGTTTCTGACATGTCCCTCCCCCCTGTCCGAGATACTGTACTGTCCAACGTCACACGTAGCCGATGTTTTCGCGCACAGTCCATACGGTCGCGCTATCTGGAATCTAGTCATCGCGTGCGCGTACAAATGCAAGATAAAAAAAGCCTGTCACTGATAGCGAATTGACATCTCGAATCGACGTTGATTCATCTGCGGGGATTCGAATGACGAGTGGATAGGCGGAAACATCGACACTTTACGAGTTTGCTGGCACAGTACTGCCACATGCTATACATTATATAGGAATCCCGGTATAGGCCAAGCCAGCACCTTTCATTAGCTTTTCGATCAGTTTCATGCCTTCCAACACACGTTCCTCGTCTAGACGTTTGCCGATGACCTGGACGCCCACCGGAAGACCCTCCATCGCACTCGCATCGTACATACGGTAGTTTTCCCGTTCGATGGCGTTGCGGGGTCGGAAAGAACCTGAAACCACATCAGTACTCCTGACATGGCCAATCGGCATCACCCCTGCACTGTAATCGAGCTAAAGCATCAAGGGTCATAAAAAGTGCGGTACAACCATTTCCCCGATTACTCACCAGGTTGAACAGAAAAGTGTAGCCGCACGCTTTCCAGCCGTGACGCATCCCCCGATGGGGCACGGCTGGCAGTGCATTTGGCACCGTGAGGACGAAATCGACACCCTTGTCTCCCAGTCCACCTTCTACTTCGGTGTCACGCCAGATCCTGAACCACCGCGCACGGTAGTCCTCACGTTTCGCTATGAGTGCATAGTACTCTGGGACGCTCTTCTCGTAAAAGTTGTCTACCAGACCAGCATAGATTGGGTCGCGGCGAACATATCTCAGATACCACACATAGATCTTCATGATGAAACGCGGTAGTCTGAGGGCACGGAATGCTGGGGTCATTCCTGCATCATTCGTTTCAAATGATCGGAATGGTTTTTCAGCAGTCTTGCCGCCATCAGCCAACAGAAGCTGAGAGGCGATTTGAAGCCCCTCATATGGGCTAGGTGGGTTTCTGACAAGATGTTAGGCAGGTTTATCCAGAGAAAAGCTATTCTTACAGGGTAACAATCTCGTGTCCGTTCTTCTGTAACACGTCGGTTACTGCTTGGAGCACCCTGAGACACGCAGGCGAGGGAGCGATAATGCCTAGATCCTGCTTCGTTTTCCTAGTCGGAACAGGAACGAGACAACACGTACCATCGTCCCACAACACACCCCATCTAAGGGGTCTATCGACGGGGAGTTTCACCTCCCTCCACGGAATGTTGAGGACCTGCGACATGATAAGTGCCTAGCAAAAAGGTAATAGAGAACGCTCACAGAATGATCATACTCCCATGGCTTCATCTGGAATACGGCGCGCCAAAATGTCTCGAGATCTTCGAGTGTTTTCGCCATAGGACTGTGCGTGGCTGGAACCCCTTCTTGCCCAGGAATAGATGTGACACTCCCCGCCTTTATGAACCTATGCATGCTCGACTTGATCGCATATACCCCTGAATAATGCGACGGCGCTCGAACGCTACCAGCCACATCCGTGCCCACACCAATCCTGGAACCACCCAGGGCAAGAAGTGCACTTTCGCCCCCCGACGACCCACCTGGGCTGTACCCCTTCTTGTGAGGGTTTTCTGTCACGCCAAATACGTCGTTCGTGGCTTCAAACGAGAGCATGGTTACGGGTACGTTAGTCTTGACGAACGGGATCGCGCCTGCATCTCGAAGGAGCCTCACAAAGGCACCGTCGTACGACATGGGTTTACCAGTCTTTGCAGAGTACCCCATACACGAATCGTAGCCCTTGACGGCGAGCATATCCTTGAGGGACACGGGCACGCCGGCGAGCGGACCGGCGCGGTTGGCGCTACGAGCCCATTTCTCAGCTGGTTCGATCATGATCTCGGTGAGGCAGTTGGTCTGGGCGTGCGCTTGCAACGCGCGCTTGGCGTACGCCGCAAGGACGTCGGACGGGTTCAGTGACGCGGCCTGAACGCTGGACACGATGGTGGAGATTGGGCGGGAGAGGATGTCCCTGTCTTGGGGTGTCAAGGGTTGGTGGTACACTTCTGGAAGGGATGCAATTCGCTCAGCGCGCTCCCGTTGCTTGTCATTGCTGCAAAGGAGGAAGGTGGTCGAATCGAGATAAGGGCGGTGATAAGGCCTTACCAAGCTCGTCGGTGTGCCAGATAGGAAAACAACATGGGGACGAGTGGGATCAAGGCAAGTCACTACCTATGAAAAGAAGCTTGGAACCGAGTACTGTACCGGCAGTTTTACAACTTCGGACGGTAACGTCACTGCTGGCCGTAATCATGTTGACGTATTCTAACGCTCAAATGGGCGCTAGGTTGTGACACACCTGGGTTGAAAACGATTAGATAAAGTTTCTCCGCAACCATTCGAATGCCTGACCTGCCTGCAAACAACATGTCTCTGGTAGTATATCGGATAGTACACCCGCCTGTCAAATGTTCTCACCTGGATCGCGGGAGAGCGGGGTTCGACTCCCCGCCAGAGAGACAATTTTTGCTGTCCTCCTCGCTTTGCTCCAGAAATAACACCTTCTATTTTTTTTTTCAATAATCTGGCCATGCTCCCATACCAATGACAGCGTGCGAGTGAATTAAAGGCGTTCCCCACGAGATTTAGAGGAAGTACAATGTAGTTCACCAGGATAGAAAGTTTCCTTAGCTCTTTCCGCTCGCTCTCACCGGAACGTCCTCCAACGCATTCCGGACCCCGGTCGTCCACACCCCAAGCTCCTTCTCCAATGCCACAATACTCTCCCTAATCTCTCGACCCACCTCACCGCCCTCGTTCTCCCTACCAAACCCGACCAGTAACTCGTTTCTCGCTCTTACCAGCGTCTCGTAGGCGATTTTAAGTCTCGTCGGACCGCTGGGAGGGAAAGACGTCGTCTGGGCCGGCGGCGCAGGCGATGGCTCGTCAACAGCCAGCAGTTTTCCTAGCTCGGCGAGCGCAATGCCGCGCACGGGATGTCCTTGGTCGAGCACGGCACATAACCCTGAGACGTGCTTGGCGGCAGTACGTATGCTCTCGTCCAAGAGGTCTTGTGAGAACTGGTGGGAGAACGAGGAGAACAATAACGACTGATGGAGCTTTAAGAGCGCGAGATGGGGGTGAGATGAGGGTGGTAAACCTGCTGAGACTAGAATTGGGATCATGTGCGTGGTTAATTGTTTTGCTTTGTTGGCATCTACGAAACGGTGAACGTGATGAATTACATGGATGGCAAGGGTGGCCAAATGAAGAACCATACCGCTCGACTGGAGATGTGTTGCTTTATCCAGTGCCTCTTGTCCAATGCGAGTTGCATCGATAACAGCATCAGGATCGGTCATTGCAGCGTTACATGCGAGACATCGAGAAATCGAATCTGTTGTTCTGGGTCAGAAGACGTGTTTGAGTCATCATTAATATCTATGTACCCTCATTTGGAAGAGGGCAGGTGCCACCACACGATTTGGGACACAAAACGGCTTCCCGTGGGTCGATGACGGCGGCAGTTTGCATGCACAGCGGGCACTGGCAAGTAAAGTTGTAGGTTTCGATAAGCGTCTTTTGTCTTTGCACCTTCGGGAGAGTCGTATCGATGTAAGCCATCAATACCTAGGGCAAGAAGAAGATTGAGTACTGGTCGTATGTCTGGGAGTGGGGTACATACCTCTTCCCCAGCGTCAATATCGCGCAAAGCGATGATATTCATGACGGGTTCTTTCTCCTTGGTTTTACCGCTACGAGGGAATACAACGACTGCATTTGGAATGCACGAATGGTTCGTAAGTGCGACAAGTGGTGAGACAGTGGCACCAATGGGTGTGAGTGAGGGCGAGGTCAGAGCGAACGTGTTCGTGATGAACTACGGGCCGAATAAACAGGGGAATAATGGCAGGCGTGTTCAATCCTCACCCTCGAAATTATGTTGACAAGGTCGCCTGTAGACATGATGCCATATTCTTCGAGACCAGATGGCGCCGTCAGACCGAGGTATCTGACCACCGAGTGCGCCAAGTGGGTATGAGCCTCGATGAAGGCAGATTGCCGCGGGTCTACTTTGTCTGGGATATAACCTCTGTCAGAGATGGGACAAAGAATAATGATAGCATAGGACACCCACGGGATTGCATTGCTTGTATTTCTTTGGACTGAAGATGCACATGAGCGATCGGATGTACAAAGAACACGGTCATGAGGTGACTAACCCATCCACTATCCAGACCCTTTGATTTCATCTGCCATAAAATACGACCCAAACACCGGACTGCGTCATTAGGAACACCCAGCGCAGCGGACGGAGCCGTCTTGGCCCACCTCTGTAGAGCGTTACACTCGGGTTTGTGCAAGCTCCAATCTGCCTTTTGACAGCCCTGTTGAGGGTGAATATGTTGCATCTGCGTGAATGCTCAAGAACTCACGCTGTTACAGTACCTTAGCGTCCCACAGCCGGAGCAGCGCATGAGGGGAGACGTCGAAGCGGCCTTGGCGCAAGAAGAACAGTGCGAATCGAGGTATTGATTAGAGAGGACGAAGACATGGGGTGCTATAGACAGGATGATGGACCCTTGACGCGGAAGACGATACATCAATGGATTCGCCCTGAAAGCCTATCTGAAGATCATCGTACCAGGTTTGAAATGTTGCCGTGTCCACAAACACCTCCCGGAGTGGTCTGATTTCCTGATTTCGAGCCAAGGAGGGAGCTGTGGATAAAGACCCTTGGTGTCCACCACTGCATCATTTCGAGCAGTGGAAGTTGAAGCTTGGGGTGAAGACTGCGTGGGCACCGATGCGACAGGACCACTCAACGTAGATACATACGACTTTGAGCTTTTGGGTTGTCCCTTGGACTTCAAGTCAGCAAAAGACATGCCGGCCATGTGCATGACAATTCGAGCAGGACTTGTTTGCTTCTGTTACACACTGATCTTGATCGTGACGTGTAATCTCCATGCTATCGACACTTGCCCCGGAAGGAAAAACCTGCCCTTGAGGCTCGTCCATAACTGTAAGTTTGCGCCAGCAGTATAGTTTAATACTTTGGCTTCGTGACTGCACACAAAAAAGACTACCCTCCTTTGCGGTGACAAGGGGAACTCATGCTTTCCTATTAAAAAGTCTATCATGTTCCCGCAATCGCGGGAGTCCGAGTCAGGTGAGTGATAGGCTTGGCGACGCAAGCTCATCATCTTTCCATCGGCACTCCACCCAGCCGTACCAGGTGGCACAGACCTGGTGCGACTTGGTGCTTCTTCGAAACAGATTCTGTCGGATGCATTTGATAACCACTATATCTAGAATCGACTTTCCAGAGGTACGGCAGATTGTGAGAAAGCCCCACCCTCTTGGCCCCTGCACACACTCTGAATAAGTCGCTTTTGGTACATGGCTGCTTTAAGCTTGCAAGATCCGGATGCCAAAGAAAAGTCGCAAATGGGCATTGAAAGACCCGAGCCCGGGCTCCGCGAGGAAGATGTAGAGAGGCATGCTCTGTCTTTACGAGGCAGAACGTTAACGGTTTCGTTGGCGTTTGTTGCAGGGACTGGGTTTACGCTCTTTGGGTATGCCTCTAATTGGACATGTGGACCCATACCGTACTCTTGAGCTTATCAGACGGGTGGGCCTGTAGATACGATCAAGGTGTCATGTCGGCATTGTTGACGGCTGGCCAGGTTTGCCACAAGGCCTCTCCTCGCTTTACGTGTGCTGACGTGCAGCGCAGTTCGAAAAGGTCTTCCCCCAGGTGGTCGTGGATGCGAGCCATCCAAATCACGCGACGCTGCAAAGTTTTGTAGTCGCCATTTATGTATGTCGGAGGTCGATATTCGCCTGCAATACATCACGCTCACGCCGTGGGCCCCCCCAGGAAATCGGGTGTCTGATCGGTGCTCTATCCAACCTATGGCTTGGCGATCGGCTGGGTCGTCGAAAGACAATCGTCGTTGGGGGCTGCATCATGATCGTCGGCGCCATCCTACAAACGACGTCGTATAGCTACGCTCAGCTTGTCGCCGCGCGCATCATCACCGGTCTCGGGAACGGGCTCAACGTGGGTGAATACCTTGGAACCGTCGCGCACGCCCGCTGACTGCGCATAGACGTCCACCGTACCCAGTTATCACGCCGAGTGTTCACCTGCTGCCAAGAGAGGCAGCTTGATTATGATCGAAGGCAGTCTTATCACGTTTGGTATCATGATATCGTGCGTAGTATTCCCGGAAGTGTTCTCTGGATGGTTTTTGATGTCGTTGGGTACAGCTATGTGAGCCATGGTCATTGTTGACCCATTCCTACAGAAACTAAACGACCCGTTTGTGTAGTGGGTTGATTTCGCATTGTATGTCCCATCTCTCGAAGGAATGCTATGATTCATAGGTCGTAGGTACTGGGCATCTGCATCCTCTGCCCAGTGGCGGGTCCCCATCGCACTCCAGATCGTTTTCGCTCTAGCTATGATCTTTGGGATTGGTTTCGTAAGCGTTCAGACCCTGTCTATATTCAAAGGTAACCAGTTTCCAGCTTCCAGAATCGCCAAGATGGTAGGTACTTTGGGATGGTTCATAAATAGAACTCAATCGGTGTGACAAGGCTCATGAAACATGGACGCAATGCCGAAGCCGCAGCTGTCATTTCAGCATTAGACGATAAACCATTCAGTGACCCCGAGGTTCAAATGACGTATCATGCCATCCGCGAAGCTGTGGAAATCGAAGAAGGGTCTCCTGGCCTTGGTGCTAACAAGGTGGCCAAGAGTTCGCAATCGCAACTAAGAGAACTCTTTACCGGTGGCCGTACTCAAAATTTTAGACGGGCTTCTCTGGGTGTCATCAACCAGTGTTTCCAGCAAATAACGGGAATTAACTTGATCACTTAGTGCGTTTGGGGTACCTTCATTCCTCGTTCTAGGCTCATTGAATTCTTGACAGCTACGCCGTCAGTTTGTGAGCTTGTCGTTTTCGATTCATGTCTTTACCGCTGTTCTCTAGACATTGTTATTTCAACGTCTCGGCCTTTCCGATGTCACGTCCCGTATCATCGCTGCCGCGAACGGCACAGAATACTTCCTTGCTTCTCTTATCGCCATCTTCCTGATCGATCGCGTCGGGCGAAGAAAACTCATGCTTTTCGGCGCGGTCGGACAGTGTCTGACAATGGTGCTCCTCGCGGTGCTGGGGAGCATCGGAGGTAGCGGGTCACAGGTCGTGAGCTGCGTATTGTTGTTCGTTTTTAATTCTATCTTTGCTGTTGGCTGGCTGGGCATGACATGGTTATATGTACGTGGACCTTTGTTTTTCACTCGCGCTTTCGGACCTCAGAGTTGGATGGTCGGTGTTGACAGCCTGCCGAAATTGTGGGACTGAGAATCCGTGCGCCCGCCAATGCACTGAGTACGGGTGCGTCGATAGTTTGTAGGGCGGTCGTACTGTGCTGATGGGTGCATTTAGCGTCCAACTGGATCTTCAATTTCATGGTTGTGATGGTCACGGGGCCTTCGTTTAACAACATCTCGTGGGGGACATATATTGGTACGCTTTCCGTCCATACCATTATACGTGACAGGTCTCACCCGCGCTCCAGTGTTCGCTGCCCTGAACGCATTCATCGTACCCATCGTATACCTGTTTTTCCCCGAGACTGCTGGTCGCTCGCTCGAGGGTGCGTGCGCGTGTTGTACACAACGTTGGTATCGGCCCGTTTTCTGACGCGTTCGTGGGGTGTCAGACATGGACGTCATCTTTGCGTTGGCTTACAATGAGGGTGTCTCGCCGGTCGCTGTCTCGCTTCGGAAAGACATACCTCCTGCTGGTTCGCCCGAGGCTGACAGGATATTGGGTGTCCAGTCGAGTGCGACTACGAGTGGACTGGGTTCCATCGAACATATATGATAACCCTGCACGTGTAAAGGACAGAGATAATGCGAGACGATACCAAATAGATGAAAGTGCCAGTAGGTTGTGTCTAGACTCCGTCGCGCTTAGCAGATGCGCCTGCCGTGACTCGGACGCGGGCTTGCCTTTTACGCTCTCATTCACTGCATCCGAGTCGCGCCACCAACTTGAAGAATCCTGCTTAAAACTTTAAAGCCTGACACGACTACCACGCTGCAGCGCACGATGGACAAAACATCAAGCTGCGAGGGTGTCGTGGATATCGACCGTGAGCTTCCCATTCTAGTAGACTAGGCAAGTTAGTTATCAACGAACTACTGCAGCGCAGTTCTCCCGAGCCCCACCCAAGTTGGCACCTCCAGACGCACAGCACGGCTTGGTTGTCAAGAAAGAATACTGCTGCTTTTGTGGAGATTGGATTGAAGGAAACAAACACGAGTGCATAGATTGTGGAGCCTGTGTCTGCGAACAGGCGAAGATGTTTCACAGAGGTTGCATCCTTTATGGGACCGTACAGCCTGAATTAGATTTCCGCTGCATCCCCTGTGACCAGAAGCATTGGAACGGACTCCCAACTGAAGACCGGTCTCGGACAGGTCCTCCAGTGAGCGCATATATTCAACGAGCAACGCTTGGGGCCGGTTACTGATAGCCTACAGTGCCGATTCATCTGCGATGCGGGGAGGACACACTCGAAGTTGACCTGGCCGATGGTTCTGATCAACATCACGCTTTCTACAGTGGTAGAGACGTATCTTACCTCTGCATTAACTCTGGCGGTTAAACACCATTTCATACATCGACCCGAGAACGTCAGTCACATATGAAATCCAACCTTGGTCGCGAATTAACCCAGATCGACTAGCTTCGCATAGTCGACATTACACTCAAAGCGAACGGGCAGAGGCAGGCAGTCAAGCAGATGGAGACAGCTTCGGCGTTCATCGATCGTTCAATCCACAGCGGTGTACCGGCAAACGTATTCGTGGTCATTGACACCCCTGCAGACACTCATTCAGGAAGACTACAGTACAAAGGGGGGTCTACCAAGCCCGAAGTGGCAGGGGCAAGCGAAATCCTCCTCCAGTTTTGCGGGGAGAATGTTTGGGAGAAGGCTAAGATGGCTGCAGCCACCGCACGGAAATCTGACATTCACACATCCGCATCGGAGTCAGGATGGTGGTACAGGACTGAACCTTCCTTCCGCGGTGGATGGAGAGGGTTGTTGTTAGGGACAGATGGGCCCGCGGTGAGCCAGGAAGTGGGGTTTAACGATCTGAAACGTTTGGTGGATCAGTGAGTAAATGCGTAGTTGATTTCTTCGGCGACTGGCTTAGAAAATATTCACAGGGACTTCTTCGATTTTGTTCTGGCTTTCGGAGGTTCAGCTACTCTATCTAACCAAATCTTGACCACTGTCAGCAAAGCCATTGAAGGAGTTGGTGTCGAAAAACGTGGCAGCCTATGGAAGACCCTCGCAGTTGCCGTCGGGCAGGACCTGGACATGTTGAGGACAAACAGTGTGGTGATAATTTTTAGAGAGAGAGAAGCTTCGGGTGTTATGGTGAGGAAGATCGGGTTACACGACCCTCCGTATAGGATGTGGGGAGTGGAATTCGACGCTTGCATGACGGAAGGGTGTCGGCCAACCCCCCGCGATTTCTTGATCAAGAGCAACGGATCCGTGGTGCGAATGACGTGCCGGCTGTGTCTATGGCGATCGGCAACAGTGGAAGAGAGCGACTGTGAAGGGTTACTGAACAAGATCAACGGTTCAATGCCGGGAGTATACTGGCACAGCCATCCGGCTTCGCTCAGCCTGAGGAATCTCTTTGTGGCGGTAACTAAAGAGAAGAAGGGTAAGGGTGAGGGTGAGGGTGCGAGCACTGCGAGGAAGCGCAGAAGATAGCCCAAGATTCGACTGTCGTGCCAGTAAGTGTAGAGATATGCAACTCGAAAAGAATCCTTGTGTTGCTTACAACGAGGGTGTCTCGCCGGTCTCGCTTCGGAAAGACATTTTCGACATTCCCCTTGCTGGTTCACCGATATCAAATGTTCAGTCCAGTGCGACGAGTGGACTGGACTCCGTCGAACATATATAATATCCCAAAGGAACCCAGTACGTGTTAAGGACAGAGATGATGCTAGGCGACTATTCCAAAGAGATGAAAGTCGGCTGTGTCTAAATAGATAGTCAAGGAACGGCGGCGTCGCGTTTAGCAAATGCTCCCGTGACGCGGGCCTGTCTTTTACGCTCTCGTTCGAAAGCTGCCATTGCATCGTGCCACTGAGAATCCCGTGGGACACCCATTTTCGAGACCGGTCGTTCTGGAGGCTTTAACGGACCAGCCCGATGAAGGGGCCAGATGATATAGCTCAGTTTGGCGTCCACCAAGCCCAGAGGCACCTATCCCGTCGTTAAAAAGTCAGAGCGATAGCGCGAATTAGAGGAGATAGGTGGGCGCGACGCACCGGTCCAAATGAATTGCTGTCCAAGGTCCGGAAAGGCTCGTCACCCTCGACCCATATATGGCCCTCTGGGACGAGCACCTCGGAGTCGGGGTATGGCGGAAGGGTCCGTACGACGTCGTCTGCGACGGCAACTACCCGCTTGACGATCATTTTCCGACTGTCGACGGGGTCTCTGCAAGGGGGGCTGGGTCAAGCGAGATGGGTGCGTGCGTCAAGGTATACCTGAGGGAGACGACGTCGCCTTTTGCAATGGGCCGGCCAGAGTGAACGCTGAGGCGGTCAAAGAGGACGGTGTCGTCCCACGAGGACGTGTCTGGATTAAGTGTAGGCTGACTGACGGGGAAGAGGTCAGACGGTGGGCTGGACGGGTGGGGCGCATCACGGACCTGCATGCTTCGACCTCGGACGGTCTTTATGGTGTAGCAGTAGTGTGTAAAGGCCATACCGAGGGGCAGCCAGTACAGTACACGGAAGGCCCGGGTCCTGGCAAGGTGGTGTCGGATCATCCTACGGATAAACAAGTGTATACAACGAGTATCCACAGGAGGACGGATACAGGAGACCCGCAGTAGACACTGCACTTGGCTGCTGCGAGGCGCAGTGTTGGGTAGTATACAAGTATGGGCTCATCGAGAAAACCGTCCGAACGTCAGAGATGGCGATGCCAGTGACAGCGCGCAGTCCCCCGTCGAGGTGGCAGTCCAAAACATATCCATCAGCACCCAGACTCGTTTCGTCCACACCACTTTCGTCCCCCATGGAAGCCCTCCGACTACAGAAAAAGTATCCTGAAGTCACCAGGGATGAGATGTTTGATCTCATCAATCGGTTCAAGTACGTCTCGCGCTTGGCCAAATCGCTCACGATAATAATCCGGCGCTGCCAGTGCGATCTCGACCGACACCCCTGGACGCGTAGATAAGAGCGCTGTTCTGCACGCCTTGCAAAATAGTGGCGAGTCCTACGATCAGGCCCGCGAGACTCTCAAAAGCGTGTCCGTCGATGCCAGTGGAAAGGTCGAGCTCGAAGACTGGGTCGAGGTATGTCCACCCTCATGATGTCACCCTATATCTTCCCCTCTTCTCATCCGCCTCCCAGCTCAACGCCAAGCTAAGAACACAGACCAAGGCCTCCGTCTTGCCCACCAGGGCTGGCAAAGTCACCGTCAAAGGCTCAAATGCCAACGTGAGCCACACCATCAACGAGGATGAGCGAAAGGAGTTTACGAACCACATCAACGGCGTACGCAGCCGTCTTCCTCCATCACCCTTGATCTGTCTGCTCACACAAATGATAGGTCATCGAAAATGACCCTGATGTCGGAAATCGTTTCCCTATCCCCACAGACACGATGCAACTCTTTGACGAGTGCCGGGACGGCTTGATTCTCTGCAAACTCCTCAACGATTCCGTCCCAGACACGATCGACACCCGTGTCCTGAATATCCCTTCCGCTCGTAAACCCCTGAACGCATTCCAAATTACGGAGAACAATAACATCGTCATCACCTCCGCCAAGGGTATAGGCTGTTCCGTCGTCAACATCGGCTCGTCAGATATCTCCGACGGCAGAGAACATCTTATCCTTGGTCTCATCTGGCAAATCATCCGCAGAGGTCTCCTTGCCCAGGTCGACATCAAGCTTCATCCCGAATTGTATCGCCTCTGTGAGGAAGGAGAGACCGTCGACGATCTCCTTCGTTTGACCCCTGACCAAATTCTGCTCCGGTGGTTCAACTATCACTTGAAGGCTGCAGGCTGGAAGAGAAGGTAGTGTCACCTTTGCAACGAACCTCGCTCGCCGCTGACAATGGCCCGCAGAGTGAACAACTTTAGCCGCGATGTGTCCGACGGTGAAAATTATACCGTCCTTCTTAACCAACTCAAGCCCGACGAATGCTCCCGTGCTCCTCTCCAAACAAGAGATCTCCGTCAACGTGCCGAACAAGTCCTCCAAAACGCCGCCGCCATCGGCTGCCGCAAATACCTCACTCCCTCTTCCCTCGTCGCCGGTAACCCCCGCCTCAACCTCGCGTTCGTCGCCAACCTCTTCAACACCTGGCCCGGTCTTGAACCCCTCGACGAACAAGAAGCCAAAGACTATGGCGCGGTTGAAGATTTTGACGCCGAAGGCGAACGCGAGGCTCGCGTCTTTACGCTCTGGCTAAACTCGCTCGGCGTCGAACCAGGCGTGTTCAACCTGTTTGAGAACATCAAAGATGGCTTGGTCATCCTCCAGGCATTCGATAAGATCCTTCCCGGCTCGGTTGTCTGGCGCCGCGTCTCGAAACCCAAGGGGGACGCGCAGACGCCTCGGCAGTCCTTGGATGGCGGCGAGGAACAAGAGGACATTGGGATCACGCCAAATCAGAGTACGCTCTCCCGGTTCAAGCAAGTCGAGAACACGAATTACGCGGTGGAGCTTGGGAAACAGAACGGGATGCATTTGGTGGGCATTCAGGGCGCCGATATCGTCGATGGGGCCCGGACGCTTGTACTCGGTCTCGTTTGGCAACTCATGCGGATGAACATCACCAAGACGCTCATGGGCCTCTCTGGGTCTGGCAGGCCCATCACCGACCAAGAGATGCTCAAATGGGCGAACACGACCGTCCAAAAGGCCAAACCGGGCGCGCGCACGATCAGATCGTTTAAAGACCCCTCGATCACGACCGGCATCTTCATCCTCGACCTCCTCGAAGCGCTCCGACCGGGGATCGTCGATCCGGCGCTCGTCATCAACGTGCAGGAGAATGGGGAGTATGAAGATCGGCGACAGAATGGTGGGTGGCGCGTTCTTCTTTCTGCCTGTCGTCCCGCTCATCCTGACGTGCACAAAACGACAGCTAAATTGGCGATTTCAATTGCAAGAAAGATGAATGCATTGATTTTCCTCGTTCCAGAAGACATTGTGGACGTTCGACCACGCTTGGTGTGTTTCCCCCCCTTTTTTTCGCCTCTTTCGTGCCCTTGATCTGATCTGGAACAGATTTTGACGTTTATTGGAAGCTTGATGAGCATTGCGCACTAGGGTGTCGGGAGAGGACGTGAC